>JRYH01003823.1_pt1 | contig 26553 bp, 20 predicted proteins | sample 235351 | NCBI WGS metagenome assembly JRYH01 (sample SAMN03074221, study PRJNA261480) | activated sludge metagenome | biome: Wastewater Treatment Plant; feature: Wastewater; material: Activated sludge; isolation source: activated biomass of a wastewater treatment plant treating wastewater... ...
AGCGCGGCGTGCGGCCGATGGGTGACTGGTCTATGTCGATGACCTTGTCGAGATGCTCGAGGCCCTCGATCCTGTCGAAGGGGGCGGGGTGCTCGCGCGCGTTGTTGAGCTTCCTCGCCACGGCCTTGTAGACGGTGTCGATCAGGAACGTGGACTTGCCGCCGCCCGAGACGCCGGTGATGCAGGTGAGCAGGCCAAGCGGGATCTCGGCCGCGATGTTCTGCAGGTTGTTGCCGCGCGCGCCCGTGACCTTCAGCGTCCGTTTCCTGTCGAAGGGGCGGCGCCTCTTCGGCAGCGGGATCTGGCGCGTGCCCGAAAGGTATTGGCCGGTGAGGCTCTTGGGGCTTGCCATGATGTCGTCGGGCGTGCCCTGGGCGATGATCTCGCCGCCGTGGACGCCGGCGCCGGGGCCGATGTCGACCACGTGGTCGGCGGTCAGGATCGCGTCCTCGTCATGCTCGACGACGATGACGGTGTTGCCGAGGTCGCGCAGGTGCTTGAGCGTGGCGAGCAGGCGGTCGTTGTCGCGCTGGTGGAGGCCGATGGAGGGCTCGTCGAGCACGTAGAGCACGCCGGTCAGCCCCGATCCGATCTGCGAGGCGAGGCGGATGCGCTGCGATTCACCGCCGGAGAGCGTGCCGGAGGAGCGCGACAGCGTGAGATATTCGAGGCCGACGTCGTTGAGGAAGACGAGGCGCTCGCGGATCTCCTTCAGGATGCGCGTCGCGATCTCGGTCTGCTGGCGGGTGAAGGTCTCGGGCACCTCGGTGAACCACAGGTTCGCCGCCTTGATCGACATGTCGCACACCTCGCCGATGTGCAAGCCGGCGATCTTGACTGCGAGCGCCTGCGGTTTCAGACGGAAGCCGTTGCACGCCTCGCACGGGTGGGCGCCCTGGTAGCGTGACAGCTCCTCGCGCACCCAGTCGGAATCCGTCTCGCGCCAGCGCCGCTCGATGTTGCCGATCACGCCTTCGAAGGTCTTGGCGGTCTTGTAGTTGCGGGCGCCGTCGAAGTAGGTGAACGTGATCTCCTCGTCGCCCGAGCCGTAGAGGATGGCGAGCTGCACGTGCTTGGGCAGGCGCTCCCAGGGCGTCGTCATCGACACCTTGTAGTGCTTGGCAAGAGAGTCCAGCGTCTGCTCGTAGTAAGGCGAGGTGTTGCCGGTGCGCGACCACGGGTAGACGGCGCCGTCCTTGAGCGAGAGCGACGGATCGGGGACGACGAGGTCCGGCTCGAACTTGAGCTCCGTGCCGAGGCCGTCGCACTCCGGGCAGGCGCCGGCGGGGGCGTTGAAGGAGAAGAGCCGGGGCTCGATCTCCTCGATGGTGAAGCCAGAGACCGGGCAGGCGAAGCGGGCCGAGAAGGTGATGCGCTCGTGGGTCTCGTTCTTCGATTTGTTGGCGCCTTCGGTGTCGGCCTTCGAAAGCGGCTTGTCGGCGAACTCGGCGAAGACGATGCCGTCGCCGAGCCCGAGGGCGGTCTCGAAGCTGTCGGCGAGGCGCTTCATGATGTCGGCGCGCGCTTTTTCGTTGCCTGCCTTCGGCAGGACGATGCGGTCCACGACGATGTCGATGTCGTGCTTGAACTTCTTGTCGAGCTTCGGCGCGTCGGGGATCTCGTAGACGGTGCCGTCGATCTTGGCGCGCTGGAAGCCCTTCTTCATGAGCTCGGCCAGCTCTTTCTTGAACTCGCCCTTGCGGCCGCGGGCGATGGGCGCGAGCAGGTAAAGACGAGTTCCCTCCGGCAGCTCCATCACGCGATCCACCATCTGCGAGACGGTCTGGCTCTCGATGGGAAGGCCCGTCGCGGGCGAGTAGGGCACGCCGACGCGCGCGAAGAGGAGGCGCAGGTAGTCGTAGATCTCGGTGACGGTGCCCACGGTCGAGCGCGGGTTCTTGGAGGTCGTCTTCTGCTCGATGGAGATGGCGGGCGAGAGGCCGTCGATGTGGTCGACGTCCGGCTTCTGCATCATCTCCAGGAACTGGCGCGCGTAGGCCGAGAGGCTCTCGACGTAGCGGCGCTGGCCTTCGGCGTAGATGGTGTCGAAGGCGAGCGAGCTCTTGCCGGACCCCGAGAGGCCGGTGAACACGACGAGGGCGTCGCGCGGGATCTCGAGGTCGACGTTCTTCAGGTTGTGCTCGCGGGCGCCCCGGACGTGAATGGTCTTCATCAGCTCGGACGCGGGCCGGGCCGAGGATTTGTCGGGCGATTTCCTAGGGGGCTTGCTCATGGGCGAAGTGTCTATCCCGGCGCCCGGGCGGGGGCAATGCAACCCAACGGCGCGGGGCAAAAAAAGGCATGGACGCCGGGATAGGGGGGCGGAGCGGCCGGTTCCCCGGGCCGGGAGTTTGCTAGTCCGGGACGGCCTGGCCAACGGTCGCGGTTGCGGACGGGCGTGGCTCTTCGGGAGGCGCGGGGGCGGCGCCATCTCCGGTGATGACGGCGACGACGTCGGAGGCCATCTCGTTCAGGAGCTCGACGTCCCGCTCATCGAGCGTGCGCGGCTCGTCGTCGATCAGGCACAGGACACCGAGCGCGTGTCCTTCGGCGGAGAGGAGCGGCGCGCCGGCGTAGAAGCGTGCGTTCCAGCGCTTGACGGTGGGGTTGTCGGCGAAGCGCGGGTCGCGTCCGGTGTCCGGAACCACCAGCGTCTCCGCGTCCGCCAGAACGTGATTGCAGATCGCCTCGTCGCGCGGGATCGTGAGCATGTCATCATCGCCGTTCCCGGGCGTGCCTCCCGGCAACGCCTTGCTTTGCCCGACGATGTACTCCTGCGTCGCGTCGATCGCGGAGATCACGGCAAAGCCGACATCGAACACGTCTGCGGCGCGCGCCGCTATGGCGTCCAGATCCTCGCGAACCGCACCGGACAGGAGGCCCGTCGCGTGGAGGGCTGCCGCGCGCTCTGCGTCGTTCTCGGGCACGTCGGCCTTCAGGGCCTCCTCCGCCTCCTCGGGCGCGACCATCCGATGGATGCGTCCCGCCGCCTCGTCGATCGAGGTGACGAGCGCGTCGGCGCCGAGAGCCTCGTGCGCCGCGTCGGCGAGAAGGTCCTGGGGCGGGTTCCACAGCGCGAGAACGATCCTGAGGTGCGGCCACCGGCGGCGCAGGCGGCGGCAGAGATGACGGGCGGGCGCAGCCGGGTCGGACGTGAAGTAGCTGAGGCACACGACGGTTGTCCGGCCGAAATCGAGCCTGTCGATCGCCGCCGCGCTGACCGCCATCGGCGGCTGGCTCTCGGCGGGAACGCCTTCCAGCGCCAAGGCATGGGCGAGCATCCGACAGGCGAAGCCGTCCACCTCCCATTTGCCGCCGAGGCAGACGACCTGCGGCGCGGTGTCTGCGGGGAGGGGCGCGGGATACTGCTCCCAGAGATCGTCCAACAGCGCGTCCATGCCATCGGCGATGCGCAGGCGGTGCTCGCTCGTCGCGTTGCTGAGATAGTCCTCGCTTGCGAGGCGCAGCACGGCAATGCCGACGTCGTTGTAGAACTGGCGGGGCGATGTGCCCTCGATCTCGGTCATGGCGATCTCGATCGCCTCGTCGGCATCGTCGGCGATCAGCCGCTGATAGACCCTTGTCGGCAGGTCGAGCGCGGGGAGCGATCCGAGCAGCGTATCGAGGAACCGGAGCTGGGGAATATTGCGGCCGATGACGAGCAGGCAGACGGTGAGGGGCGTGGAGAGGATCAGGCCCACGGGGCCCCAGAGCGCGGTCCAGAACGTGGCCGCCGTGATGAGCGACATCGCCGACAGTCCGGTGCTCGTGCCGTAAAGCAAAGGCTCGACGATATTGTTGCTGACGAGCTCGAGCGACAGGATCAGCGCGACCGTCCAGAGCAGCATGCCCCATCCGGGATCGACGGCGAAGGCGAGGCCGATCGGAAAGACGGCCGACAGCACCGGGCCGACGTAGGGAACGAAGCGCATCACCGCGGCGACGCTGCCCCAGAGCAGTGCGCCCGGCACGCCGATCAGCCACAGCCCGAGTGCCATGGGAATGCCGTAGGAGACATTGACGATGACCTGCATCAGCAGATACCGGCTGATGCGGTCGCCGGCTTCGCCAAGGGCGTCGGTCGACCGATGCAGGTTCCCGCCGAGCATCCGCAACAGGCGATCCCTGAGATCGCTGCGGTCGAGCAGCGCCAGGAAAACGAACACGAAGACGATGCCGGCCGTCGCCAGCGGCTCGAGAGACCGGCCGAGCCACTCCATGGAGGTTTCGAACGGATCGCTCGGGCCCGGGACGATCTCGACGCGCTGCGGGGCGCCGGGCGGCGCTTCGGCAGCGGGCGAGCGGCCGTTCATCTCCTTTTCTACGGTCTCAACCGTTTTGATCGCGCCATCGAACATTCCGGGGGCTTTGAGCTGGGCCTTCAGGTCCGACAGCTTGGTGCGCATCGTCGATTGATAGGTCGGCAGGTCCTGGCTCAGGGAGCGAAGTTGGGAGGCGAGGACGAAGCCCAGGCCCGCCAGCGCGGCGAGCAGCATCATCATGACGAGAATGACGGCGAGCAGCCGCGGCAGCCCCAGGCGCACCAGCCAGGCGACCGGAGGGCTCAGGGCGAATCCGATCAGGAACGCGCAGGCCAGCGGGATGAAGACATCGCGGCCGTAGTAGAGCGCGGCGATGACGATCGCGGTCGAGACGAGCGCGGCGGCGACACGGACCACCTCGATGGGCGGCGTCGCGGGAACGCTCGACGAACTGGGGGACTGTTCCGGCATATTTTGTGAGGGGCGCCTGGGTGTCTCAACCGCGGCTACAACGTCGAAGCCCCCGTGCGCGTTCCTTGGACGCGCGGCAGTGCTCCCGGCGCCTGGCGGTGCGCGGGCGTTCAGACGAGCGGGGCGGTCCGAAACAGCGTGATGCGAAGGCCGCCGTGGGCGACGGGCGCGGACGGCGGCAGGAAGGGCAGGGTGGTTGCTCTGGCGAGCGCGGCGTCGGCGGTGACGAGGCCGACGCGCCAGCCCGCGAATTTCTCCAGCAGCGTGCGGCCGAGGGCGCGATAGAGGGGCTGCAACGTCTTCCTGTCGCCGATGCGCGCGCCGTAGGGTGGATTGACGATGACGAGGCCCGGCGGTCCCTCGGGCGCCGTCAACGCGCTCACCGTGCGCTCCTGGAACTCGGTGAAGGCGGCGACGCCCGCGCGCTCGGCGTTGGCGCGGCTCATGGCGATGGCGCCGGCATCGCGGTCGCTTCCGTAGGCGCGGACGGACGGTGTTCGGGCTTCAGCGGCCTTGGAGGCCCTGAGCGCGGTCCAGGCTGCTTCATCGAAAGTCGCGAGGTGCTCGAAGGTGAAGCGACGCGCGCGTCCCGGCATCAGGCCGGCTGCAATCTCGGCCGCCTCGATGACGAACGTGCCCGAGCCGCACATGGGATCGAGGACGGGCTCGGTGCCGCTATAGCCGCATTGGCGCAGGAAGAGCGCGGCGAGGGTCTCGCGCAGGGGCGCCTTGGCGACGGCCTCCTTGAAGCCGCGCTTGTGCAGAAGCGTGCCGGAGGTATCGATGCTGATCGTGCAGACATCGTTCTCGAACCGGGCGGCGATCGCGAGATCCGCCGCGTCGGACAGCGTCGTGCCGGCGGCGGCGCAGACAGCCCTGCCGATGCGCTCGGCGATGGCGCCCGTGTGATAGATGCGCGAGCGCGTCGCCGTCGCCTCCACACGGACCGGAACGCCGGCGCGGAGGATGCTGCTCCAGGGCAGGCGGCGGGCACGCTTCTCGATGTCCGCGAGCTCTGTAGTGCGGAAGGTGCCGAGGCGGGCGAGGATGCGGCTGGCGCCGCGGATGACGAGGTTGGCGCGCCAGACGTCGTGCCAGCGCCCTTCGATGGTTACTCCGCCCTTAACCGCCTTGGGCGCGCGAAAACCATTGGCCTTGACCTCGTCGCAGAGCACGCCCTCCAGGCCCGGAGCAGTGGCCAGGAAGATTTCGAAATCGCCGTTCGCTTTCATCGAGCCTCCATATCGGGAAGGCCGGTGGTCCGCGATCTCTTTTCGCAGTTGCGATGCGAGACGTGTAATTCCCTAGGGTGCATGAACGGCCTTGACAGGGGCACGATCTGAGCTGATTCTCACAGCCAGATGGCTGTCGCTGCCAATGTCATCCCTGAGCTGGGTCCGCACCTAAGCCCAATTGGCGGCAGCACCCCCGGTTGTGAGGACAGTCGTCTTTTCCGTGGTCTTAGGCGTTGCCGGCTGGCCAGCGCGCGCGCCGAAGACCACGGGCCCTATCAACAGCGAACGGAGGAAGGATGACGCCACCTGGTCGTTCACTCGGACCCCGCGCTGACGCGAGGTCCAGGCTTGGATAACACGCGCTGCTTGAGCTCAAGCGCTGCGTATCCGGGCCGTTCCAAAATCAGATCTGTCATACCTCATGCGAGGGCGGACATGCGGTCCGGATCAAGACCGCGACGCCAGAGCCTCGCCTCATAAGCCCGGCTCGGCTGGGCAGGTTACCGATAACAGAGAGCCCCGCTCGGTATGAAATCCGAGGGGGCTTTTTCGTTTCGATGGCCCTTTCAATCTGATTTCTCTCAGACCGCTCTGCGGCGAGACCGACGGGCGCTCACGGTCCCATGCAATCGGTCTCGTTCTGGGAGGCCGTCTTGGGCTTGTCCTCGTGCGCGGCGGGACGGCCGTTTCCTTGCGCGCCGTCGGCGCGGGCGCGCAGGTAGACGTAGATGTCGTCCAGGTAGCACATGACGTTCTTGTTGTCGCCGAAGGCCGGCATCACCAGGCTCTGCGCCGTATTCACGTCCTGCTTGCCGTTGACCACGATCTTCTCGAAATCCGCGTAGCCGATGGTTTTCAGTGACTGCGTCAGGTCCGGCGCGAAGCTCGAGCCGGACCCGTCGAAGCCGTGGCAGACTTCGCAGGCGCCATTGAAGCGGCGGTAGCCCGAGAAAGTGTACCAGTCGACCTTGTCGCCGGACTCGATCTTGTAGGTGGGGTTGCCATTGGCGTCGAAATACTTGCCGTCGTCGGAGGAGGCGACTTTCGGATCGCCGACGGGATTGGGGGCGGGGTCGGGCGTGGCCTCAGCGGATGTGACGGCCGTTGCGGCCGCGAGAAGGCCGGCGAGAAGCGTTGTGCGCATGTTCGTCTCCAGCGCGAGGGAGCGGGAGTTTGTGAGATATAAATTCCGGATCCGTTGCAAAAGTTCATCTCAAATCTCGGTAAAGTTTCGCCCCGCGGAGTTCCGGCCGAGCGCCCGGCCGTTTGGTAAACCGGATGGCCAACGGAGGCGCGGAGAGCTAGGTTGTGGCCTCCGCGCGGCGTTGCAGACATGGTGAACGGCGCATGAACCCGGCGCTCAAGCCCGGTTCAGGGCGCCTGTGGCACAGGGTGTGGCCGGAGCCGCCGCGGGCGAGATGCGCGCCGCAGCCGCGATCGCGGCGTCCGAGGAAACGACATTCGAGGGGATGCAACCGATGACCGAGCAAGCGATGGACCACGACCCGCGTTCTGGCCCCGTGAACCGCCTCGTTCCGATGCTCAAGACGGCGGCGCTGGTGGTGACGATCGTGGGCGCCATTCCGACGGCGATCACCGCCTATCATGCCTGGCAGTACAAGGTGCCGTTCAGCCAGGTCTCGCATCGCCTCGCGCAGTACGAGATCTGGGAGCGCAACATCGATTGCAAGATCGAATACAAGGCGCTCTCCACGGCGGAGGGTACGAAGATCGACGCGGGCGCGTGCGATGAGACGGGCGACATCTCGCTCAAGGTCTCGACCGACGACGGCAAGGCGACCTACGAATGGATCGCCTACAACCAGTTGCAGAAGCCCGGTGAAGCGCCGCCGCCGGCGGGCCTGCTCGACCTTCTGATCGGGGCCGCGCAGGCCCAGGCCACCCAGACGGCGGGTGCTCCATCGACAGGTTTGCGCCTCGCGCAGGACGCCATGGAGGTTATGTGCCAGTCGCTGGTCAGCCGGGCGCAGCTCGTACGCATCGTGAAGGAAGGCGGCAAGTGCTTCCGCGAGGTGATGTCGCCGATGCGCGGCACGGTCGATACGCGCGAGGAAGTTCCGTGCGACACCAAGTGCACGACGGGGTGACGGCCGAAAAGGAGCGATCGAAGTCTTGCGCCGGGCTCCGGCTCATCACCCGGTGTCACACGGCCGGGACGGTGCATCGCGCTCGTGATGCGCCCGCCCGCTCATGAGCGCCCGTGCCGCCTCGACGGTGTCCGCGTCCTCGGGCGGCTTGTCCCAGCGGATGCGGTGGATGCGCGGGAAGCGCATGGCGAGCCCCGACTTGTGGCGGGGCGACGGGAAGAGGGCATCGAACGCCACTTCCAGCACGAGGCGCGGGGTGACGGCGCGCACGGGGCCGAACTGGTCGACGGTGTGGGTGCGCACGAAGCGATCGATTTCCACGAGCTCGGCATCGGTCATTCCCGAGTAGGCTTTGCCGACGGGGACGAGCTCGTGGCCGGGGCGGATGTCGCCTCGCGGGCCGTCGCGGATCGGCTCCGCGCCGCCGGGGTTTTCGATCGGGCGCCAGACGCCGAAGGTGTAGTCGGAATAGTAGGACGAGCGCTTGCCCGAGCCGCGCTGGGCGTACATCAGCACGCAGTCGAGCGTCAGTGCGGCACGCTTCCACTTGAACCAGTGTCCGCGCGGGCGTCCGGAGAGGTAGGGGCTCGTCCAGCGCTTCAGCATCAGCCCCTCGATGCCGTCCTGGCGCGTGCCGGTCCAGAGCGCGTCGAGCTCGTTGCGTGTCGCGAAGGGGACGAGCGGGCTCAGGTCTGAGAGCGGCGGCCTATGGTGCGCGTGCCAGGCTTCGAGGCGGGCGCGGCGGGCGCGGAACGACAGCGCACGCAGGTCCTCTCCAGCGTCGATCAGGATGTCGTAGAGACGCACGTGCGCGGGATGCTCCTTCAGCATGCGCCCCGTTACCGCCTTGCGGTTGAGCCGCTGCTGCAGGTCGTTGAAGGGCGCGACGATGCCGCCGCGCGCGACGAGCAGCTCGCCGTCGAGCAGCACGTCGAGGCCGTCAAAGGCGGCGACGACATCCGGGAAGGTGCGCGAGATGTCGTCGCCCGTGCGGGAAAAGATGCGCGCCGCCCGGCCGTGGGCGGCGATCTCGACGCGGATGCCGTCCCATTTCCATTCGGCGGCGAAGTCTCCGGGCGCGAAGCCCGTCCAGTCCTGCTCCTCGATGGCGTGGGCGAGCATGAGGGGGCGGAACACGGGCTGGCCGCCGGCGTCCGGGCGCGGACCGTCTCCGGCGAGCCAGCGGAAGAGGTCCGTGTAGGGCGGGGCGAGTGCGTGCCAGATCTCCTCGATGTCGGCGACACTGTGGCCGCTCATCTCGGCGATGGCCGTCTTGGCGAGGCGGGCCGAGACGCCGACGCGCGGCGCGCCGCCGACGAGCTTCAGGAGCGCCCAGCGGCCGCGGACGTCGAGGCGATCCAGGAGGCGGCCGAGCACGGTCGCGATCTCGGTCGGCGGGGCGGCGGCCAGCAGGGCCACGGTCTCGGACAGGCGCGGCGCGGGCTCGTGGAGGCCCGGCTGGTCTTCCGGCGTGGGCCACATCAGCGCCACCGTCTCGGCCGTGTCGCCCACGTAGTCGCGCGAAAGGGCGTACAGGACGGGGTCGACGCGGGTTTCGAGCAGCGTCGCAAGGCTGCGCCGCAGGGGCAGCCGCGGGAAGAGGCCGTCGGTCAAGGCGGCGAGCGCGAAGCCGCGGTCGGGATCGGGCGCGTTGCGGAAGTATTCGGTGAGCAAGGCGAGCTTGCCGTTGCGCGACGGCGTCGTGGAGAGCGTGTCGAGCAGGAGGGCGAAGGACTCCATTACGGTCCTCCTGCGTTCTGTGGGTGGCTGCACTCCTTCTGCATCGCGCAAGCGGGGTCTACGCCAGCGTCCACAAACGCGGAAGGGTTCTGGCGTGACGGCGCAACGCTGCGTTGGATCTCCGTGCGGCACACGATCGTCAGTGGTGAGGGCGGCGCCGCACGTTGCGCGATACGCTCCACAACGGTGGGAGAAAAGGCTGCGGATTGGAGGGCGCGACCGTGATCCATCATTCGCCTTCGTCCTCGAAGCCGACGAGTGCGAGGGCGCGCGCCCGGAGGCCGCGGCGGCCGAGCTCGTAGACGAGGGCGTCGTCGCGTCCGTGCGTGACCCAGACGTCCTCGGCGCCGGTATCGAGCGCGGTCGCGATCAGCTCGGGCCAGTCGGCGTGATCGGAGATGACCAGCGGCAGCTCGACGCCGCTCTGGCGCACGCGGCCCTTGATGCGCATCCAGCCCGAGGCGAAGGCCGTCACGGGGTCGGGGAAGCGGCGCGACCAGCGATCGTCCACGGCCGACGGCGGGCAGAGGACGAGGGCGCCGGCCAGCTCGGCGGGCTTCACGTCGGGCACGGGGCGGATATCGCCGAGGTCGACGCCGAGACGCTGGTAGAGCTCGCTCATGGCCATCATGGCACCGTGCAGGTAGATCGGCGCGTCATAGCCGGCTTCGCGTGCGAGGCGGATCACGCGCTGGCACTTGCCGAGGCCGTAGGCGCCGACCAGGTGGGCGCGCTCAGGGTTGCGGCGGAGCGAGGCGATGAGGCGGGCGACCTCGCGCGCGGCGGGCTCGTGGCGGAAGACGGGGAGGGCGAACGTTGCTTCCGTCACGAAGATGTCGCAGGGGACGAGCTCGAAGGGTGCGCAGGTGGGATCGGCCGCGCGCTTGTAGTCGCCCGAGATCACCGCGCGCCGGCCGTTCCATTCGAGCACGACCTGGGCCGAGCCCAGGATGTGGCCGGCGGGAACGAGGCGGACCGCGACGCCGCCGATGGAGCGCGTCTCTCCCAACTGAGCGCTCTCGAAGCGCCCGGCGCCGTCCGTGCCGAGACGCAGCTTCATCACCTCGACGGTCTCAGCGGTGGCGAGCACGGCGCCATGGCCGGCGCGCGCGTGATCGCTGTGGCCATGCGTGATGATCGCGCGGGAAACGGCGCGCGCGGGGTCGATGTAGACGTCCGCCGGCTCGCAGTAGAGGCCGCGCTCGGTCGGGTACAGCCACGGGTCTTTTCCGACAGCAGACATCCGGCATTGCTCGATAAGAACGCTTCGCAGTTCGGACGTCGGCGTAAGGCGCGCCGACAGGCGTCATATGGGGTGTGCTCCCGGGAAGGGGAACGCGTGCTTGGCGGGTGTGGCCGGATCCATCGGCGCCTCGTGGCGGGCGATTGCTGCCGGCCGGCTGCAGGGCGCGCAGCCGCGATCAGCCGATGTCATGCCGGAGGCATGCTAGAGTCGTTCCGACTTGAGTGGAAACGTGGTCATGCGAGCAATTGGCGTGTCTGGATCCCGGCCGTCCATGCGGAGCGTGGCTCCGCCATGATGCCGGGATGACGGTGTGAGACGCAGCAGTCTAAACTCAACGTCGCTCCGGCGAAGGCCGGAGTCCAGACACGGCCGGTCGCTTAGAAACGCTGCCCCGGTTTCAGGCGAGACTGGATCCCGGCCTGCGCCGGGATGACGTCATTTGATTACAGGCCGATCGTGTTCCACTCGTCACTCCGGCGAAGGCCGGGGGCCGGAGTCCAGACAAGCTTGCGCACGTCGAAGCGCTGTTTCCATCTGAAATGGAAACTCTCTAGGCGATGTCATGCCGGAGGCATGCTAGGCGATAATATCGGGCAGAAGCTGGTCCTCGATCTTCGTGATCTGGTCTTTCAGGGCGAGCTTCTTTTTCTTCAGCCGGCGTATCAGGAGCTGGTCGACGGACCCGCTCACCTCGAGGTCCAGGATCTCGTCGTCGAGCTGGCGGTGCTCGGCGCGCAGCTTCACCAACTCGTCCCGAAGCTCCCGATCGTTCTGCCGCTGCATATCGCTCTCTTCGAAAGCCGGCCCGCCACAGCGCAAACGCAAAATGCGGGCGGGAAGCCCGGACGGGCCTATCATCTCACTTCGTGCGGCACGCAATCAAGTCGCGCCAACGCTTGCGATGAATACCCCGATTAAACCGATGCTTACGCCCGTTTCCGGCGTGCACTCGCTTAACGTCTTATTTTGCAATGGCCGCCGCCGCAATGGACAAGCCCGTGGTAAATCTGTAACAATGCGTCGTCTCAAACTCTGAAACGGAGGTCAAGGATGGCTCTTTCGGCTCATCTTCAGGAACTCTCAGAGAAGCACCGGCAACTCGAGCGTCGGATTGAAGAGGAGACGGCAAGGCCCGGTTCGGACGATGTTGCGATCCGCCGGCTCAAACAAGAGAAGCTGAAGCTCAAGGACGAAATCGTCAGACTGGAGACTGCAACACAGCACTGACGCCTTGGAAGGAGCTGCGAGCGCAGCCTTAGAGCCTGTTCGCCTCTGATAGGATCAGAGGCGAGGCTTTACGTTTTTGGTTTGACGCGCTTTCCTAACGCGAAGTGGATTCCACTTCGCTTGAAAACGCTCAAGCGGCTGCCATCGCAGCGCCGGCGTCTCAACGTTTCCACCGCATATCGACAGGTGACGCGCGAGGCTGCGAGATCCGCAGGCTCGCGTTCGTGTTTCCGGGAGGCTGCCTCAGGCGTCCTTGGCCATGGCGCGCAGCTTGAATTTCTGGATCTTCCCGGTCGAGGTCTTCGGCACCTCGGTGAACACGACGCGGCGCGGCGCCTTGAAATGGGCAAGCCGCTCGCGGCACCAGGCGATGATCTCCTCCTCAGTGGCGATCGCGCCCGGTCTCATCTCGACGAACGCGCACGGCGTCTCGCCCCACTTCTCGTCCGGCTTGGCGACCACGGCGCAGACGACGATGTCGGGGTGCTTGTAGAGCACGTCCTCGACCTCGATCGAGGAGATGTTCTCGCCGCCCGAGATGATGACGTCCTTCGAGCGGTCCTTGAGCTGGATATAGCCGTCGGGATGCATCACGCCGAGGTCGCCCGAGTGGAACCATCCACCGGCGAAGGCTTCCGACGTCGCCTCGGGGTTCTTGAGGTAGCCCTTCATGACGATGTTGCCGCGGAACATGACCTCGCCCAGCGTCTCGCCGTCGGCGGGCACTTCGGTCATGGTCGCCGGATCCATCACGGTCAGACCTTCGAGCGCAGGGTAGCGCACGCCCTGGCGCACGCGCTTGGCGTCCTTTTCGGGCTTGGGCAGCAAATCCCAGGCGCTGTGCCATTCGTTGAGCGTCGCGGGACCGTAGGTCTCGGTGAGGCCGTAGAGATGCGTCAGCGCGAAGCCTGCCTCGTTCATGCGGGCCATCACCTCCTCGGGGGGCGGGGCGGCCGCGTGGTTGAACGCCACCCGGTGGGTGATCTCGCGGCGCTCCTCGGGCTTCGCGTTGAGAAGCGTCGACATGACGATGGGGGCGCCCGAGAGGTTCGTGACCTTGTGGTCGACGATGGCGTCGTACATCGCCTTGGCGCGCACCCACCTGAGGCAGACGTGGGTGCCGGCGACGACCGACAGCGTCCACGGGAAGCACCAGCCGTTGCAGTGGAACATCGGCAGCGTCCACAGGTACACGGGATGGCGCGTCATGCCGGTGGCGATGGTGTTGGCGTAGCACATGAGCGCTGCACCACGGTGGTGATAGACGACGCCCTTCGGATTGCCGGTGGTGCCGGACGTGTAGTTGAGGCTGATCGCCTCCCATTCGTCCTCCGGCATGCGCCAGCGGAACTCGGGATCGCCCATCGAGACGAAATCGTCATAGTCGATCTCGGAGAGCGGCTCGCCGCGCTGGGGAAAGATCAGGTCGTCGTGATCGATGATGAGCGGGCGGACCGTAGCGAGGGCGAGCGCCTCCTTCATGGAGGAGGAGAACTCGCGGTCGGAGATCAGGACCTTGGTGTTCGCATGATCGAGTTGGAAGGCCAGGATCGGCGCGTCGAGGCGCGTGTTGAGGCAGTGCAGCACCGCGCCCGTCATCGGCACGCCGTAGTGGGCCTCCAGCATGGCCGGGGTGTTGGAAAGCATCACCGACACCGTGTCGCCCGGGCCGATGCCCTGCTGCGAGAGCGCCGAGGCAAGGCTGCGGGCGCGGGCGTAGAACTCCGCATAGCTCATTCGCAGGTTGCCATGGATGATCGCGGTGTGGTCCGGATGGGTCTGGGCGGCCCGCTCGAGAAGCCCGATCGGCGTCAGCGGCTGGTAATTGGCCGGGTTCTTATCGAGGCCGATGGAATAGGGGTTCTGGCTCATCAGACTGTTCGCTATTTGATCCGTGCGTTTTTCTAGCGAAGGGCGTAAGCGGGGGCAATGCGGAACCGCACGCTCTCCACGCCGCGGCCCGCGAGGCGCGCGGATCGGTGATTCTTCCGGCGAATCAACGACGCAAGTGGGCTGGTGACAATGGCGCCATGAGGTGCGGGGGCGGCGGAGCAGGGCTGCGGGCGGCCATAGGAATTCGGCGCGGAAAGGTGCTTGCCCCCCGCGCCGACGATCCTCGATCCCTGCCGACTTCCGAGCTGCCGTCTTGATGCGGCGCCTTGGGAGAGACTGTGCCACAGTTGGTTGGAGATCCCCTTAAAAAGATTGCTTAATAAGCGGTATGCGCGCGTCTCGGGCGCATTTTTTCTGCCGCCGCGCCCGGATTTTTGCGCGAATGGGGCGGCTGGCTGCCGCTCCGGGGCGCCTTGAACCCGGTCCGGGTCTGGGGCAGGAAAGGGGTTTCGGGAACAGTGGCGCCGGGGCGGCGCGAGCAGAGGGTTCTGGAATGAGCGACCGCGAGACGACCCCCAAACAGCTTTTGCATCTCGTGTTTGGCGGCGAGCTTCGCGATCTCGACGGCGTGGAGTTCCGGGACCTCTCTGGGCTCGACATCGTCGGAATCTATCCGAGCTATGCCGAGGCGCTCGCGGCGTGGCGCGGCGCGGCGCAGAGGTCCGTCGACAATGCGGCCATGCGCTATTTCATCGTTCATATGCATCGCCTGCTGGAGCCGGAAGGCTCGCCCGACGCCAGGGTCCAAGCCTAGAGGCTGTGCTGCCGGCTGCCTGCTGCCTGTTGCCCCCGTCTACTCTCTTCGGAAAATTCGATCGACGATGCGGTTGGCCCAGCTCTGGGAGTGGTGGTGGTGCTCGAGGTCGCGCGCGTCGTAGACGGTGGCGACCCAATCGTAGAATGCGATCGGATTGCGGGCGGCATAGTCGACGTAGGCGTCGAAGAACGCGTCGAGAATGCCGGTGTCGGCCTGGCGGATGTGGCCATAGCGCAGGGACAGCTGATGGCGGGCCTCGGAGATGGGCACGCCGTGGCGCGTGTGGAGATAGAGCGCGCTCATCAGCCCCACGCGGTCAGCGCCAGATTTGCAGTGCATCAGGATCGGATAGGTGACGGTGCCGAACAGATCGCGGGCGGCCAGCACCTGGGCGCGGGTGGGGGCCGCGCGCGAGCGGATCGTGAAATCCACGAGCTCGAGGCCCGCCTGGCTGCAGGCGGCCTTTTCGAAGGCATAGGTCGAGGTGGCGCTTTCGCCCCTCAGATTGATGACGGAGCGGATGCCGCGACGCGGCAGGTCGCGGATCTGGTGGGGAAGGGGCTGGGCGGCGCGCCAGGCGTCCTTCGACAGGCGGTGGCGATTGGGAAACGCGAGGCGGAAGATGAGATGGTCGAGCAGCAGCATGTCGAGATAGCGGGCATGCGGCTCGGCGCGTGTCCTCCAGGCGGCCGGCAGCACCGAGGTCGCCGCCGCCAGCGCGGCCCACGCCGAGCGGCGCGCCGCCCGTTTGATCCGTTTCGTGAGCCGTGCCATCTGCGTCCGTGGATCCTGTCCGGCACCATTCGTTCGCGCCGGCCGCGCGACGGCCTCCCGGCCGGCGGAACGTGGTTCCGCGGTGGGTAGCACTATCCCGCACAATCTGTCGAATTCCCTGTTGCAGGCTGCCGCCCGGCGGTTGCGCCGAGCCCATATTCCCTATAGGAAAATTGCCGTTGTCGGGCGGTGGAGGTCACTTGCGGCTCGGTGAGGGAGAGGCGAGATAGGGCCGACCGATGGCACAATCGCCACAGCGTGAGTCGCGGCTGGGCCGGTTCCTGGGGCGCGTCGGCGCACGCTACATGCGCTTCGTGCGCGCGACGTCCAAAGTGACGATCGAGCCGCCGGATATCATCGAGCGCGCCAACGCCACGCACCCGTTCATCCTGGCCATGTGGCACGGGCAGTTCGCCCTGATGCCGACCCTGCACGAGCTCAACGGCAAGAATTTCCGGGTGTCGGCCATGGTCGCGCGTCATGCCGACGCGACGGCGATCCGGACGCTGCTCGGCGCGTTCGATATCGATGTCGTGCTGGGGGCGGGGGCGAACGGCCGCAAGCGCGACAAAGGCGGGGCGTATGCGCTCCGCACCGCGAACCGGCTCCTCGGGGACGACTGCACGCTGTCGATGACGGCGGACGTGCCGCCGGGGCCGGCCCGGCGCGCAGGGATAGGGATCGTGACGCTCGCCAGGCTCTCGGGCCGTCCCGTGGTCCCGTTTGCGGTCGCGACCTCCCGGTTCATCGCGCTGCCGACGTGGAGCCGGATGACGATCAACCTTCCGTATTCGAGGCTTGCCTACGTCGTCGGCGATCCGATCCGGGTTCCGGCCGATGCGGATGCGGCTGCCCTCGAGATGCACCGGCGGGCGGTCGAGGCCGGGCTCAACCGGGCGACCGAGCGGGCCTATGCGCTGGTCGGCGCCGATATCGGGCGCGTGACGCCGCCCACGTCCGAGGCATCGGCGGGGCCGGCGCGCATCGGCTTCGCGCTCAAAACCTACCGGGCCGCGACCAGCCTGCTCGGCTTCGTCGCGCCGCTGCTGCTCGCCGTGCGCGCGCGGCAGGGGAAGGAGGAGCGGGCCCGGCGCGGCGAGCGCTACGGGCAGGCGAGCCTGCCGCGTCCCGCGGGGCCGCTGGTCTGGGTCCATGCCGCGAGCGTCGGCGAGACCAACGCGGTGTTGCCCGTGATCGACCGGCTGCTCGCCGAGCGGGAGGATCTCTCGGTGCTGCTCACCACCGGGACGGTGACGAGCGCGGCGATGGCCCGGCGGCGGCTTCCGCCGCGCGCATTCCACCAATACATCGTGCTCGACGTGCCGAAGTACGTGCGGGCGTTTCTCGAGCACTGGCAGCCCGATCTCGGCGTGTTCGCGGAGAGCGAGGTGTGGCCGAATCTGATCGTCGAAGCCTCGCGCCGGCAGATCCCGCTGGCGCTCATCAACGCGCGCATGTCGGCGCGCAGCGCGCGGCGGTGGCGGTGGCTCAGCGGGTTCTCCCGGCCGCTTTTCTCGCGCTTCGACGCGGTGCTCGCGCAGAACGAGGTTCTGGTCCGCACGATCAAGCGGCTCGGCGCGCGCAACGTGCTGGCGGTCGGCAATCTCAAGATCGATGCGCCGCCGCCGGTGGTCGATGCGGTCGAGCTCGACCGGCTGCGGCACGCGCTCGACAAGCGGCCGGTGCTGGTCGCGGCGAGCACGCACGACCCCGAGGAGGAGATCGTCGCGGCGGCGCACCGGCTGATCCAGGCCCGGCTGCCCGGGATCGCAACGGTGATCGCGCCCCGTCATCCCGGGCGCGGCAAGGCCATTGCACAGATGCTGGCGTCGCGGGGCTTTCGCGTGGCCTTGCGATCGGCGGGCGAACGCCCGCTGCCGGATACGGACATCTATATCGTCGATACCATCGGCGAGCTCGGCACGCTCTACGCGCTGACGGATGTCGCTTTCGTCGGCGGCTCGCTGATCGCACACGGGGGACAGAACCCGATCGAGGCGATCGGCCACGGCGCGGCGGTGCTGACGGGGCCGCACTGGACCAATTTCCGCGACATCTACCGGGCGCTCCTGCGCCACGGCGGGACGCGCGAGGTCGCCTCGGCCGAAGAGCTGGCGGCTGCCGTGCAAAGCCTGCTCGGCGAGGACGGCGAGCTCGTGCGCATGCGCGACGGTGCGAAGCAGGCGCTCGCATCGCTGTCGGGCGCCCTCGACCGCACGGTCGAGACGCTCTTGGCGATGCTGCCGGCGGGCTCGCAGGTCCGCCGTGCCTCTTGAGGAGCCCGGCTGGTGGTACGGGACGACGCGCGGAGGGAGCCTCGCGGAACGGCTCCTGACCCCGTTCGGCGACCTCTATGGCGCCGCCGTCGCGCGCCGCTTCAGGGCGGCCGTGCCCTACCGTTCGGCGCTGCCGGTGATCTGCGTCGGCAACTTTACGGCCGGCGGGACGGGCAAGACGCCGCTGACGCGCTTTCTGATCGAGGCGCTCGGCCGACGAGGAATCGCGGCGGCGTGCCTCTCGCGCGGCTACGGCGGACATCTCGGCGGTCCGGTGTGGGTCGAGCCGGACCGGCATACGGCGCGCGAGGTTGGTGACGAGCCGCTTCTGATCGCACGCGGAAGCCAGGACACGGGCGCACGCGTGATGGTGGCGCGGGACCGCAGAGCGGGGCTCGCGGCCATCGAGGTCGCAGGTGGCTTCGCGGCGGTGATCATGGACGACGGGCTGCAGAACCCCAGCGTTGCGAAGGACCTTTCGATCGCGGTCGTGGATGCGCGGCGCGGCTTCGGGAACGGCCGCGTGCTGCCCGCGGGGCCGCTTCGCGCACCGCTCTCGTTCCAACTCGGCCTCGTCGATTGCATCGTCGTCATGGGTGCAGACGCGGCGACCGGGGATCTCTCAGCTTTCGACCGTCTGAAGAAGCTCTTTCACGGCCCGGTGCTGCGCGGCGTGGTCCGTCCATCGGCAGATCAGCCCTGGATCGCGGGGGCGCGGCTCGTGGCCTATGCGGGCATCGCCAATCCCGAGCGGTTCTTCCGCCTGCTCGATGGTTTCGGGCCGCAGTCGCTCGTGCGGCATGTGTTCAAGGACCATCACCCTTTCACGGAGAGCGACGCGGTGCGTCTCCTCGCGGAGGCCGAGAGGACGGGCGCCGAGCTCGTGACGACGGAAAAGGATCTGGCACGCCTCGCCGGGCAGAGCGGGGCGCTGGCGACGCTGGCGGCGCGGTCGCGCACGCTTCCGATCGCCGTGACATTCGAGGAGCGCGATCTCGTGCGGCTCGACGCGCTGCTTGACGGGGTATTGAAGGGGCGGGGTTGAAGGCCGGAGGCCGGCCTCTACGTCTGCGGACGGTTGCGACTGACCTCGAGGTAGCGCTGGAGCGAGATGTCGGCCGTGGCGTAGGCTTCCTGAAGCTCGACGCTCCAGTAGCGCAGATCCGCGAGATCGATCTTCTGGCCGGTCACCGCGCAGCGCACGAACTCGCCCGCCGATACGACCTGAAACTCGCCGTCGAGGTAGCGCACCTGGGCTTCGCCCCGAATGCCGAAAAGCTTGTCGAAGCGGTTCATGAAATCTCTGCCTCGGATCAGAGGCGCGGGGACCACCCTCGGATTGTCTGTCGCGCCCGCCCCATGACATGGCCAATTGCCGGGGCGGCGTCAAGCCGGCGGCCTGGAAATTCCCTGTCAGAAGAGCGAGCCCTGATCCTTGTCGGAGCGCCTCTGCGCGGGTGCAGCAGGCTTTTCCAAGGGTTTCGCGTCCAAGGGCTTCGCGGCGCGCGCCGCGGGGGCTACGGCCTTGGTCTCGGCCGCGATGCGGCCGTCCGAGAACTCGATCTCGACGTCCTCGCCCGGCGTCACGGCGCGGGCGGAGCGCAGCATCGTGCCGTCGGCCTTGCGGACCAGGGCGAAGCCGCGCGCGAGCACGCTGTGATAGCCAAGGGTGCCGAGCAGCTTGGCGTTGGCGTCAAGGGCGTTGCGGCGCTGGGCGAGCGTGGCCGCGAGCGCGCGCTCGATGCGCCGGGTGAGCGTATCGAGACGTTCGCCGCATCGTTCGATACGGAGGCTGATGGGCGCGGGGCGGAGGCGCGCGGAAACGCGGGCGTGGCGCGTGTGATGGGCCTGCGTGTTGGCGAACAGGGCGCGGCCGAGGCGGTTGCCGGTGGCGTCGATGCGCTGGCGGTGATGGGCGACGAGCGAGCGCGGCGACGGCATGCGGCCCGCGACCTGCAGGAAGCGTGTGTGGCTGCGCTGGACCCGCGTCCGCAGCGCCCCGTCGAGACGGTGCGCGACATGATCGAGCCGCTGGCGTGGTCCCGCGACGAGATCCTCGACGCGGGGCAATCCGCGCTCGGCGGATTTCAGGTCACGGCGCAGCGCTTCCAGCAGGCGGCGAATGGCGACCGTCAGGCGCAGGCCGAGCTTGCCGGTTTCCGACAGCAGGTCGGAATGCTTCGGCACGGCCCACTCGGCCGCCTTGGTCGGCGTCGGCGCGCGGGCGTCGGCCACCAAGTCGATCAGCGTCCAGTCGGTCTCGTGGCCGACGGCGGAGATCACCGGGATTGTGCTCGCGGCCACCGCGCGCACCACCATCTCGTCGTTGAAGCCCCAAAGGTCCTCCAGGCTGCCGCCGCCGCGCGCGACGATCAGCACGTCGGGGCGCGGGATGGGGCCGCCGGGCTGGATGGCGTTGAAGCCGCGCACGGCGTTGGCGACCTCGGCGACGCTGCCCTCGCCCTGGACGCGAACGGGCCAGACGATGACGCGGGTCGGGAAGCGCTCCTGGAAGCCGTGCAGCATGTCGCGGATGACGGCGCCGGTGGGGCTCGTCACGATGCCGACGACCTTGGGCAGGTACGGCAGCGGGCGTTTGCGCTCGTCGGCGAAGAGACCTTCGGCGGCGAAGCGGCGCTTCCTCTCCTCGAGCTGGGCCATCAGCGCGCCGAGGCCGGCAGGTTCGAGCGCCTCGATGACGATCTGGTATTTCGACGAGCCGGGGAAGGAGGAGATCTTGCCGGTGGCAATGACCTCCATGCCTTCCTCGGGCTTGATCTTGAGGCGGTTCCAGTTGCCGCGCCAGACGACGGCGTCGATCTTCGCCTTGTCGTCCTTGAGCGAGAAGTAGCAATGTCCCGATGCGTGTGGGCCGCGATAGCCCGAGACCTCGCCGCGCAGGCGCACGTGGCCGAAGCCGTCCTCGAGCGCGCGCTTCACGGCGTTCGAAAGCTCGGAGACGGTGAACTCGGCGACGTTGTTGCCGGCGGTATTTGCCGCGGATGGGGGGCTGGCCAACGAATCGGTCCTTGCTTGTCTGGCGTGGGATCCATGATACAGGGTGCGCGGCAAACAATCCAAACCGCACGGCAATTGATCCAAAGCGCCAGGGCCTTGACATCATGAATGTTCTTTTGATCGGCGGCGGCGGGCGCGAGCATGCGCTGGCCTGGGCCTTGAGCGCGAGCCCGCTGCTCACGAAGCTCTATGCGGCGCCGGGGAATGCCGGAATCGCGGAGCTCGCCGAATGCATCACGCTGGATGTGGCCGATCACGCGGCGGTGCTGGCGTTCGTCGCGGAGAAGGGGATCGGCTTCGTCGTCATCGGTCCCGAGGCGCCGCTGGTCGCGGGGCTCGCGGATGCGCTGGCGGCGGCGGGCGTCAAGCACTTCGGGCCGTCGAAGGCGGCGGCGCAGCTTGAGGGCTCCAAGGGGTTCACCAAGGACCTCTGCCGGGAGGCCGGCATTCCGACCGGGGCGTATGGGCGCTTCCGGGACGTAGCCTCGGCGCATGCGTATCTCGCGGCGCAGTCTATCCCGATCGTCGTCAAAGCGGATGGGCTCGCGGCGGGTAAAGGTGTCGTCGTGGCGGGCACCCGCACGGAGGCGGAGGCGGCGATCGACGCCTGCTTCGCGGGCGCGTTCGGCGCCGCGGGCGCGGAGGTGGTCATCGAGGAGTTCCTCGAAGGGGAGGAGGCGAGCTTCTTCGCGCTCTGCGACGGGGAGCATGCGCTGGCGCTGGCGACGGCGCAGGATCACAAGCGCGTCGGTGACGACGACACCGGGCCTAATACCGGTGGCATGGGCGCTTATTCGCCGGCACCCGTCATGACGCCCGATCTCGTCCAGCGCACGATGGACGAGATCATCCGGCCGACGGTCGCGGCGATGGCGCGGCGCGGCACGCCGTTCAAGGGCGTGCTGTTCGCCGGCCTCATGATCACGGCCGAGGGACCGAAGCTCATCGAGTACAACGTGCGCTTCGGCGATCCCGAGACGCAGGTGCTGATGATGCGGCTTCAGTCGGATCTGCTGGCGGCGATGCTCGCGACGGCCGACGGCGTGCTCGACCATTTCGATGTACGCTGGCGCGATGAGGCCGCGCTGACGGTCGTGCTGGCGGCCAAGGGCTATCCCGGGACGCCGGAGAAGGGGACGGAGATCAAGGGGCTCGATGCTGCGGGCAGCGTGGCGGGCGTGCAGATCTTCCACGCGGGCACGCGGTGCGACGGGGCGCGCCTCATCGCGGACGGTGGGCGCGTACTCAACGTCACGGCGCTCGGCGCGAGCGTGGCCGAAGCGCAGGCGCGGGCCTACGAGGCGATCGCGAAAATCGATTGGCCCGGCGGCTTCTGCCGGAGCGACATCGGCTGGCGGGCGGTGTTGCGGGAGACGGCGAAAGCGTAAGTCGAACCGCACGGTGCTGGGGACGCCGGCGCGGACGGCTGCGAGCGTCAGGCTGCGGCGAGGCTGCCCGGGAGGTGGCGGGCGGCGCGGGCGTGGGCGAGGTGCATGGCACGATCATGCGCGCGTTCGAAATCGTCGGCGATGAGGCGCTGAGGGATGTGTGTGCGGAAGAAATTGGCCCAGGCGAACTCGCCGAATGGGATCGCCGTCTTCAGGAAACCGCCCGCCTTGCGGACGGACCAGGCCAGATCGCGGTAGAGGTCCGGGCGCAGCCTGTCGAGCGTCGCCGGCAGGTGCGTGGGGCAGATCCGCCGGCCGTCGGCATCGTAGGGATGCAGCCAGCCGAAGGTTGCCATCGTTTTCAGGAACGTGTGACTCGGCAGGTCGGACATGTCGCCGACGATCCGCACCAGCACCTCGTCGACCGCGCTCTGCCACAATGCGAGGCTCAAGTGATGGTGGTCGATGATGTAGAACTCCTCGTCGGGTCCGAGGACGGCCGGCACGGGACGCTTCTCGACATAGCGGCGGAGCTTGCGCGCACTTCCCGCGCATCGCTCGATCTTGCGGCGCTTGGCCTCGACGGCGCGCATGCCGACGGCCACCTGCGTCGGGCGAAGGTCTCCCAGGGGCACGCGCTCGGACCAGGCCGCTGAGTGCGCTATCGCGCCAGGTGGGATGGGATGCTGTCTGCTCGGCATGGAAGGCATCGATCCCCAAAGGATGGCTCGGGTCGGCCTTCATTTTTTTGCAGGCGGGTTAAATTTGCGTTCAAGCGCGCTCGCCCGCGGCCCAGTCGAGCCAAAGGCGCACGCGGGCCTCGGGGTGCGGGGCGGTCATGAAATCGGTGATGACGGCGACGCTGTCGGCGCCGGCCGCGAGCACGGCGCCGGCGCGATCGGGCGTGATGCCGCCTATGGCGACGAGCGGCAGCGTGCCGATGCGCTTGCGCCATGCGCCGATCCTGTCGAGCCCTTGCGGTGCCCATTTCATGGCCTTGAGCTTCGTCTCATAGATGGGGCCGAGGGCGACGTAGGCGGGGCCGGCCGCGAGCGCCGTCTCCAGCTCTTCCTCGCTGTGGGTCGAGATGCCGAGCGCGATCCCCGCGCGGCGGATGGCGGCGAGGTCCGCGCCCGCGAGGTCCTCCTGGCCGAGGTGCAGCTCCGTCGCGCCGAGGTCGATGGCGGCCTGCCAGAAATCGTTGACGATCAGGCAGCATCCGCCGGCTCGGGCGGTCGTCAGCGCGGCGGCGATCTCCGCGCGCACCTCGGCGTCGGGTTTGTCCTTGATGCGCAGTTGCAGCGTGCGCACGCCGAGCGGCACGACGCGCGCCACCCAGGCGGCGCTCGGCACGATCGGATAGAAGACATCGGGGGCGCGGGGCGTGGTCATGGGGGCGCCGGCGGATCGAGATCGAAGAAGGGCGTACCGGCCACGGGCGTCGACGGGCGGGCGCGGTCGCTCGGCTCGATCAGGCCTGCGTCGCAGGCGGCGCGCCCGGCCGCGATGGCGGCGGCAAACGCGGTGGCCATGCGCACGGGATCCCGGGCGCGAGCGACGGCGGTGTTGAGCAGCACGGCGTCGTATCCCATCTCCATGGCGGCGGCCGCATGCGACGGCGCGCCGATGCCGGCGTCGATGACAAGGGGCAGGTCGGGGAAATAGGCGCGCAGCGTCTTCAGCGCCTCGGGGTTGGCGAGGCCGCGGCCGGTGCCGATCGGCGAGCCCCAGGGCATGAGCACGCGGCAGCCGGCCGCCACGAGGCGCTCGGCGATGGAGAGGTCCTCGGTCATGTAGGGAAAGACCTTGAAGCCGCGCTGGACGAGCTCGGTCGCGGCCTCGACGAGGCCGATGAGGTCGGGCTGCAGCGTGTCGTCGTTGGCGATCACCTCGAGCTTGATCCAGTCCGTCTCGAGAAGCTCGCGGGCCATCTCGGCGGTGGTGATCGCCTCCCTGGCCGTGCGGCAGCCGGCGGTGTTCGGGAGGAGGCGCACGGGAAGCGCGGACACGAGGTCGAGGAAGCGTGCGCCGGTGCGGCCGCGGGCCTGCTCGCGCCGGAGCGAGACCGTGACGATGCCGGCGCCGGAGGCGCGGACGGCGTCGCTCATGACCTGCGGCGAGGGATAGCGGGCGGTTCCGAGCAGCAGGCGCGAGGTAATCCGCTCGCCATAGACGGTGAGCGGCGCAGGGGCCGTGTCGTGCTCGGGGACGTGCAGGGGCTCGTTCTGGTTCATCTCGTCGTGCGCGACCTCGCGGGCCGCCTCTCTTTCCCATGGGTCCGCGTCGCCGGGGTCAGCCCCCCTGGCGGGCGGAGAGGATTTCGATGCGGTCGCCGTCGGCGAGCGGGGTCTCGGCGCGGAGGCGCTCGGGCACGAACGTGCCGTTCAAGGCTGTTGCAACCTTGACGCCGGCAAACCCCTGCTCCGCGACGAGCGCTGCCAGCGTCGCTGCAACGGCCCGGACGGGGGTGCCGTTGACGGTGAGGGAGCGGCGGCGGGTGTCGATCGCTGTCATGGCCGATGTGTGGGTCGCAAGTGTTCAACTCCAATGGACGTTGCTGGGTGTCAATTTATAACTGACTTAGAGGCTCCGGGCGCGCCGCGCCAGAGGCCAATGCAGCGCGCCAGAGGCCGATGCGGCCGGGAGCCTCCGAAGGGCTTTACGCGGGGGCTGGCCATGTCGCGGAGCTTCCGCTGCCGGCCGCGGATCGCCGATGTCGGCGGGATCACTGGCTTTTTTGGTCTCGCGCCACCGTCATCCCGCCCTGTCACGGTCTCTGCCCGAAAGAGCCGTTGTTTGACCACGATCAGATCCCTAGTGTCGTTCGATATTGAAGTCCGGCATTGCTCCTCACCCGGCCGCACCACGGCCGACCTCTCCCCGCCGGGGAAGGTGGCGGAGGCGGCAATCCCTCTTCACCTCCCCGCCCATGCAGACGCATGGCTCTGCCGAGACGGGGAGAAGCCGACGTGAGGGCGATCGCCCGAGCGGCGGGTGAGGGGTCGGATGGTCGGAATATCCAGCCCGGTTTCAGCTTCTTCAGGTTGCTCCCTCCATGTTTCAAGCGCTGATCACCAGCCGCCGTTTCGCACCGCTCTTCTGGTGCCAGTTCCTGTCGGCGCTCAACGACAACTTCGTCAAGAACGCGCTCGTCATTCTGATCCTGTTCAAGATCGGCTCGGAGCAGGGCGGGGCGCTGGTGGCGCTGGCGGGCGCGGTGCTGGTGGCGCCGTTCTTCATCCTATCGGGCATCGGCGGGGAGCTCGCGGATCGCTACGACAAAGCGGTCGTGGCCGAGAAGCTCAAGCGCGCCGAGATCCCGGTGGCGATGGTGGCGGCCTTGGGCTTCGTGCTGCAGTCGGCGCCGCTCCTGTTCCTCGCGCTCGGCCTCTACGGCACCATCGCGGCGTTGTTCGGTCCCATCAAATACGGGATCCTGCCGGCCTTGCTGGCCCCGTCCGAGCTGCCGGCCGGCAACGCGTTCGTCGAAAGCGCGACCTTCGCGGCGATCCTGATCGGCACCATCGGCGGGGGGCTGGCGGCGGCGAATTCGGGTGGCGTGTGGGTGCTCGCCGCGCTCGTCGTCGGGCTTGCGGTGCTGTGCTGGTTCTCGGCCTCGCTGATCCCCAAGATGGGCGCCGCGGCGCCGGGGCTCGCCATCGACTACAACCCGTGGACGTCGACGATGTCGCTGCTCCGGCATCTCCACGGCGACAGGCGGCTGTGGGTCGGCGGCCTCATCACGTCGTGGTTCTGGCTGGTCGGCACCGTGGTGCTGTCGCTCTTGCCGGTGCTGATCAAGGATACGCTCGGCGGCGCGGAGAGCGTGGCCACGCTGTCGCTCGTCGTGTTCACGGTCGGCATCGCGGTGGGCTCCATGCTCGCGGCACGGGCCAGCCGGACGCGCCCGAACCTCGCGCTGGTGCCGATCGGGGCGCTCTTCATGGGGCTTCTCTCGCTCGATCTGGCGTGGACCGCCGGCACCGTCGTGAAATCTCCCGAGCCGCTCACCGTCGGTGCGCTCCTCGGCAGCGTCACCGGCTGGCATGTCCTGCTCGATCTTCTGGGGCTCGCGATCGCGGGCGGCCTCTTCATCGTGCCGGCGTTCGCGGCGGTTCAGCTCTGGGCGCCGGTTGCCGAGCGCGCGCGCACCATCGG
>JRYH01001807.1_pt1 | contig 26528 bp, 11 predicted proteins | sample 235351 | NCBI WGS metagenome assembly JRYH01 (sample SAMN03074221, study PRJNA261480) | activated sludge metagenome | biome: Wastewater Treatment Plant; feature: Wastewater; material: Activated sludge; isolation source: activated biomass of a wastewater treatment plant treating wastewater... ...
GTTTTCACGCTCATCGGGCTGTCGTCGGATTCCAGCACGGCCTTGTAGCGTGAGAACACACCCATGCCGGGGCCGATGGCCGACTGCGGCATGTCTGCCGGCGCAATATTGGCAGCCTGAAGCTCGGCGATCGCCGGCGGCAGCTCGCGTTTCAAAGCACGGATGAATTCGGCACGTGAGATGATTTCGGCCGTGGCTTCCTTCTTTCGGCACACGAGAACGACCGAATTGGCGAGGGCGTTGGTGCCCTTGGCGATCAGCCGCCCGGGGCTTTCGGTACGAATGGGCCATGTGCCGAGCACAGAAAAACCAGCGGAAATAACCGCTTGCAGAAAGGTGGACCAGCCCGTTGAGCTGATTCCTTCCTGCTCAACTTCACTTTGCTTGAAAGCATAGTAGATCGTGGCGGGAAAATCTGCGGCCGTTCCGTCAGCCATTCTTCCAATTGCCGCCGTCATTCCTTCAAGGAAAAACTTCTCCGCAGCATCCGCACCGCCGTGCCGATAAGGGGTCGCAACCAATTCTTCAGTTTTCGGCGTCGCCAAAACACCGAAAATCGATGGGTAGATTTCTTTTAGACTAGGCTTGAGCCAGCAAAAGAAAAAATCTGAAAGGTCTGCGTATCCGATGTTGTCATAATAGGGCGGATCGGATGAAATTACCGTTCCAGCCTCATAAATCACTTCCCCAGCATTAACTTGTTTAACAGATCCAATTCCTGACGCGGGGAAATCTGCAATTGCCCTGCTGATCTTATCGACCGGCGTCGACCAATTCCCCCCTGAGTTCGAGAAGAAGTTGACTTCAGCATAATCCCAGACCATCGGAATCGCTTGGCGAGCAAAAGTTTCGCGCAGGGCTCCTCGATCGCTCATCCAGCTTGTCACGGTTGAGCCGAGGTTTGTTAATTTCGAGATCGCGAAAGCCAAATATACACTCACCGCCTCCGCATATGCCTTTGCACCATCACCACCATCACGCAGCGGGGCCGTGTTGGAGGATTTGCTTGCAGCCGACGCATCAACCTCGACCTGCGCACGCACCTCATGCACTAGGCTGCTAAAGGTATTCAGGGCCACCAACTGACGATCAGTGAATAGATCACCGAAGGTCGTGAGTCCGTAGTCTACCGTCCAGAAATTGCGAGGATCGTTCGGCAGGCTGGCCTCGGGCTTCCACGCAGGCTTTGCCGACAAGGCCAGCGTTCTGTGCATATCCGTAGGTGCAACATAAGCACGGGTGCGATGGCCTTCGGCGACGATCGCGATCAGCGTCTGGCCCATTTTACCAGCGCGTCCGTTGCTCTTCACATAGTCAGGGGTGATGGCGGTATCCGACATAAGGCATCGGAAATTCGCGCCACGACCCGCCTTGGTCCCTTCCTTAGCCGCGGCGATCTCGGCTTTGGTTCCGCCATGCCTAATCCGATAGGAAATGGTCTTGGCCTGCTTATCGACCATAGGCTCGACCCAAGCCTCCTTGCCGGTCTTGGTGCTGAGCAGGAAGCTTGAAGCGATCGGCACCTGGACGTTGGCAAACGCAGGATCGGGACTAGGCACCGTTCGCGCCCAGATCCAGGCAACTACTGTCGCTTGGCCGCCACCATATTCCTTGGACAGCTCCACCTGCGGATATAGATTCCCGATGCGCTCCCACGCCTTCTCGCGCATCCACTCGCCATAATATTTGACGTCCTCGGCGAGCCCCTCGGCGTTGCGGTAGAATTGCCGGTCCTTCGCGCCCGGATGGATGGGCTGCTTGTCCTTGAACCTCGGCGGGATCTCGATCATCGCCTTGCCGATCATCACCGCGACCGGGTTCAGGTCGGACCCATAAGCGGGCAGACCGAGGCGTTGCGCCTCCAGCGGGATCGAACCGCCGCCCGAGAACGGATCATAGACCGGCGGCAGCTCGCCGCCGCAGCTCTTGCGGATCTCGGCGCGGGCGCGTTCCAGCACTTCCTCCTTGGTCGAGTTCTCCCACACCACAAGTTCCTCAATGATGCCGAACAGGCGCTTGCGTTCGGCCTCCTGCGCTTCGGGCGTGGGGAATTTCCCGGGGTCGCTCGACGGATCATCGACAAGCTGGGCGAACAGCACCGCGCGGCACGCCGCCAGCGGCCGCCGCGCCCACCACATATGCAGCGTGGACGGATGCCCATGCCGGATGGACTTTTCGCGTGCGGAGGCGGCGTTGATCGCTTCAAGCGGGATCGCAACCTCAATCAATTTCTTCTTGGTGTTAGTCGTCGAGGTCATAAACCAGCCTGTAGGTTGCGGGATGGATGGTCAGTTCGCCGCCGTCGCGCAGGGCGCGCAGGCGGGCGCCCGTCATCTCGACGGGACCACCCTCCGGGTTGATAAGAATGAAGGAATAGAGGTCCGGCTTCTGGTCGAGCAGCCCCCAGAGATCGGCCTCGAGCTGGAGCGGTTCGTGCTCCAGACAATGGTCCTTGGGATAATAATGCCGCAGAACCTCGCCGCATGCCGAGCGGCGCTCCCACGGAAAACGTGTCCCGTTGGCGCGACCGATCCAGCTCCCGTCCGCATGGAAAAAACGGTCCTCGCCGTCAGCCTTGTAGCCTTCAGCCAACGCAAACCGCGCCATGACACTGGGGCGTGGCGGCTTCGGCGCGACGCGGGGCCTGCTCGCCATCTCCGTCTCGATCAGCTCTCGATCCGGTTCCACGGTTGGCGAGACGGGCTCAGGCTGCGACGCCGGCTCATCTTCGTCCGCCAGGAGGAGATCATCCGCATCCGCGGGCTCGGCATCACCGCGTTCGTCTTCCGCGACCTGGTCGACGCCATCATCATCGCCAGGTTCGGCAGGGAGTTGGACTTCGACGATCGGAGCGGCGGCGATGTGCTGGGGACCGAGCGTGAAATTCTCCTCGAGATACTCCCTGATATCCTCGGGCGAGCGCTCGAACGCATAGGCCAGCGCCGCGCGAATATCCGCGCTCAGAGGCCTGCCGATCTCTTCCGGCACGCGCTTGGCGAGCTTGGCCTTCGTCAGCGGGCTAACGAACAGCTTGCGGTCGAGCCACAGGATGTCGGTGAGCCGCGCTGTGCCTGCGGGCACACCGTCCAGGTAGGGGATGACTTCCAGCTTGGGGGTCTGAACCCAGCTCGTCGCAGCAATCGCTTCCGCCAGCACACGCACACGCTCGGTCTCGGCGGCATCGGCAAGCTCGATCCGTCCAAGCTGGGTGCCGAACGCCGTCAGCCAGGCGCGGCGATCCTCCATGCCGGCGAGCAGCGACGGCTGGTTGAAGCGTTCTTCGACGAGATCCGACAAGGCCGGCAGGGCCGAGAACGGCGGCGCGTGCACCGTCTCTCCCGACAGTCGCTGAAAATCGGCGGTCTTGCGTTTGACCCATTCGTGCAGATGGCTCCACCGGAACAGGGTCTGCATGCTCAGGCCATAGCCGAGCGTCTCGACCGGCGCCCACTCGCCCACGAGGTTCAGCCAATGTCCGCGCTCTTCCCAGATGCGGGTCGGGTATCGGACCAGCAGGGTCCGAACTCGCCGGGCGTCGTCGGAGGACAGCGCCTTTCCCGAGGCCAGCGTTCCGAGCCATTTCAGCGCCAGATCCGCAGACGGACGGTCGGCGACGCCGATGCGATGCCACAGACTGAGGTCGAGCACGGACACGCGCACAACGGCGGCGCCGGGAACATCTTCCTCGTCGCCGGTCAGGAAGACGCCGCCGGACGTGGCCCATGTGCCGTCATGGGCGAGGATCAGCTTCTCGGTCTTGAAGGCGCTCCTGATGTTCTGCGCATCTGTGGTCGAACAACCGTCAAGCATCTGGTCCAGACGACGATACCATTTCTCGACCTCATGCACCGGCGCCCTGTCGGATTTTGCCAACGCGCGCAGTCGGTCGAGCAGGCGTCCGGGGCCGCTCGGCGTACTGCGGACGCCGAGAAGGTCGAGGAGCGGGCGTGTCGTTTCCCGGTCGAGCAGCCCATGCACGAAGGGCTCGACATCGATCAGCGCCTCCGTCTCCGGCGTCCTGCGCACCAGGTCCGCCGGGAGCTGCATCATGTTCCGCGTATCGGGAAGACAGGGTTTGGCCCTCAGCTTCAGCAGCCAATCCGCCAGCAAAGGCTCCGACGTCACCGATCGTGTCGATCCCGTGGTCGCGACCTGCGACAGGCGAGCACCCGCGGCCCGCGACCAATAGGTGTCGCGCTGATCCAGAATCTTGCCGACGATCTTGGTCCAGATGCCCGCGTCATCCTTCGACAGCGCCTCCCAATGCCTCCAGTAGTCGGCAGAGAAATCCCAACTCTCAATGACGAACTGGTTGGTGACGTAGGGATAGTAAAGCGTCCCGCGTGCCCCACGCGCCTGGGCTTCCGCCGTGAGCTGTTGTCGCCCGTAGATGCTTTGACGCTTCTGGACGAACGGTATGAACCTCAGGAGGCCGGAGCGACCGGATCCGATCCAGCGAAGCCAATCCTCCCGCGAGCAGGATTTGAAACCGGCCACATAGTCTGCGTGCAGAAGCTGCGCTTTCCGGACCGAATCCGGCAGCAAACCTTCCAAAGCGCCATTTTCGTCGAACAACACGCCCTTGTCGATCGCCCGGAGTTTCAGATCGGCGCAGGCAAACCGGAAGGAGTCGCCAATGGAGACGCCGAGCTTGGCCGCGATTTGGGCGAGTTGAACACACTCGGCGAGCTTCGGTTGCCCGGAGCCGAAATAGTCGGCGGCGACGCGCTCGATCACAGCGTTGACGTCGCTCGTTCCGTCTAGGCCGATCTCCTCCAGCACCGCGAAGGCCGCCTCGACAGTGTCGTTGCGGCTTTCTCCCTCCGCCTTGTCGCGGCGCTGTTCGGCAAGAAACCGGGTCCAGTTCTGGTTGAGGACGATCAGATGGCTAGCGAGAAACTCCCAATCTTCCTCTGACTGGAGCAGCTTCTTCTCACCGAGCCGCACGATTTCCGACGCCGCATACAGCACCTCCTTGCCCTGCACCGGCACGATCCGCAGGGCGTCGGCGTCGTGACACTGCCAGCCCGTCACCTCGGGCGCGATATAGGCCCACAGGTTCAGCAGGTGCCACCAGGTAGCAGGTCGTGGCAGGTGATTGCTGCGCAGACGCTCAAGCAAATCCGACTTCGAGAACTCCTCGACCAGACCCCAATGAACGAGTGTGGTCCGGTTCCTGGCCGATACGTGCCTGCACAGCGCCGGCCGGGACTTGGCGTCGAGCAACGCCATAGCCTGGTCGGCCGGCCAGATGTCGAAAATCGGCCGCGGAACGGTGATCGCGGCCTTGGCGCCGACCAGCTGCCCCTCTTCGGTCAGAAGCATCGGCCGGCCATCGATCGCGGCGTCAAACGCCAGTTCGACGATCGCGCCGCATGCCCCCTCAAGCGTGGCCGCCTCACGGTCCACGTCGGGCAGCAGGCCATAGGCGTCCGACCGATCCTGTGCGCTCGTCCTCGTCTGCTCCAGCCACTCCACCATGGCGCTGGCCGCGAGCTCGCCAGCCCGTTTCAGCAGCCAACGATTGGTTGGCGAAGTCTCCGGATCCTTGATCTTGAGGCGCGCCGGGTCCTGAATGAAGGGCGCATTGCAGGCGAAGGGGAGCGCCGTTTCAACCCCGGTCGGCAGAACGACATAGAGTCTGCCCTTCGCGCCCAGCACGATCTCGACCCGGCAGGGCGGGAAATCACCACTGTCTTCAGCGCCCAGCATCCGCTCATTACGGATCTCGTCGAGCGCCTCGTCCGGAAAGGCTTCCTCGCCCGATCGCACCAACAGGAAGGGATCGTCCGCCTTCTCATCCAGGGCCATCCATTCGCTCTCGGCGATGGGGCCGGGTCCAAGGCTCTGCCAATGCACCTCGCTGTCACCGATCCGCAAGCGGCGGATTGTCTTGAAGAAGAGCAGCGAAACCGGGCTCTTCAACCATTCATCGAGGTTCTTTTCGACCTCCCGCCGCAACCGCGCATCGGCAATCGCTACTTCGACGCGCGTGACGCCCGACGTCAGATTGCGGCCGTCGATCCAATGCGGCTGGGTGAACCGTGCGCGCTCGAAGGCGACCGCCAGGGTCGGCGTGACAAGCTCGACACGATCGCCCAGGCTGAAGGTGCTCTTGAACCCGATCCCTCGAAACCCGATCGTGTGAAGGGCTCGCTTGTTGGAATAGCCGAAGCGGCAGATCGAGGCGAAGTGGGCCTCGATAAAGTCCTCGCCATTGTGCTCGAACACGAAGCGTTCATTCTCGATCGACACACAGGCTTCGCTGGCGCCGGCATCGTCGGCGTTCTGGAGCAACTCAGAGAGGATATGGCGAGGGCTCTGGACCTGCTTGAAAAGCTGGTGCCAAGGCCCTGCAAGTTCAGGATCAGCCTCAAGCTGATCCCATCGCTTGGTGGCGCGGTCCTGGATCGGCTGGAAATAGTCGGGCCACGCGGCGGGCGCCGTCGCCATCTGGGAGGTCGCCGTCATAGCGGCGCCTCTGCGCGCTCCAGCAAGCGCCGCAGGTCGAACTGGATCGCGGTTTCGAGGAAGGACGGTTCCCGCTCCACGAGCGGGCCGCACACATAGCGAGGCGCCTGAGCAACGTCGGCGTTGACGGAGACGATCGCCAGGATGAACTTCTCCGGCTCATGCAGGGAGGTGATGACCTCCTGCCGCGTGACCATCACGCTGTCCGCGCCGTCGATACGGCCCTTGACCTCGATGAAGCGCAGATGCCCCGACTTCGGATCGTGCGAGGCGATGTCGTAGCCGATCTTCTGGGCCGAGACATCAGCCGGCACATTGCCCAGCGCGCGCTCCGCCGCCATCACGGCTTCCATCGCCGCAAGCTCGATCCGTCGCCGCGCGGCGGGATCTTCGGCGAAGTGGTTCGGGACGCCTGGCGCCTGACGCGCTTCGAGCAGGCCGCGCGGAATGACGACCATGCCGCCCCGCACGCGCGGCGGCTGCGATGAGATGAACCGCTCGCGCTCAAGATGGTCCATGCGGCGCTTCTGCCGTTCCGCCAGATCTTCCGCCCGGCGTTGGGCGTTCTGCCAGTTCACCCGCGTCTTCTTGCCGGCGCGCTCTTCCTCCTTCAGCTCGAAGGCGCGCGCGTCCCAGTAGTTGATCTCCTTCTTGAGCCGCGCGCGAACTTCCTGCTCGACCTTTTCGATCTCGGGCAAACGCCGCGCCTTGACCTCGCCGACATGACCCTGGGCGAGCTCGACCGTCGCGAACCGGATCGCGGCCTTTTCCAGATCCGTAGTCAACCAGCTCTCGTCCAGGAGATCGCGGACACTGGCGACCTCCTCCGGCGTGGCAGGCCGCAGATTCAAATGCGGTGCGATGCCCGCGTTGACCGTAGCGCCGGCCTTGTCGATGGCGGCGAACTGCAATCGCTGCGAAATCACATGCGGTTTGCCGGCGCTGGTCACACGTCCGTCCTGGACGCTGTGCTCCAGCAAGAAGATCGCCGACAGCGCGTCACCGGCGTCGGTGTCGTCCACCAGGATCGCCCCCTGGCGCATGATCTGCTCATATTGTTCGCGGATCAGGCTGATCACCGCTTCGAGCAACGGATGGCCGGGGCAGACGAAGGCGGCGACCGGCTGCTGGTTGATCTTGTCCTTCTCGAAACAGATCCGCTCATATTGCGTCTGGATCGGCGCGCCGGTCCCGATCTGACGATCCCGCTCGCGGATGCGCACGGGCACATGGGCGATTTCCCAACGCCCTTCCTCTCGGCGCTTGATCCGGCCGCCCAGATGCTGGAACGCCTCGACAAAGAAGCTCTGGATATGGTGCGGCTGCAGGCGCAGCGCCTCGGCCCGCTCCATTTCCAGGCGCAGTTCCTCGACCCTGGCCTCCGGCATGGTGTCGTTGGTCAGCGCCCGGCGACGCAGCAGTTCCAGCAGATGTCCCTGATCGACGGCGCCATCGACTTGCTGGAAGAGGCGCGCCTTGACGTCTTCCTGCTCACCATACTGGATCGCCTCGAACAGCAGATCCTTGAGCGCCACGCCGTCGAACAATTCCCCGAGCACGTCATAGACACGGCCGCCCAAGGCCTCGCGCGCCGCCTCGAGCTTTTCCAGCAGCCGCGCATAGACCTCACCCTCGCGCGTATCGGCGGCGACGAGATTCCACAGATGACACACCTCGGCCTGGCCGATGCGGTGGATACGGCCAAAGCGCTGTTCAATCTTGTTCGGGTTCCACGGCAGGTCGTAGTTGACCATGAGATGGCCACGCTGAAGGTTCACGCCTTCGCCCGCCGCGTCGTTGGCGATGAGGACCAGCATGTCCTTGTCCTGCATGAAGCGCTCGACGACCTTGCGACGCTCTTCACGCGACACCCCGCCATGGATCACTTCGACGGCCTCGGGATTGCCAAGCCGCGCCCGAACCTTGTCAAGCAGGTAATGGAGCGTGTCCTTGGGCTCGGTGAAGATGATCAATTTACGACGGTTGCCGGCCGCATCGATCATGAGATCGTCATCGAGGATGCGATTGAGCTGGCTCCACTTCGTGTCCACGCCCGAGCGCAAAACGCCGAGCGCCATGGTTTCCAGACCCTTTAGCGTCTCGACTTCCAGGGCGAGTTGCTCGACCGTCTCCGCCGTCGTCGCGCCCGTCGAGATCAGATCCTCAAGCTCGTCGATCTCCTCCTGGCCATATTCCTCGATGTTGCGCAGCATGTCGGCGTTGACCGCCGGTTCGCCCATGCCCGACCGACGCCCCTTGGCGGCAAGACGCGCCTCGCCCAGTTCGTTCTCGAGCCGTTCGCGCCGGCGCTTGAGCGACTGGTAGATGGCCGCCGGCGACGATGCGAGACGCCGCTGGAGAATCTGCAAGGCGAAGCCGACATTGTTGCGCTTCTTCCCGTCGCCCTCGGCGAAGCGCTGCACGCGGTTCATCTCGGTGCGCACATATTCGGTGACAGCGGTATAGAGCGCGGCCTCCCCTTCCGAGAGTTGATACTTGACCGTGCGCGCCCGGCGCTCGGGGAAGAGCGGCCGGCCATCGAACTTGAGCAGCTCCTCCTTGGTCAGTCGCCGCATCATGTCTTCGGTATCGGCATAGTGGACGCCGTCGCGGAACCGGCCTTCGAACCGGTCGCCGTCGAGCAGCGCCATGAAAAGCTGGAAGTCCTCTTCCTTGCCGTTATGCGGCGTCGCCGACATGAGCAGCAGATGCCGGCAGACCTGACCGAGCTTCTGACCGACCTGATAGCGGCGCGTATATTTGACCTCGCCGCCGAAATAGGTGGCCGACATGCGATGCGCTTCGTCGCAGATGATCAGGTCCCATTCGCGCGCGCTCATGAGCTTCTCCTGAAGCTCCTCGTTGCGCGCCAGCACGTCGAGACGGACGATCAGCCGATCCCGGTCGCTGAACGGATTGCCCGACCGCGAGTTCTCGATCATGTCGCGAGAGAGAATGTCAAATTCGAGATTGAACTTCTGGCCGAGTTCGTCCTGCCACTGCTCGACCAGACTGCCCGGCGCGACGACGAGACAGCGCTCAAGATCGCTGCGGGCGATCAGCTCCTTCATCAGCAGCCCAGCCATGATCGTCTTGCCGGCGCCGGGATCGTCGGCGAGGAGAAAACGCAACGGCTGACGCGGCAGCATTTCGCCATAAACGGCGGAGATCTGGTGCGGCAGCGGATCGACCAGGCTGGTGTGAATCGCCAGATAAGGATCGAAATAGTGCGCCAGCTTGATGCGGTTGGCCTCTGTCACCAGTCGCAGCAAGGCGCCATCGGCGTCGAACGACCACGGCCGCCCGTTCTGCTCGACCTCAAGACGGTGCTCGTCGTCCCGATAAAGAACCGCCTCGGCGACCGCGCCATTGTGATCGCGGAAAACGACATTGACCGCCTGATCGCCGATCCAGTCGACCGAAATGACATGCACAGCCTGCGCCGAGGCCACGCCCCGCACGGATGCGCCGTTCTTTATGTCCTCAAGCCTTGCCGCCATCAGTCAGCGCCCCCGTTTCGTTCATAGCTGAAGCTCAGCCCGCTCGAGCGCGGCCTCAGTTTCCTTGCGGTTTATTGTCACGATATGCTGTGTATGGGCGCTTTGTTTTGCAGCATCACCCAGCAACCCCAGGCGCTTCAAAACATAGAAAAGCATCGCATAACGCACCGTGAGCACGCCATTACCCTGATCGAGCCCGTAATCCTTGGCCACGACCTTCTTCTGGCTCGCCGTCAGTGCAGGATGCGGGCCGATCATGACGTCGAAATAATTGTTCCACAGCCAGTCCCGCTCGCCAGTCTCTCCCGGCTCGCCCTTCGCCCCCACATCCAGAATGCGCGGCAGCAGGAAATCCTTGAACTTGTGCTCAAGGTGGCAATAAGCCCGGGCGTGCCAGCGAAAGCCGTCATAGCCGAAAGCGTGAGGCGTGATGCGCCGCCAGAGCGGGTCCGGTCGCGCCGTGTTCATCGACTGATAGAAAACCTCGATGGAGACGCCCTCACGGCTGGCGTCGAGGATCTTGCGCAACACCTCTATGTCGATGTCGCGCCTCAGCGTCAGCGCGACATCGGCGCTGGGCAGGGCCGCAATCCAGGAATCATGTAACGGCACAGCGCCTTCGGCGACCGAGCGAAGCTGCGCGAGATAGACGTAAGGATCAGGATCGAGGAAGCGCAACATGAACTTCTCGGCGGCGACATAGCGCTTGGCGCGCGTGTCGTATTCCATGTTTCCAGGCGCCCGCTCCTGATAGAGCGTCAGATCCTTCGACGCCTGAGGAACCGATACGCCAAACGCCTCTACCAGGCCGGCGCGATTGATCGAACCCTCCCAGAACAGCCGGAACTCAATGAATTCGAGCCGGCGCTCTACCCCCCACTTCAACGTCGTCGCTGCCTCTGTCATCGCATCCGTCTCGGTTCAATGGGCATAAAAACTATATGGACAACCAATGTCCGTCCGTGTAATTATTATTCCCATTAGGGGCTTTCGTCAATGGACGATCGGATGCAGGCGGGAGGGAGCATGTACGGCAGCACTCGGGACAGCACACCGGCCAGCTGGCGGCGTTCGCCGCCACTGACGCGGCACCCCAACGTCGAGAGACGCCCGGAAGGAGAGCGGCCATGACCATCGCCTATAGATCTACCCTGGTCGTTCACGGCCGCCTCGCCATTCGGGAAGGCCGCCTGGCGGCAGGGCGTGACGGCCGTCACGGTCTCCAGATCATGTCGTTCGAGCAGGCCGCGGTGCGGCTGGCCGGCGGTTTCGTCCGTCCGATCGACGACGAGAGTCTGCGCGCGGCCATCCAGGCCGCCCTGCCTGTGACGCCGATGGCCGAGTTGGAAAGCATCAAAGCCCTGCCGGGCATGATCGATGCAGCGGCTGACACCCTGCATAAAGCCTGGCGCGCCGGTATCGACCTTGCCGCGCGCGCCGCCGATCATCCTCGTCTCGGCGCAATCGCGCGCCTCGAAGCCGCCGTCCTCGATCAGCTTCCGGCCGGCATGATGCGCCCCCTGGACATCGTCGCCGCCGCAACCACCCGCCTCGCGCACGCGCCGGCGGTGCTCGGTCCGATGGAAATCACCGGACTGACCGAACTCTCGCCCTGCTGGCGCCCGCTGCTTCAGGCGCTCACCGCCCATATTCCCGTGCAGTGGACCGCCGGCCCAAGGAACGCGCCTGCATGGCTGGAGGGCATGGACGTCGCCGTGTCGCGCGCGCCGGCGCAAACGCCCGAAGTCAGCGCCATGAGCGCGGCGACGGCCTATCACGAGGCCATCGAGGCGATGCGCTGGGTGCGAAGCCTCCTGGCCTCGGGCGTATCGCCCTCGGAAATCGCCCTCGCGACCGCTTCGCCTGCGGACTATGACGATCACTTCCTGGCTCTGCGCGCCGACGCCAATATCGACCTGCACTTCGTTCACGGCGTCCGGACCGTCGCCACGCGCGAAGGCCAGGCCGCCGCCGCGCTGGCCGACATCGTCGTGCGCGGCCTGTCGCAGTCGCGGCTACGCCGCCTGGCGACGCTGTGCCGGGACAGCGGACCTTTCGAACCCCTCCCCAAAGGCTGGCTGCGCGTCCTGCCTACAGACGCCCCGCTTTCGACATCGGGCGCCTGGAACCGCCTGCTCGCCCGCCTGACGCCCGAAGACTGGCCCGATGGCGCCGATCACGCCCCGGCGCTACGCGCAGGTGTCGAGCTTCTGGCCAAAGGCCCCGTCGCCGCCGCCGAGATCGGCGACGCCTTCCTCAAGGGCCGCGCGCTCGCGATCTGGCGCAAGGCGCTGCTCGCCGGGCCTGCCGCCTCGATCGACGCGACACTGGAAACCCTGAAGCAGGACGACGGTCTGGAAGCGTGCGTCTGCGTCGCCTGGATGCCGGCCAGCGCGCTTGCGGCGTCGCCGCGCCGCTTCGTTCGGCTCCTGGGCCTCAACTCCTCGCGCTGGCCGCGCGGGATCGCCGAAGACCGGCTGATCCCGGACCATATCATCCCGACCCCGGTGCTCGATCCACTGCCGGTCAATCTCGCTGACCGCCGCGACTTCGAGACGATCCTCGCCACGACCGCCGGCGCGGTCGTTCTGTCACGCGCCCGGCGCGATGCCGACGGTCGCTTGCTCGGACGCAGCCCGCTGCTCGCCGGGCATGGCGATGAAACCTACCTGCGCCGCAACGCGGCGCCCGCCCACGCCTTCAGCGAAACCGACCGTCTCATGGCCCGGCCGCAGGACTTCGCCGTCGATCCGCAAGCGATCGGCGCGCAGGGCTGCTGGCGTGACTGGCGACAGGCCGAGATCACGCCCCATGACGGGCTGGTGCGCGCCGACCATCCCCTTGTGCTCGCCATCCTCGATCGCACCCAGTCGGCCAGCTCGCTGCGCCGCCTGCTGCGCAACCCGCTCAGCTTCGTGTGGATCTATGCGTTCGGATGGCGCGAGCCGCAGAGCAGCGCTGAACCGCTGGTGCTCGACGCGCTCGGGATCGGCGATCTTGTCCACATGGTTCTCGACAGCGCCCTGCGCGATCTCGAAACCGGCGGCGGGCTCGCCGCCGCCGACATGGAGACCATCGAAACGGCGGTCGCCCGGGCCGCACAAGCCGTCGCCGCCGATTGGGAGAGCGAGCGTCCGGTTCCGCCCGCCGTCATCTGGGGCCGCACCCTCGACGACGCGCGCCTGATGGCCGGCCGCGCCCTGGCCTACGGCGACGAAGTCCTGCCCGGCGCACGCGCTTTCGGCGAGGTGCCGTTCGGCGGCTCGCAGCCAAAGTCGGACGCGGCGGCGCCATGGGACACGAACGCGCCGGTCACGATTCCCGACACCGGCTTCAACATCGCCGGCTATATCGACCGGCTCGATATTTCGGGCGACGGCAAGCGTGCGCTCGTTCGCGACTACAAGACCGGCAGGCCGCCGCGCGGCGACATTCGCCTGAACGGTGGACGCGAGCTTCAGCGCTGCCTCTATGCCTTCGCGGTGAAGGCGCTCCTCGGCGACGACGTCGCCATCAGCGCCTCGCTGCTCTACCCGCGTGAACCGGTCGATCTCCAACTCGACAATCCCGAGGCGGTGCTTACCGAGATCACGGGCTATCTCCGGGCGGCCAGGACCAGCCTCGCCGGCGGCGCGGCCCTGCCTGGCGCCGATACCGGCGGCGACTATGACGATCTCGCCTTCGCCCTGCCGGCCAACGCCGGCGCAACCTATTGCAAACGCAAACTCCCGGCCGCGACTGAGCGGCTGGGCGAAGTCGCTCGGATCTGGGAGGTGGAATGATGAGCAGCGTGTCCACAGGGCTGAAGGACGATGGCGCGCGCCGCGCCGCGATCAGCGTCCACGACCGGTCGATCCTGGTGGAGGCCGGGGCGGGATCGGGCAAGACCGCCGTCATGGCGGGACGTATCGCCGCCATGCTGGCCGAAGGCGTCTCGCCGCGCGCCATCGCCGCTGTCACCTTCACCGAACTTGCGGCGAGCGAATTGCTGTCCCGTGTCCGTGAATTCGTCGCTGACCTCTCGATCGGCAAGATCGCGACCGAACTGCGCATTGCGCTGCCCGACGGCCTCACTCAGACCCATTGCGACAATCTCGCCGCCGCCAGCGCCGCGATCGACGAAATCACCTGTTCGACCATTCACGGCTTCTGCCAGCGCCTGATCAAACCCTATCCGGCGGAGGCCGACATCGATCCCGGCGCCGGCGTCATGGATCGCAACCAGGCCGATCTCACCTTCCTCGAAATGGTCGATGATTGGCTGCGCGAGCGCCTGTCCGGCGGTCAGGGCGGCATCCTCGCCGAGATGGTGCTGCACAGCCCCGGCGAAACCGTGGCGCTGGTCCACAAGATCGCCGAGCATCTGCGCCGCCGTCGCACGCTCGCCGCGCCGCCCATCTCCCCGCTCGACGGCCACCTGGCGGTGTTCCGGCAGGCGACGGCGGATTTCGCGGGCTTCATGGACGCGGCAGCGGCGACCGAACCTGAAACCGTGACGATCGTCGAACGGCTCATCGAGATGGCGACCGCCTTGGCCAGCGGACCTGATCTGGCGACGCCCGCTGGGCTCGTCGGGCTCCTCACCTCGCGGCCCCACCCGGACCTTTGCACCAAGGCCGGCGCCTTCGCCTCCTACCGCAAAAAGGGCAAATGGGCGGCCGCGGCGAAGCAAGCCGGTCTCTCTAAGGCCGATGGCGAGCGGCTGAACGACGCCGCCGACGCCCACTACACGGCCTGCTGCGACGCATGGGCCCTGCTTCTCCAAGCCGCGGCGAGCCGGACCCTCGCGGCCCTGATCGAGGAAGCGCGTCCGATCCTGGACCGCTACCGCGCCCACAAGCGCGCCAGCGCTCAACTCGATTTCGACGATCTGATTTTCGCCGCGCGCGATCTGCTTCGCGACCATGACGACGTTCGCCGCGCGCTCGGGCAGCGTTTCGCCCACGTCCTCGTCGATGAGTTCCAGGATACCGACCCGCAGCAGACCGAGATTTTCTGGCGTCTGTGCGGCGAGCCGGTCGACGGCGATGACGACTGGACCCAGTTCCACATCCGGCCGGGGGCGCTCTTCCTGGTCGGCGACCCCAAGCAGGCGATCTATCGCTTCCGCGGCGCCGACGTCGGCGCCTATGTGCAGGCCCGCGACGCCTTTCGCGCCCAGGACCCCGACAGCCTCCTGTCGATCTCCACCAATTTCCGCTCCTGCGCCTCGATCCTCACCTTCGTCAATGAGCGCTTCGAGGCCGTGCTCTCGGCCGATGGACAGCCGGGCTTCACCGCTCTGGACCCGTTCCACGACGACCGAGGCGATCTGTGCGTAGCCGCCATCGACATCGCCGTCGCGGACGAGAATGGTAAGGCGAGCGCCGAGCAGCAGCGCGACGCCGAGGCTGACGCCATCGCCGAGCTGTGCGCGCGGCTGATCGACAGCCAGCCCGTCATCGACCGGCGCAACGGGACCGAACGCCCCTGCCAGCCGGGCGACATCGCCCTGCTGGCGCCGACCGGTGCGGAGCTGTGGCGCTATGAAGAGGCCCTGGAGCGCCGGGGCATTCCCGTGGCGACCCAGGCCGGCAAGGGCCTGTTCCGCCGTCAGGAGATCCAGGACCTGATCGCGCTGACCCGCATCCTCGCCGATCGCCGCGACACCCTGGCGCTCGGCGCTCTGCTGCGCGGACCTCTGGTCGGCCTCACCGAGGAAGAATTGCTGGACGTCGTCTGGGGGCTTCCGCGCGCCGAGGACGAACCCGCTCGAATCCCGCGCCTCGACCTCGGCGTCGACCCGGCGGTCATCGCCCATCCGCTCGTGCGCGAGGTTATCGAGCGGCTGCAATCGATTTTCCGGCGCGGCAACAGCACGACCCCGCACGCTCTGCTCTCGCAGGCCGTGGACGTCATGCGGGTTCGCCCGATCCTCCTTGATCGCCATCGTGGTCAGGCCGAGCGCGCGCTGGCCAATGTCGATCTCTATCTCAGCCTGTCGACCGGCTACGCCGTGCGTGGCCTGCGCGCCTTCGCCGAGGCGATGACAGCGGCCTGGTCCGACGAAGCGCGGGCGGTCGAAGGCCGGCCGGACGCCCAGGAAGAAGCCGTCGCGCTCTTCACCATGCACGCGGCCAAGGGGCTGGAATGGCCGATCGTCATCCCCGTCAACACCATGACCGGCGTCATGGCGCCGGACAGCGCCGTCATCGACCGCCAGACAGACACCTTCTATTGCCCGGTCCTCGGCGTCGCGCCCGATGGCTACGAGACCGCGCGCCAGGCGGAAAAGGACGAGCTGGATCGCGAACGCATCCGGCTTTGGTATGTCGCCGCCACGCGGGCCCGCGAACTTCTCGTTCTGCCGCGGCTCGATACGACGCCATCGAAATCGGCCTGGATCGGTCTGGTCGATCTCTCGCTTGCCGAGCTTCCCGGCCTGGATGCCGCGCATCTGCCTGCCGGGATCACGACCGCCGACGCCGGAGCGGTCAATGACCAGACGCGCGCAAGCTTCGCCGCGGAAGCCGAAACCATCGCCGCCGGACAGACGCGGCTGACCTGGCTTGCACCCAGCCGCGACGAAAACGCCGCCGGAGCCGTCCTTAGGGAAGAAGAGACGGCGATCTGGATCGGGACGGCCGACGACGCGTCTCCCGAGCTGGACGCCGCCGCCTTGGTCCAGGGCGGCCGTGAACGGGGCCTGATCCTGCACAAGCTCATGGAAGAGGTGCTGACCGGCGAAACCGAGCGGACAGTGGCGGCCCTCGCCGAACGGGCCGGCGTGCTGATCCGCGCCCTCGGACGAACCCCGGTCGCCGATCCGGCGACGGGCCTGTCGAGCGAAGAACTGGCGGGCTGCGTCGCCCGGACCCTGGCGCTGCCCGACATCGCAGCCCTGCTGCCGAAGCTCCAAGCCGAGTTTTCTGTCTATGCCGTGCATCAGGCCGACGGGGCGGAGACGGCGACGGCCGGGATCGCGGACGCCCTGACCCTGACCGACGCAGGCCGGCCCGCCGTCGTCGTGGACTGGAAAAGCGATGTGACGCCGGCGCCTGGAACGCTCGATCACTATCGGGCGCAGGTTCGGGCCTATCTTGACATGACCGGCGCCGAACGCGGCCTGATCGTTCTGATGACGTCCGGCAACGTCATTCCCGTCCAACCGACGAACCCGCCATCGTCCCATTCTGAGCATGGGGCCGGCTGAACCCATGTCATCTCTTGGATGGATCGATTTCGATGAAGCCGAGCGCCAGCGCGCCCAACGCATCATGGCGCTCTTTCAGGAGCGCGAGACCCGCGACGAGTTGGGATTGGGGGCGATCCGAGATTCCATCGCCGACCACCTCTTTCCAGGCACCAGCACGATCCAGACGCGCCTGCGGTACATGCTCTTCATTCCCTGGCTCTATCGGGCGCTGGAGAAGCGAGAAATCCCCGAGGCCCAGCTCCGCGCCGAGGCGCGCGACACCGAGATCCGACTTGCCGACGCCTTGAAAGCCGGCGGCGAGTCCAATGGCGTCATTGGCCGCGATGCGGGCCCACGGCTCCAGCGGCTGCCCAGCTCGGTCTATTGGGCGGGGCTGGGCGCGTGGGGCATTCGGGCTTTTCCCGGCTCGCTCGACAGCCTGTTCGTCGCCCTGCGCGGCCGTGGCCGCTCGCGCGGCGCATCCGGAAGCGAGGACGCCCTGGCCAGCGCCCCGGCGCCCGCCGTCTGGAATCCGGCCCTGCCGCGGATGCCAGACGACCTGCTCGATCAGGCCAACTTCCGCCTGACCGCCGACGAGGCGCAGTTCCTCATCGACCGCCTGGTCGCCAGTCAGCCAACCGCTCTGCTCACCATGCTGGCGCGCGAAGGCATCGACGCGGACTGCGACCATATCTGGATGCATCCCCATCTGTCGGCCTTTCCAGCCGCCGCCCGCCGTCTCGTCCAGCACGGCGAAATCTTCTCCCATGTCATGCACGGCGCGGCGCTGCTCTATAACCTCGCACTCAGCGAGCTGCGCCAACGCGACGACTGGATCGAGGCGTATCGCGAGCGGCTTGCCGCCTGGCGCGACGACCTCGACCCCGGCGCCGTCCGCGCCTGGTCGCTCGATGAGTTCTGGTCCGTCGTGGAGCATCCGGCGCACACCGTCCGCCCCGCAGCCAAACGCTTCGTGACCGAGTGGTGCGAGCTGGTTCTTGGGGCCGACCAGGTGATCTCGGCGCCAGCGGCCCGCCAGCTTGTCGAGCAACGCGAACGCCGCCTCAAGACCAGTCAGTCCCGCTTTGGCAATCACGCCGTGCGCGACCGCTGGACCGGCGCATCGGGCGCCGATCGCCTCAGCTTCCGCTGGGCGCAGGCCAAGTCTCACCTGCGGGATCTTGCCAATGCTGAATAGACGCAGCCTCGATCCCGAGCAGCGCATGCTCTACGGCGCCAATCTTCAGCCGCCCGCCGGCTATGTCTTCGACGCGGCGGTCGCCACGACCTACTCCCTCGACTTCGAGACCGCGCTCGCCGTGCCGGTCAGCCTGGCCCTCTTCGCCGCCGAAAATCGCGACGATATCCTCTCCCATCCCGTGGCCCTGCTGGAAGGCGCGGAGCGGATCGCCGGTCGGCTCGTCGTCTTCACCGACGCCGGCCACATCCAGGCCAGCGCGCGTCCGCATTCCCGCCTGTGCTCCTTGCTGGAACGCATCGTGGTCGAGGTCGCCGCGCCGCAGGGCGGCGCCTTCCATCCCAAGATGTGGGCGCTTCGCTTCACGCCGGTGAGGCCCGAAGATCCGGCGCGGCTGCGCCTGATCATCCTGTCGCGCAACCTGACGCGCGACCGCTCCTGGGATATCGCCGCTTCCTTCGACGGCGTGATCACGAAGCAGCCAAAGGCCGCCAACCGTGGGCTCGCCAATTTCCTTCGCCGGCTCCCCGATCTGGCGACCGCGGGCGCGCCGGACGGAACCAGCACCCTTGTCGGTGAAATCGCTGAAGACCTGCGACGCGCCGAATGGAGCCTGCCAGAGCCGTTCCAGAGCGTCACCTTCGCGGTCAATGGCCTCGGCGGCAAGCCATGGCGTCCCGACCCCTGCGCGCGGCTCGGCGTCGTCTCGCCTTTTTGCGACGACCAGACCTTGGAGATGCTCGCCAGCCTGGCCAGCGCCGACAAGCCCGTCTTCATCGGACGCTCCGACGAACTCGTGCAGGTGTCGGGCGCGACACTCGACCGTTTCGCTCGCGTCGCCGTGCTCGACGAAATGGCGGCCGCCGAAGACGGCGAAGAGGCCGATGCGACGACCTTGCAGGGCCTTCACGCCAAAGCCTTCATCGCCGAGCGCGGCTGGGACACCGCGATCACGGTCGGATCTGGCAACGCCACACGGCCGGCGCTGGTGACTGGCCGCAATGTCGAGCTCTTCGCGACCCTGACCGGCAAGCGATCGCGGGTCGGCAGCGTCGAGGAAATCCTTGGCGACAAAGGGTTCGGCCGGTTGACGCGACCATTCGTTCGCGACGAACTGAACCCTGGCGACGCCGCGCAACGCGCCGCCGAGGCGCGATTGGATCAGGCCCGGCGCGAGATTTGCCGCAGCGGCCTCAGGCTGCGTTGCGAACGCGCCGAGCCCGCAGATGACGGCGCGCCGCTCTGGCGGGTCTGGCTGGTCCCGTCCGAGCCGCTCTCCCTTGCGGGGATCGGTAGCTTGCGTGTCTGGCCGATCACGCGGGGCGAGGGTCACGCGCGCGATGGGCTGGAGCGGCTTCGGCAGGGACAGCCCGCGGACTTGGGCGCGATGCCGCTGGTCGACCTCACCCGTTTCCTGGCCTGCCAGCTGACGGACGAGCAGAAGGACGTCTCCATCCTGTTCAGCACCGGGCTCATCATGGAAGGGCTGCCTGCCGAGCGCCACGCCGCCATCCTGCGCTGGGTGATCGACAGCAAGGACGCCTTCTTTCGCTATCTGCGGCTGCTGCTTTCCGAATTGGGCGATCCGTTCGCCGCGGCGCTGGCGGCTCAAGACGGTTCGGGCCAGGGCGCATGGCGCGCGGCAAGCGACGATGCGCCGATCCTGGAGGAGATGGTCAGCGCCTTCTGCCGCGGCGGCGACCAGCTGCGCGCCATCGAAAGGCTGATCGCGCGCCTGGAAACCGGAGACGGCGCCGATACCGATCCGATCCCGCCCGAATTCCGCGCCCTGTGGAACGCATTCCGGGGCGCGCTCGCAGCCGAGGACGCCGCGCATGGGCAATGAACGGTTCCGCGCCGAAACGGCGCTCGCCCCTCTCAAGGTCTTCCAGCGGCGGACCGTCGACTATGTGTTCGACCGGCTCTACGGCCAGGACGATCCCGTCCGTCAATTCCTGGTCGCCGACGAGGTCGGTCTGGGCAAGACGATGGTGGCGCGCGGGGTCATCGCCCGGATGATCGAGCACCTGTGGGACAGCACCAAACGCATCGACATCCTCTATATCTGCTCGAACCAGGCGATCGCCGCCCAGAACCTCAACCGGCTGAATGTGCTCGGCCGGCGCGAACTGGCCCTACCGACCCGCATGACCCTCATTCCCTTGCAGCTGCGCGACCAGACGGGCCTCGACGCCAACAAGGTGAACTTCATCAGCCTGACGCCGGGCACGACGTTCGATTTGCGCTCCGCGACGGGCGTGACGCAGGAACGCGCCCTGTTGTGCCATCTCCTGCGCGATCTCGTTTCGCGCCCACGCGGCCTCCACAACCTTTTGCAAGTGACAGCCGGCGCCGATGGCTGGAACCGCGCCGTGGACAGCCTCACCCTTGAAGGCGTCGACAAACGCATCATCGCGCGCTTCCGCCGCGACGTGCAGGCGGACCGCGACCTCTTCGAGGAGCTCGAACGGGTCTGCGACCTCTTCCCGCGCCGACGGGACGCCTATCCCCCGGAGATGACCCATCCGCGCAACGCTCTGGTCGCCCGACTCCGCGCCAAACTGTCCCACGCCTGCGTCGACGCCCTCCAGCCCGACCTAATCATCATGGACGAGTTCCAGCGGTTCCGGGACCTTCTGCATGGCGATAGCGATGCGGCGATCCTCGCACGCGAACTGTTCGACTATTCCGGGGCCGAAGGACACGCTGCCCGCACCCTGCTGCTGTCCGCCACGCCGTACCGGATGCTCACGCTCGCCGGCGATGAGCCGGACGAAGGCGACCACTATCGGGACTTCCTCGAAACCTTGAGCTTCCTCTACGGCCGGGAGAAAGGCCCGGACGTGGCCGCCACCCTGGCGCACGAAATGCGCGCCTTCCGCGGCCTCCTGCACGCCCTCCCGCAATCGCACGCTTCAGCCGTCGAGGCCCGCAAGACGATCGAACAACGCCTGCGACGCGTGATCGCGCGCACCGAACGGATTGCATCCACGATCGAACGCGATTCCATGATGAGCGAACCCGCCATCACGGTCTCGGTCGCCCCCGCCGACCTCGCCCAGGCGTCGGCCCTGTCGCAGGTGGCGCGCACGCTCGACGCCCCGGAGATCATTGAATATTGGAAATCAGCGCCCTACCTGCTCAACTTCATGCGCCATTACAGCTTGAAGCAGCTTCTGGCGGCCCAGGCGCAGGCGCCTTCGGCGACCCTGTGCGACGCCATCCGGACGGCGCGTCCAACCATGCTCGATCGGGAGTCCATCGACGCCTACGCACCGCTGGAGCCAGCCAACGGCCGTATGCGGGCGATCATGGATGACATGTTCGGCCAGCATCTCGAGCAAAATCTCTGGATCCCCGCCGCCATGCCCTATTATGGCGCGACGCCGCCTGGCCCCCCGCTTACCAAGGCGCTGATCTTCTCCTCCTGGTCCATGGTGCCCGACGCTGTGGCGGCCCTCCTGTCCTACGAAGCCGAACGGCGTATGGGGGTTGGGGAATCCGGTCGCCGCTATTTCGACCAGCATCGCCTGCGCCCCTTGCAGTTCCGTCAGGATCAGGGGCGCCTCGCGGGCCTTCGCGCCCTGCTGCTGATCTATCCATCGCCGGCGTTGGCGGAACTGGCCGATCCGCTTGCGGTGTTCGCCGAGCAGGGCGCTGTGTCGCAAGACGCGATGCGCGATGCGATCAGGGATCGGCTCAAGCCCGCAATGGACGTCATCCAGCAAACCGCAGGACCAGAGGCAGATACCGCTGGTGCGGAATGGGCCGCGCCCGCCGTGATCGACGACGCGCTAGGAAAGCGCTCTCGCGCCTGGCTGGAGACGCCCCACGGCATGCGCGCGCTGGCGAGCGAGGACGCCTTCCAGGATCATGTCGCCGAACTCGCGGGCGCCGTAAAGACGCGCACGATCAGCGCCTCTTCCGCCGATCTGCCGGACCTGCTGGTCGATGTGGCGCTCGGCAGCCCGGCGGTCTGTGCGCTTCGCGCGCTCAAGCGGATCGCGCCAGAACTGGCGTGGGATGATCCGCGCTTGCTCAGCGCGGCCGCCGATGTCGCTTGGTCCTTCCGGACACTGTTCAACCAGCATGACGCCGTTGCGCTGCTCAGGCGCAACGCCGACGATCGGTACTGGCATCGTGTGCTGACCTATTGTGCGGATCACAATCTTCAGGCCGTCCTGGACGAATACGCCCACTATCTCGTCGACGCCGAGGGTCTGGGGGCGCGTCCCGCCGCAGAGCGCGCGATCGGCGTCGCCCGGGCCATGGCCTCGGCCTTGGCTGTCCGCCCATCGCAGATCGACGTCGATGACGTGCATGTCGATGACGGCGCCCTCACGATAGGCAAATTCCAGATGCGCGGGCGCTTTGCGATGCGGCTCGCCGACTACAAGGACGAGGACGGCGCCGTCGCGCGGCTTGGAGGAGTGCGCGACGCCTTCAATTCGCCGTTTCGGCCGTTCGTTCTCGCCACGACGTCCGTCGGTCAGGAGGGGCTGGATTTTCATCCCTATTGCTATCGCGTCTACCACTGGAACCTGCCGGGCAACCCGGTGGACCTTGAACAGCGCGAAGGCCGGGTTCATCGCTTCAAGGGCCACGCCGTGCGCCTCAACCTGGCGGAACGCCAGGCCGCTGTCGTCAGGGCGTGCGGGCAGGTTCCCGATGACCCGTGGCGGCTGATGTTCGAACAGGCGCGATCCGAGGCCACGGTCGATACCGACCTCATCCCCTACTGGATCTACGAGGGCTCCGTGCGGGTCGAACGGCGCGTGCCGCTGTTGCCGTTCAGCCGCGAAGTCACACGGCTCGCCTGGCTCAAACGCAGCCTCACAGTTTATCGCTTGGCCTTCGGTCAACCGCGGCAGGACGATCTGCTCGACTACCTGCAAACCCTGGCCGGTGACGGCATGGACTCCAACCTGCTTGTAGACCTGCAAATTCGGCTCGAGCCAGAGTCGTTCGACAGGTCAGCGTGATGACCTCACTGCATCTGGCATCAAAAGCCTTTGCAAACGGGAAGACCACTACGCATCCCCGCCTATTTGTATCCTCGACTATCCGCGTTCCCTACGCCTGACGATTGATACTTCCCTGACCACTTCCGCGCGCTCATGTTTGGTCATGCAGGAGCGTGCGCCATCAAAGCTCGGCCAGCGTGCCGGTGCCTCTGAATGACCGACACATCCCGAAATGCGCATCGCGCTCGACCATCAACGGCAGGTCTTCTGCCGAAGGAGGGATTATGCCAGAGACCACATTTCTCACGCCGGAAGAGGTAGCCGAACGCTATCGCGGCAGCGTTTCCGTTGGCACCCTTCGGAACTGGCGTGCGATGAAGATCGGGCCATCGTTCGTAAAAATCGGCAAAGCGGTCCTCTACCGGGTCGATGAGCTTGAGGCGTGGGACGACAGGAATCGTGTGCAGTGCCGCGCCCCAAAGCGAGTTGAACAAAGCGCCATGGATAGTGCTTGATCGCTCAGCACAAATGGCGGACGCGCCGGTCGGCGCTTCCGACGCGCCCGCCCACCTTCAGTTCATGCGAGGCAAACCACCCCTCATGCGGCTGGACCATATGACGGCCAACCTAGTGGGCCTCATGCGGGTTCGCCGCCATTCCCACCACCATGATTGATCCGCCCCACGGTGCGGCTTCTCCCATGGTCCCCGCGCTTATCGGGTCCGGGTCCCCATATACCTGCCTCAGGCGCTCGGCGTTTCCGCGATCGGGCCGAGCGTGTCGATCTCGGCGATCTTCTGAAACTCGCTGAGATAGTCCTGCTGATGAGTCGCTAACCAACGAACCACCCGATTGTTCGCCAACAGCTTGGCGATGTATCCGCGCGCGACGGTCAGATGCAGATTGTCGATACCGTAAGTCTCCTCAACCGACTTCACCTGGGTCTGGAGCGCCGCCAATTCGCGCTCCATCCGGGCGATCTGCTGGCCTGAAGGCGTCGGCTTGCCGCCGCCCTTTCCCTTGCGGGCAGTGGCAAGCTGGTTTTCAGAGGTCGCCGCGCGCAACGCACGCGCAAACATGACGGTGAAATTGTTCTGACCGATCATTAGGTCGGCGGCTTCGATCTGCCTGACCGACGTCATCTGGCGCAGAATGTCGAACACCTTCATCGAACAGGGCGTGTCCTTCAGCATCTCGGCCGCCTCGGGGCTGATCCCTTCCAGCAACCGAAAACGCCGCAGCACCGACTCGACCTGAAGATTCAAGGCGGCGGCGATGTCAGCCGACGACACACCCCGGTCCATTGCACGCGCGATCATCCGGTGTTCCTGGATCGGCGGTATGCGGTTGACGCGCTTGTTGTAAGTATAGGTGTCGTCATCGGTAGCGAGCAGGCATTCGACCTCGACGACGCCGAGTTCCTTCAACGCCTCCAGCCGAAGATGGCCATCGAGGAGAAACCAGGTTCCGGGATTTTTTGTGTCGGCCATCACGACGGGCGCTTCAATCAAGCCGATCGCCCTGATGGAGCTCAGAACCTGCGCATAGGAGCGGCTCGCCCTGGCGCCGTCCGGCAGCGTCTTGAGCGGCACGATTCCCGCCACGGGGATCGTCAGGAAGTCTCGGTCAAAAGCGAGATGAATATGGCCGTCCTCCCGGTCTTTCGGTTCATCAGCCATGATCGTCCCCCGATACGCGAGCCTTGAGTGCCCGCGGCATGGTCGCCAGCCCTTCGGCGCGCAGCAGATTGATGAAGCCGTCATTGGCGAGCAGGTCCTTCAGCGCCTCGACCACGAACAACAAACGAACCTGGGTGAAATCCGATTTCTTGACGAGCAGGCGCTGGCGTTCCGCCTCGCGCTGGTAGACCTGCATGAGATCGGCCGCCGTCATCCGCCGGCTACTGGCTTTGCGCCCCAAGCGCCCGGTCGGCAATCCGCCCTTGCGCTGGCTCTGCAACCGCATTTCGAGCAGGCGACGAACAGCGGCCAGCCGCTTGCCCCTGAGCTTGCCGGTCTCGTAGGCGTCGAGGAGCAGATTCTGCGCCTCCTCCGTCTCGGCCTTGGAGATTTCCATCGCCAGGGTGATCGGAATGAGCCCCGTTTCGACCGCGGAAACCAACCGCTCCTCGCCGCGCTCGAGGAGCGAGCCGATCATGTTGACCCAGGACGCCCCGACGCCGATCTTTTCTCCGATGGTGACATCACTATAGCCGCGCGAGCGAAGGGCGCCGATCTCGCGCATCAGATCGATGGGACGCGGGGTGCGCCGCGCGATATTTTCAACCAGGCTCATCACGAGGCATTCGCTCTCGCTGGCCTCGATAACCACCGCCGGGATCTCGGTCTGCCCCAGCATCTGGAAGGCCTCCAGCCGGCCTTCCCCGCAAACCAGATCATATCGGGGACCGCCGGCCCCGACGCGGCGGCTTACCGTGATCGGGCGCTTGAGACCAATGGCCTCAATATTGTTCACGATCTCCCGATGCTGACGCTTGTTGCGGGCGCGGGGATTGAGCACAGTGATCCGCGAGATGGGGATCATTTCGATCTGGTTGGGACGGACGGCTGGCATCAGATCGCCTCCGCGAGAGGAACGGGCTTTGCGATTTCATAAAGAAGATCGAGATCGTCGAAGCGGTAGGCGTCGAGCCCCAAGGCATTGTCCTCCGCCAAGCGCAGCTTCTCGGAGAACATGTCGATCCGCGGGAACAGATAGTAATCGAGCGGCGCCCGATTGGCGCTGTCCATGCGCACCACGATGGTGATGTCGGGGGCAAGCGAGGTGTCGAAGCGCAACTGCCAGCGCAGAAGTCCGGTCGGCGCCTCGACGCATCGCGCCACCACCACGCCGAGGCTGAACTCGTTGTTGACGATCACCCGGTCGGTCTGGAGGTCCTGCCAGGCATCGCTGCCCGTGGCTTTCAAGCCGTCGAGCACCTGGCGCAGGATTTCGGGATGGAGCTTTCGCAGATCGCGATTGACCTGAACGTAGCGATAGTCGCGATCCGGCGTAAAGCCGATGAGGCGATAGGCGCGCAGCAGACTGCCAAAGCGAGAGCTATAGGCGCTGCTCGATGGGAGGCCGTCGCATTCGTCGATCACGATGCCCGACAGCAGGCCCTTTTGCTGGTAGAGCTTGTGCAGGGATCGCAGCATCTCCTCGTCGCTCAAACGAAACGAGCGCGCGTTGATGATGGTTCCCAACGTGTCGGTGTGGGA
>JRYH01000069.1_pt1 | contig 26506 bp, 29 predicted proteins | sample 235351 | NCBI WGS metagenome assembly JRYH01 (sample SAMN03074221, study PRJNA261480) | activated sludge metagenome | biome: Wastewater Treatment Plant; feature: Wastewater; material: Activated sludge; isolation source: activated biomass of a wastewater treatment plant treating wastewater... ...
CTTTCGCAAGCGACGTTGAAAAACGCCAGGATGGCGTTTTTCAACAACCTGTTAGCGCCCGCGCACCGTCAATGGACGCTGGTGCTGCGGCTTTCGGGCACCGCCGCCAGATCGACCACATCGAGCGGCAACGTGATCTGTTCCAGGCCGAGTTGCAGCAGCAAGGGGCGGAGCTGCTGTTGGATCATCGGGTACAACTGGCGGGCCAGGGTCGTGTGGTGGCGTGAAAAGTGTGCGAAATCGACCGGCTCGCCGCGAAACTGCTGGTAGGCGGCGTGCATCACCAACTGGATATTGAACAGCGCTTCTTCGGCGCTGCCTCCCGGTTTGCTGCCGAGGCAGGTCAGGCGGGCGGTGATCTGGTAGGTCACGCCGCCGTCCGGCGGCTGCTGCATTTCCCGCGGCGTCAGGTTCAACTCGACGTGCGATTGCACCGCCTGATCGCGCTCGATCACCTCGCGCAGTTCGACGTGCAGGTGCGATAACTGCAAGTGCCGGAGGCTGAATTGTTCGAGCAGGTTCATCGGCCGCGGGCAGCGAGCAACTGGCCGCGCGCCGTCAGCCCGTCGATGCCGGGCAGGCGCGACAATTCGTGGACATGCTGGCTCGACAAGTGGATGTGCAGCCGGCTGGCGCCGTCCTGCGCTTGTTCGGCGGCCACCGCCCCGAGGGCGAACAGCCGCGCCCGCAGGCGGGCCGCGGCGTATGGCACCTTGATCCAGCGGTCGATGGACAGACCACCGAGCCGTTCGCCGAGCGCCGTGCCCAGCGCCGTGAGGTCGGAATCGCGCGCCGCCGACATGCAGACGGCAAGCGGCGTACCGTCACTGCCGCGGACGATCTCCGGGGCCCGGTCCAGGCGGTCGATTTTGTTGTGGACGGTGAGGCGCGGCAAATGCTCGATGCCGAGTTCGATGAGGACGGTTTCGACATCGGCGGCGCGCTCGCGCCAATCGGGCGCCGAACGATCGACGACGTGCAGCAATAAATCAGCGTCGCGCGCTTCGTCGAGCGTGGCGCGGAACGCCGAAATCAATTCGTGCGGCAGGTCGCGGATGAAGCCGACGGTGTCGCTGACGATCCATTCGCCGGCCGCCGGCAGGCGGGCCTTGCGCAGCGTCGTATCGAGCGTCGCGAACAAGCGGTCGGCGGCTTCGACGCCGGCCCCGGTCAAGCGGTTGAACAAGGTCGATTTTCCGGCATTGGTATAGCCGACCAGCGCGACGATGGGCAGCCCGGCGCGGCGCCGTGCCCGGCGGCCCTCGCGCCTGACCCTGGAGACCCGCTCCAGGCGGCGCTCCAACTGGCGCATCCGGCGAGCGACCAGGCGGCGGTCGGTTTCGAGCTGTGTTTCGCCCGGCCCGCGCAGGCCGATGCCGCCGCGCTGCCGTTCAAGGTGCCGCCAGCCGCCAACGAGTCGGGTGGAAAGGTGCCGCAACTGCGCCAGTTCGACTTGCAGCTTGCCTTCGAAACTGCGTGCCCGCTGCGCGAACAGATCGAGGATCAGGGTCGCACGGTCGATGACCCGGCAGCCGACGGCGCGTTCCAGATTGCGTTCCTGGACCGGCGACAGCGGGTGGTCGACGAGCAAGACATCGGCCTCAAGGGCGGCCTGCAGCGCCGCCAACTCCTCGACCTTGCCGGCACCGACCAACGACGCAGCGCTCAATTGGCGCGGCGTCGAGCGGACCTCAGCGAGAATCTCGCAACCGGCAGCGAGCGCCAGCGCGGCGAATTCGCTTTCGCGCACACTGCGCCCGGCGGCGGTGATCTGTGCCTGCCGGGCGACGTTGAGGAGCAGCGCCCGCTGTCCCTTCTTATGCCTTTCAAAAAAAAGTGCGGCGCTCAATCGTGATCGGAGTTGTTCAAGCGCACGTCGCGCGCCGGAACGATGGTGGAAATGGCGTGCTTGTAAATCATCTGGCTGACCGAGTTCTTCAGCAACACCACGAACTGATCGAACGATTCGACCTGCCCTTGTAGTTTAATGCCGTTGACGAGATAGATCGAAACCGGCACCCGTTCGCGCCGGAGGGCATTGAGAAAGGGTTCTTGCAATGATTGTCCTTTGGACATTATGTTGTCGCTCCTGTGCCTGTGTCATTCGTCGTTAGTCTTTACGTCTCGTTGTCGCCCGGCAATCCGCGCCTGGGAGGCCAAAGCAGCCATGACCGAATTCCAGTGGTTGGAATGATTAAAAATGGGCATCGACCGCCGGCAATTCAAGCCGACCACGTTTTGGCCTGTTTAACCCGATTATTGCATCAATTCCCGAGAATCCGGGCTCAGTGCCTGAATGATGCTCGCGGCAGCGTCTTTGACGGGTAAAGCATACCATATCCAGCCCCTTTCGCCGCGCAGCCAGGTCATCTGGCGCTTGGCGTATTGGCGTGTCGCGGCCACCGCCCGCGCCACCATTTCGGCCCGTTCGTAACGGCCCTGCAGGTAGGCGAAAACCTGCCGGTAGCCGACGGCCCGCATCGCCGGCAGGCCGCTATGCAATGCGTGGCGCCGCATCAAATCGCGGACTTCATCGAGCAGTCCGGCGTCGAGCATCGCCGAGAAACGTTCGGCGATCGCGCGGTGCAGCACGCTGCGCTCGGCTGGCAGCAGCGCGAAGCGCCGCACGGCCGGCAGGATCGCCGCTGGAGCGGCGTGCCATTGGCTGCTGAACGGCCGGCCGGTCAACTGACAGACTTCCAGGGCGCGTGCGATGCGTTGCGCGTCATGCGGGTGGATGCGTCCGGCGGCAGCCGGATCGAGCGCCGCCAGACGGCGGTGCAGGGCCGGCCAGCCGTGCGCCACCGCTTGCGCCTCCAACTCGGCACGCACCGCCGGATCGGCCGCCGGCAGCGGCGACAGACCGCCGGCCAGCGCCCGGAAATACAACATCGTGCCACCGGCCAGCAACGGGATGCGGCCGCGACCGCGGATCATGGCGATGGCCTGGCGGGCATCGTTGACAAAATCGGCCGCCGAATAAGGCTCGGTCGGCGGACGCAAGTCGATCAGGTGATGTGGCAGACGGGCGCGGAGCGCCGGGTCGGGCTTAGCGCTGCCGATATCCATACCGCGATAAACCTGCACCGAATCGACGCTGACCACCTCGATCGGCAGAGCCTCGGCCAGTCGTTCGACTACCGCGCTCTTCCCGACCGCCGTCGGTCCGGAGAGCCAAATAGCAGGAATTTCGTCGATTATGCTTTGATCAGGCAATCAACGGCCCCGCAAAAACCAGCGGTCGAGTTCGGTGTAACCGACCTGGACCCAGGTCGGCCGGCCGTGATTGCAGTGATCGCCGTGCGGCGTCGCTTCGATCTGGCGCAGCAAGTCGTTCATTTCGGCCAGCGTCAGGCGGCGGCCGGCGTGTACTGCACCGCGGCAGGCCAAGGTCGCCAGGCGGTCGAGCATTTTGGCGGTCAGTTCGGGTACGGCCGCCGTCGCGCCGCCCTCGACTGCTGCGGCCAGCACATCGCGGACCAGGGCTTCCGGGTCGAAGCCGGCGAGCAGGGCGCTGGCGGCGCACAGCCGGACACTGGCCGGTGCACAGCGTTCGATCTCGAGCCCGAGCGGCTCGAAATCCATGCGCTCGGCGGCCTCAGCCTCGGCTTCGGTCACCTTGACGGTCAACGGCGCCAGCAGGCGCTGCGTCACGGCGCCGCCAGCGGCCCATTCCTGCTTCAGCTTCTCGTAAAGAATCCGCTCGTGGGCGGCGTGCATATCGACGACGATCAAGCCCGCTTCGTTCTGCGCCAGGATATAGATATGGTGTAACTGGGCGAGCGCCGTACCCAAGTGCCCCGCTGCCGTCGCGACCGCAGTGCTGCGCTGTTCCGACTGCGCCGCGCCGTCGCGCTCCCCGCTGGACGGGTGATCCGTGCTCTGCACCCGGTACGCTTCGTCCAGCGTTTCGGCGATGGTGTTTGGGCCGGATTCCGCCGCCGGCCAATAACGCGCCAGCGCCGCACCGCCACCGCCCCGGCCACCGGCCGGCAGCGGTAACCGCTGCGGCAATGCGGCGCGCCGCGCCGCCGGCCGGCCACCGGGCGCCACCGGCATGGGCTGAGCGCCGGGCCGCAGATCGGCCGCCACCCGGCTGGCCACGACATCGGCGAGCCATTTGAACAGCGCCCGGGCTTCGCGGAAGCGGACCTCGTATTTCTGCGGATGGACATTGACATCGACTTCGTGCGGATCGATTTCCAGGTACAGCGCGAAGGCCGGATGGCGCCCGTGAAACAACACATCGGCCAGGCCGTGGCGGACCGCCTGGGCGAGCAAGCGATCGCGCACCAGGCGGCCGTTGACAAACCAATACTGCTGGTCGGCCGCCGCCCGGTGGTAGCGCGCCGGGCGGGCGATCCAGCCGGCCAGCACCAGACCGGCACTGCGCTCATCGATGGCGAGCGCCGCCTCAGCGAAGCCGGCGCCGCAGACTGCGGCCATCCGCCTCGCCAGTGCTTCGGGATCGCCGGCCGCGGGCAGTTCGTGCCGCAGCCGGCCGTCGTGCGACAAACTGAACGCCACGTGCGGCCGGGCGAGCGCCAGGCGCTTGACCATCTCGTCGATATGGCTGAACTCGGTGCCCGGCCGGCGCAGAAACTTGCGCCGCGCCGGGGTGTTGTAAAACAAATCGCGGACTTCGACGACGGTCCCGACATAAGGCGGCGCCGGCTCGGGTTCGAGACCCGGCGATCCGACGCGCCAGGCGTTTGACGCCCCGGCCCGGCCGGAGGTCAGTGTCAGGCGGGAAACGGCGGCGATGCTGGCCAGCGCCTCGCCACGGAAACCGAGGCTCGCGACCTCGGCGAGATCGTGCAGACTGGCGATCTTGCTGGTCGCGTGCGGCGCCAGAGCCAGCGCCACATCGCCGCGGTCCATACCCAGGCCATCGTCGCGGACCCCGATCAGCCGCGCCCCGCCTTCTTCGATCACGATCTCGATCCGCCGGGCGCCGGCATCCAGACTGTTTTCGATGAGTTCCTTGACCACCGACGCCGGCCGCTCGATCACCTCGCCGGCGGCGATCTGGTTGACCAGGTGGGGATCGAGGACGCGGATCGCCATGATCCGCGTAGGATACGTTAACCGGAAGGAATCATCAGCACCGCGCCGAGCTGGATCACGTCGCCATCGAGGCGGTTGGCTTCACGGATACGATCGACCGGGATCTGGTAACGCGCCGCGATGCCGGACAGCGTATCGCCGCGGCCGACGACATGGCGCGCCGCGGCGCGATTCGCCGCCAACCACGTGCCCGGCGGCGGGCGCTGCCGGAAATAAGCGCCGATGCCGCTCAAGATGGCGCCGGCCAGCCGTTTTTGCGCCGCCGGATCGCGCAACTTGCGCTCTTCCTCGGGGTTGGTGATGAACGCGCTCTCGACCAGGATGCTCGGCACGTCGGGCGATTTCAAGACCACGAAGCCGGCCGCCTCGACATGGGCCTTGTGCGTCCGGCCGGTCGCCGCCAGCGCCTCCAGCACATTGCCGGCAACAATCCGGCTGGCCTGCATCGTCGCGTTCTGCGACATATCGAGCAGCACCTTGACGATGGTCTCATCACGCCCCTCGAACGAAACGCCACCCACCAGGTCGGACATATTCTCGCGATCGGCGATCATCTTGGCCGCCTCGCTCGAGGCCCCGTTGGTCGACAGCACATAAACCGAACTGCCTCGCGCCCGGGCGTCGCGGAAACCGTCGGCGTGGATCGAGACGAACAGATCGGCGCGCGCCCGGCGGGCGATCTCGTGGCGCTCGCGCAACGCGACATAATAATCGCCGTCGCGGATCAGCACGGCGCGCATCCCCGGCTCGGCGTCGATCTGGCGCTTCAGCTCGCGCGCCATGGCCAAAGTCACGTCTTTTTCACGCGTCCGGCTGGGGCCGATCGCGCCGGGATCCTCGCCGCCGTGCCCGGCATCGACCGCAATCAGCACCTCGCGATGATCGGCGCCGCGCGCCGCGCTGGCGGTCAACACCACCGGAGTTTGCGCGGCCCCGGCAGCGGGTTCCAGATCGATGACCAGGCGATGCCCGTAATCGGCCGCCGGCGGTAACAAAAAGCTCTTCACCCGCGCCGCGGCACTGAGGTCGAAAACCAGCCGCAAACTACCGTTCTCCTGCCGCCCGTGGCGCACCGCCCGCAGCACGCCGTGCGGCGTATCGGCCGGCAACGTCAAATCGGCAATGCCGAGCGCCGCGGCAGTGACATCGATCACGACGCGATCCGGCGCCGGCAGCGTGAAAACGCGGTAATCAACCGCACCATCGAGATCGAATACGGCGCGCGTCTTTTGCGGATCCGCCCACACCCGAAGGCCCTCGATCTCGGCCGCCGTTGCGGCCAATGCGCCAAGTCCGAGCCCCAACCCCAACGCCGTCCGGGATAGTCGATTGAACCCGCGGGTCGTTTTAAGCTTGGTGTCCATGACCCCGATCCAACTTAAACCGGCCTCCTATCATGCCCGTGTCAAATAAAAAAATCAAGACTTTTCCAATAGATACGCCAACCTTATAAAAAATTACATCAAAATTCCGAGCCCCTTGTCACCGACTTAACGTAGGTCTATCATTAGCTTGGGGTATTGATTGTGCCGGTTTCGCCCGGGATTTCACTGGACGGTAACAACCGCTCGCATGATCCGATTCGGGGGTGGGTGCTATGGGGGTATTTCTTTCGGAATTGCATCGCCGCAACGTCTGCCGCGTAACCGCGGCCAAAGCCCTGGCGCCGTCATTTCCGCGCCAGCGCAGGCAACGCAGGTCGTGCGGTTTTTCCCGGCAGGCAAAAGAAGCACGACCGGAGTGCCGTCGCGCGTGGGAATCCAGCGGGTTTAAGCGCAAGAGGCAATGGATCCCCGCTGCCGCCTGCCCTCGACCCCGATCGGGGGCGGGGATGACGGGTTCGGCGAGCCGGGTTGTTCCGAAGGACGGTATTTCATGAGCCTGTGGTCCGAACTCAAGCGCCGAAACGTCTTCCGCGTGGCGGGGGTCTACGCCGTCGTCGGATGGCTGCTCATTCAGGTGATCGTCTCGGTCAAAGGGCCGCTGCATCTGCCGGACTGGACCGACACTCTCTTCATCCTCCTCATACTCGCCGGTTTCCCCATCGCGCTGGTGCTCGCCTGGGCGTTCGAGGTGACGCCGGTAGGCGTGAAGCTCACCAAGAATATCGCCGAAGGCGAAAGCATCGCCGCGAAGACGGGCCGCAAGCTCGATTACGCCATACTCGCCGGCCTTGCGATCGTCGCGATCATGATCATCGCCGATCGGCTCGCGCCTGAAAAGCTGCGCCTGGTCGCTGCGAACGCGCCCGCCACCGAAGCGACGCCCGACGCCTCGATTGCAGTGCTGCCCTTCGCGGATTTATCGCCCGACAAGGACCAGGAGTATTTTTCCGACGGCATGGCCGAGGAAATCCTCAACGTGCTCGCGAAGGTCAACGGCCTCAGCGTCGCCGCGCGCACCTCGTCCTTCGCCTTCAAGGGGCAGGGAACGCTCGGCATACCGGCGATCGCGCAGGAATTGCGCGTGCGCCATGTCCTCGAAGGCAGCGTCCGGAAGTCTGGCGATAGGATCCGCGTCACAGCGCAATTGATCGATTCGGCGACCGACGCGCATTTGTGGTCGGAAAACTTCGACCGAAAGCTGACCGTAGAGAATGTCTTCGCCCTACAGGACGAGATCGCCACCGCGATCGTCGGCACCTTGCGCGGCAAACTCGGCCTAAAGGTCGGCGACGCGGCACCCGTCGCCGTGCAGACGCATGACGTCGACGCCTACGTGCTTTATCTGAAGGCGCGCGCGCTTTTTCAGGTGCGGCGCGACCTCGCGGAGGCGGATCGGCTCCTCGCCGAAGCGACCAGTATCGATCCGGAGTTCGTCGACGCGCTCGCCATTCGCGCCGCGATCCATGAATTCGGCGGCGAGTATGGCGTCGAATTCGCCGACGAGCGGGCGGCGCGCGTTGAGGCTCGCGCTTTTGCGGAGCGGGCGCTCGCCATCAATGATGCGAACAGCCTCGCCCATGCGATCCTCGCTCTCATCAGGTTCACCGACCTGAATGAAGGTCCCGGAGAGAGCGATTTCGACGCGGTGTTCGCGGGCTATGCGCGCGCGCTCGCGATCGACCCGAAAAACGCCAATGCGCTGAACTGGCAGGGGATCACCTATTCCTATGTCGGGGATAATGAGCGCGCCGCAGCGTCCCACCGGCGCTGCATCGAGACCGATCCCGCCCTTGCGGCCTGCCGCAGCAATCTCGCCATTGAACTCATCAGCCTCGGCCGCAAGGACGAGGCCGCCGCCATCGTCGACGCCGCGCTCGACGACGGCGCTTTCGCCGAGGGGCCCGGCCAGATGATCCTGTTCGCGGAATTGAAACGCCGCGATGCGTTCCTGCTGGTGGCGCTCAGCGTCCCGGCGCTGCGCGGCTTTAAGGAATTCAACGCCTTGTACGATGCAATGATAAACCCGGGTGCGGACCCGGCGCTTGCCGCCGATCTCAAGGCGTTATTCGCCGCCAACAAGGCCGCGGCGAGCGCCGATACGCTGCTTCACGCGCTCGGCGATTACGAATCGTCGCCGCTGGTCGTCGTCCATTGGGGCGAGGTCATGCGCGGCTATCGCCGCTCGCCGGAATTCAAGGCGCATATGCGAGCGACCGGGGCTGACGCCTATTGGCGCAAACATGGCTTTCCGCCGCAATGCAAGCCGGTCGGCGCCGAGGATTTCGAGTGCGAATGATGAGCAGGATTTTTGACGAATTGAAACGCCGCAATGTCTTCAGGGTCGCCGGCGTTTACGCCGTCGTCGGTTGGCTCCTCGCGCAGGCGGCGGGCGTTCTTGAAAATGCGTACAACATGCCGGGCTGGTTCGACACGGTCGTCGTCAGCCTTCTCCTTCTCGGCTTTCCGGTCGCGCTTGTCCTCGCCTGGGCGTTCGAGGTGACGCCGGAAGGCATCAAGTTGACCGCGAATGTCGCCGAGGGAGAATCGATCGCCCGGAAAACCGGACGCAAGCTCGACTACGCGATCCTCGGCAGCGTCGCGCTCATCGCCCTCATGTTCATCGCCGACAGATTGACGCCGTCTGAGGAGCTTTCGGCGCCAGCCGAAAGCGTCCCGAAGGACGCGCTGCCGGCCGCGGCGGAAAAATCCGTCGCGGTCCTGCCCTTCCTCGCGCTGTCGTCGGGCGAGGACGACGGCTATTTCGCCGACGGGCTGACGGAGGAGATTTTGAATTCCCTCGCGACACTGCCAGATCTTCTGGTCACCGCGCGCACGTCGAGCTTTTATTTCAAGGACAAGGATGTTTCGATCGGCGAGATCGCGAAAACGCTCGGCGTCGCCCATGTGGTCGAGGGCTCGGTGCGTCGGGCGGGCGACAAAATCCGCGTCACCGCCCAGCTCATCCGCACCGAGGACGGCTTTCATCTGTGGTCGGACACATATGACGAGCAGCTTGAGGACATTTTCGAGGTTCAGACCGATATAGCCGAGAAGATCGCGGGCTCTCTCAGCATCTATCTCGACGACAGGGAGCGCGAGGCGCTCAGGCTGAGCGGAACGCGCAATGTCGAAGCGTTCAAGGCGTTTCTGAAAGGAAATGCGTTGTACCTTAAGGCTCACGCGGGCGAAGCCGGCGTGTCGCTGTGGGACGCCAATGAGAATTTCGAACGCGCGCTGGCGCTCGATCCGGACTATGTCGCTCCGGCGGTCGAGCACCACGACGCCTATGCGCATTATCTGATGGACGGTCCGGACGGCGGTTTCGTGAAAGAGTCGCGCGGGCGGGCCCCGGCGTCGGAAGAAGAGGCGCTCGAACGCCTTCTCGCCGATCTCGATCTTGCGGTTAGGAATGCGCCGACGCCTACGGTCCGCGTCGTTGCGGAGTTGAATAAAGCGCTTTTTTCCCGAAGCTGGGATCGAATGCCGAGCCTGCTCAAGCAACTGCGCGACGAAGGCGCGATCGAGGAGGTGAGCGGCTTTGAAGTCTGGCTCGCCAATATTCTGCTCCTGAACGGCGAGTTCGACCTGGCGCGGCGGCTGTCCGACCAGAAGGTCAAGACCGATCCGCTCGAGCCGTCCATCTGGAGCTTGCGAGCGGGGATGTTCATCGCGCTCGGCGACTTCGATGCGGGCGAGGAGGCGATCGAGCGCGGCAGGACGCGAGCCGGCGACCATCCGTGGCTGCGCGGCGATGAATTATATCTGGCGGTCGCCCGGCGCGACCGGGAAAAAGTCGTCGCGCTGCTGAAGCGCCCGGAGGAAAATCGGCCGGGGGCAGACTGGCGCGAAGCCTACCTTTCGGCCGTCGAGGGCGACTATGACCGCGCGACGCTGCTCGCGGACGAGATCGAAGAGGCGGACCCCTGGCCGGAGGAGCAATTGCTGCGGGTCTATCATGAGACCGGCGACAGGATCCGCGCCCGCGCCCTCACGAGGAAGATCGACGCCCTGACCGTCGGGCCGGCGATCTTCGCAAGGACGATCACGGTCACTGTAAACATGCTCTTTTTTGACCTCGCCGACGCGCCGAATTTCACCGCGCGGCTTGAAGAAGCCAGGATCGATCCCGCGATCTTCCGCCCGATGCCGCGCCTCAGCGTCGGCGCCGAGGAAGAATAATGATCCTCCGCCGCGTCATCGAGCATGTGAAGGCCGAGAACTGGACGGCGATCGTCCTCGATTTCGTCATCGTCGTCACGGGCGTCTTCATTGGCATGCAGGTGACAAACTGGAACGAGGCGCGGGCGGCGAAGGCGCGCGGCCGGGAGTTCAGCGAACGATTGCTGAACGAGGTGCGACTCGAAGCGCACAGCTACAAGAATCAGATCTCCTACTACAGGGAGGTGCGGGCGAACGCCGACAAGGCGATCGCCGCGATGGAGGGCGAAAGGCCGTTGACAGACGAACAGTTGCTCGTCAGCGCCTATCGCGCCACGCAATATCTTTATATCATCCGTCATCGCGCCGCCTTCGACGAGCTTGTCTCGACCGGCGCCATCGGCCTCGTCGCCGATCAGAATCTCAGAGAGACGGCGATCCCCCTCTACACGACGACGGTCACCGACGATATTCGCGAGGAGGCCATGAAGTCAGAATATCGGACCGCCTTCCGCCGGGCCGTCCCCGCCGCCGTCCAGCAGGAGCTCCTGCAAAAATGCGGAGACCGCGGCTCCGATCGCGCCCGCTGGACCCTCGATTATCCTTGCACGCTCGATCTTCCTCCCGCCGAGACCGCCAGGGCCGCGAACGCGCTGCGCAACGAGCCGCTGGCGCTGCCCGCGTTGCGGCAGCGCTTCGCCGATCTCGAAACGGCGGTCTTCAATCTGGAGACGGGCAAGGGAGAAACCCGCGCCGGCCTCCGACATTTCGCGGGCGACGCGCCATGATCCCCCGCCGCCTCTACGAGCATGTGAAAAATCACAACTGGTTCGCGGTGGCGATCGATCTCGCGGTCGTCGTCGCCGGTCTCATCATCGGCTTTCAGATCGACCGCGCATGGGAGGCGCAAAGGACGAAGAGCGAAATCGCCGAATATCGAGAGCGCCTTGTCGACGACTTCCGGACCGAGCTTGAGGCGATCGACACGCGCATCGCGTATTTTTCGAATATCCAGGCGCACGCGCTGTCGGCGCTCGCCGCCTGGGATCTCCCGGCGGACGAGCTTGGCGCGCCGTTCATCGTCGACGCCTATCAGGCGACGCAAACCTGGCCGTTCAGCGCCCCGCGCGGCGCCTATGACGAGATGATTTCGGCGGGACGGGTCAATCTCATTCCCGACACCGATTTGCGGAAACGCCTCGCCACCTATTACAGCGAGCTCGAGCAGGACAACGCGACCTGGAACGAGGAAAAGCCCTATCGCGAGCTTGTCCGCGCCTACTTGCCGGCCGCGGTCCAGATCAAGACGCACGAGGCCTGCGAGCGCGACGACGTCGGCGCCGGCGGCGCATTGGCGCTGACGCAGCCGGCCGAGTGCGCCGTATCGCTGTCGGCCAGGGAAATCGCCGAGAGCGTCGCGGCGTTGAAATCGGCGCCGGTGTTCAGGCTCGAACTCAATCGCCAGATCAGCTCGAATGAAAGCAAATTGCGGCTGTTCAGGGCCCGCGCCGAACAGGTCAGGGCGATGATCGACCATGTGGAGGCGGGAAAATGATCCTCCGCCGCATCATCGAGCACTTTCGCAAGCAGGAATGGACCGCGATCGTCATCGACTTCGTCATCGTCGTCATGGGCGTCTTCGTCGGCATGCAGGTCAACGACTGGAACGCGGCGCGGCAGGAGACGGCGCAAATGCGCCTCTACGTTAAACGCCTGCGCGCCGATTTTTCCGGAATTCGCGCGCGCATCGATGAGCACATCAAGGTCTTTGACGATACGGCCGACGGCGCGGATTACCTGCTGTCGATCATCGGCGCGAACAGTCCATATACGGACGAGAACAAGGTCGACAGGGCAAGGCTTGAAAAGGCGTTCGCCGCGCTGCAATCGTTCCGCGTTCCGCCGCCGCCAGCGGCGACCTATTCTGAAATGGTCTCCGAAGGCCAATTGAGCAGGCTCGACAGCTCTGCTCTGCGCGACGCGCTGGCGGATTATGACCGCCTTCTCGGCGTCGTCCAGGAAGTTTCAAGGACGGTGAACGCGTTATTCGTCGCCCAGTCGCCGGTTCTCGATCGCCACATCGTCGGGCGCACCGTCGCCGACCCGCACGCCTTGTCCGGCATCATGGAAGAGGTGATATCTTATGACCTGGCCGGCATGCGAAGCGACAGGGATTTTGCAGTCGCCGTGACGGCGCTGCGGCGGGGCGCGCTGGATTCGCTTGCGCAACGAAAGCTGCAATTGCGGCTGATCGACAAGATCGACGCGCTCCTCAATGCGGAGCAGCCGGAATGATACTCTCCCGCGTCATCGAGCATGTGAAGGCGCAGAACTGGACGGCGGTCGCGCTCGACTTCGTCATTGTCGTCATGGGCATCCTGATCGCCTTTCAGATCACCGAGTGGAATGATGCGCGAAAGGCGCGCGAACGCGAGGCGTATGTCATCACGCAACTGGCGTCGGATATCCGGGCGATTGAGCAACAGGCGCAGGATCATGCCGAACTCTACCGCGGCAAAGTCGCCTCGGCTGATCGCATCATGGCGTTCATCGCATCCGGTCTCGAGTCGCCGGAAGACGAAGCCGCGCTGCTCGCCGATTTCAGCAATGTCATGTTTCGCCGTCCGCCGATCGGACGGCCGCCGGCCCTCGTGGAACTGATTTCCTCCGGCGACACCGGAATCATCCGGAACAACGAATTGCGTGAAGCGCTGACCCGCTTCGATCTGGAGATGCAGGCTGCGCTGCGCTCCGACGAGGTCATCGTCGATTTCTGGTTTCGCTATGGCGAAAGTCTGGGCCGCAAGATCATCCTGGACGACCGGATTGGCGAGCGCCTGGACGATGTTCAGTATTCGGTCGGCGATTACGATCTGGTCGCCATGCGCGGCGATCCCGAATTCCTCTCGTCGCTGAGCTGGGTCAAGCGCATGCACGTGATCTCGGCCCAGATGAGCAGCTCGACTTTCGCCAGGTCGGGCGAAATCGCCGAACGCCTGGAGGCGGTGTTGCCGTGATCCTCCGCCGCGTCATCGAACATGTAAAAGCCCAGAACTGGACGGCTGTCGGCATCGACTTCGTCATCGTCGTCGTTGGCGTGTTCATCGGCATTCAGGTGTCGAACTGGAACGCGGCGCGCGCCGATCGTGCGGCGGAAGCGCAATATCTTGTCCGCCTGCAAGAAGAACTGGAGCTGACGGCAGCGCGTCTGGATGCCGACCTCGGCTGGCAGCGTGACAACGCCCAACGCTTGCGCTTTGTCCTTGAGAGCCTGCGGCGATGCGAGCTTGCCAAGGCCGACCAGGACGAGTTCGCCCTCGGGCTGTTTGTCGCCGGCAAACTCGATCCGCCGATGCTTGTCGATTCGACGCTTGAGGAGCTGAAATCAAGCGGCCGGATGAACATCATTCAGGACGACGAATTGCGCAGCGGGCTGATTAACCTGCAACGCGGGTTCCGGGTGAGCGCTACTCATATCGAAACGGTCAGCAAGTGGGCGGTCGAGCCGGTCAATCAAATCAACAAGCGAGTCGTCTATCTGACCCTCGATGAAAATTCGAGCAGTGAAAACAACGTAAGATGGTCCGATATCGAGTTTGATTTTCCTGCTGCCTGCCAGGACGTGGCGTTCAAGGCGGGAATCTCCGCCCTCTGGAACTACACGCTGGAAAACGTTCGCCGTGACAGGAATCTGCTCGAACGGACGAATGAGCTGCTCAGCAGAATCGAGGAAATCCGATGATCCTCCGCCGCATGGCTCGCGCCTTCAGGCGTCAGGATTGGGCGACAGTCGTGGTCGAATTCATGATTGTCGTGCTTGGCGTCTGGATCGGTTTGCAGGCGAACAACTGGAACGAAGAGCGTGCCCGGCGCGCGACGGCAAGCGCGGCGCAGGACAGCCTGATCGCCAATCTGCGCCGCGACATCAGGGAGTTCGAAGCAAGACAGGGGTATTACAGCGCGCTCAACGCCCACGCCGAGGTCGTTCTCGCCGGCATGGACGACCCGGCGCGTCTCGACGAGAGCGGTTCGTGGCTTTTTCTCGAGTCGAGCTACCGGCTCGGCCAGATCTGGCCCTTCACGCAGTCGGCACAGGTCTATCGGGAGCTGCAGGGCAAGGGCGATCTCGACCTTGTCGGCGGGCCGGAGGTTCGCGTCGCCATCGCCGAGTACTACGACTCCTGGGGTGCGGAGTTCGGCCTCACCGTGAACGTGCAAAGCCCGTTCCGCACTCGCGTCCGGCAGTTGATGCCGGTCGCGCTGCAGAACCATATCTTCCATGACTGCCGGCCAGGCGCTGAGACACGCTCGTCCCGGATCGACGGCGAAGCCGCCGGCGGCCCGATCTCGCGCTGCGCGGCACCGGATTTTCCGCTCCTGATCGAGACAACGGCGCGCGAGTTTGCTGAAAACCACGAACTGCACGAACTCGCGCGAGGCGCCGTCGCCCACATCAACACGACACTCAGTGTCCTGCGCGACATCAGCGCCGACGCCAAAATGCTTATCGAGAAAATCGAAACCGAGGCCGAACGATAATGCTTCTCCGCCGCATGATCGAACATGTGAAAGCCCAGAACTGGACGGCGGTCGGCATTGACTTTGTCATCGTCGTGACGGGCGTCTTCATGGGCATTCAACTTGGCAACTGGAACGAAGCGCGTAACCAGTCGCGAGAAGAACGCAGCATCGTTCTCAGGTTGCTGAACGATGCGGATGAATCTGCCGTGGAGATCGAACAGGCGATCGACTGGACCGCGGAAGCTCTGGACATTGCCGTTCGCGCCCATGAAACGTTGCAGCTCGATGCCGCTGATCAGGCGACAGCGGAACAATTGCGCAAGGACCTCGACAGGGTCGGGTCGTGGCGGGACGAACGGTTCGTCCGGACGACACTCGACCAGATCGTCAACAATGGCGATCTATCGCTGATTCGGTCCCAATCTCTGCAAGATGCGATCGCGGCGCATCGGGAGGCCATCGCCTCAACCACCAAGGCGTTCACGAATATCGGCGACGTGAGCCTCTGGCAAAGAATCGAGATGCATGACCGCCTTGACTTCCGCTTCACCAGCAGCGGCTACGAGATCATCACGTCAACACCGGATTTACTGGCCGATCCGGAACTCGAGCGCCACCTGGCGCAGTTCGGCTTTGTCTATCTTCAGTTCCTCAGGTTTCATCGCCAGTCGCTCGAACGAAACGCGGAGTATCGCGCCGCGCTTGCGGCCTATGCCGATGAGAAAGGATGGCTTGAATGATCCTCCGACGCCTCATCGACCACGTGAAGGCCCAGAACTGGACGGCGATCTTTCTTGACTTCGTCATCGTCGTCCTCGTCTTTGTCGGCATGCAGGTCAACGACTGGAACGCGGCGCGGCATGCTCCAGATGGTGGATTGCGTTTTCTCACGCTTGCTACCGACTTAACGTAGGTCTATCATTAGCTTGGGGTGTTGATTGTGCTGGTTTCGTCCGGGATTTCACTGGACGGTAACAGCCGCTCGCATGATCCGATTCGGGGGTGGGTGCTATGGGGGTATTTCTTTCGGAATTGCATCGCCGCAACGTCTGCCGCGTAGCCGCGGCCAAAGCCCTGGCGCCGTCATTTCCGCGCCAGCGCAGGCAACGCAGGTCGTGCGGTTTTTCCCGGCAGGCAAAAGAAGCACGACCGGAGTGCCGTCGCGCGTGTGTCGTCTCCATTTCGCTCAATCTTGAGGGCGTCAGGTCTACGCTCGAGCAGGCGCTCACCCCGCTCGCCGCCGAACCGGAAGACGCCGGAAAGGCGGCGCCATGATCCTTCGCTGCATCACCGAGAAGGTTCGCAGGCGGAACGTGTTTGCCATTGGCATGACCTTCGTATCAGCGGGGTCGGCAGCAGGCGGCTGGTTGTGAACTCGGGTTCGCCGGCCTATCGTTCGCTTTAGTTCAAAATAAGTGCTACACTGATTATGTGTCCTTTGAAATGTGCGGGAGAAACGGAAAATGGCCAATCTCACCCTCAGTCTCGATGACACGCTGCTGCACAAGGCGCGCGAGGCGGCGTTACGCGAGAACACCTCAGTCAACGCGCTAGTGCGCGAGTACCTGAAGCAGTACGTCAACGCCCGCGAGCGCCGCTTGCGGGCGCTGGACGCGCTCGATGCCGTGGCCGAGCGCACCGGGTCAGCCAGCGACGCCCGCTGGTCGCGTGAATCGCTGCACGAGCGCAAGGCCGGCTGATCCGTGCGGGTGTTCGTCGACACCAATCTCTGGGTGTACCGGCTCGATCACCGCGAGCCGGAGAAGTCGGCATTCATCGGCCGATGGCTGCACGAGCTGGCCGGCGAGCACGACATCGTCATCAGCACCCAGGTGCTGATCGAGTTGCGCTCGGTGCTCACGCGCAAGCTCAAACCGGCGCTGTCGTGGCGGGACACGCAGGCCGCGCTAGAGGCGCTGGCCGGATTCGAGGTCGTGCCCGCCAGCGCCAACCTGGTGCTTGATGCGCATGAGTTGGCGCGCGACGAGAAGCTGTCCTGGTTCGACGCTTTGATTGTGGAGGCTGCTATCCGCGCCGGTTGCGAGCGGCTCTACAGCGAGGACCTGGCCAACGGCCGGCAGATTGGCCAAACGGCGATCCGGAATCCGTTCCGAACCGCGGGGGACCGCCGATGAACCTGTGGACCGAACTCAAACGCCGCAAGGTCTTCCGCGTCGCGGTGGTCTATGCGGCCACGGCATTCGCGGTGCTGCAGGGCGCCGACATCATGCTGCCCAACCTCGGCGTGCCGGACTGGGCGATGCGCTTTCTGGTCGCGGTCGTGGTGCTGGGCTTCCCGATCGCGCTGGTGCTGGCCTGGGCGCTGGAACTCAAGCCCGACGGCGGCATTCAGCGCACCGAGGCGGCGGCGGCCGGCGCCGACGCAGCACCCGCACTGCTAGGAACGCGCACCTTGCTCATTGCCGGGCTGTTCATCGTGCTCGGCATTGGCTTGTCGGCCGGCTGGCTGCTGAAGCCGGGCGCTGCGCCTGTGTCCAACGCGCCGCCTGAAACGGCCGCAAGCGCAACGATGGAGTCCGGGCGGCAATCGATCGCCGTGCTGCCGTTCGACAGCCTGTCCGATGATCCGCAGCAGGGCTATTTCGCTGACGGGCTGACCGAGGAAATCCTCAACACGCTGGCGGCGCTGCCAAAGCTGCTGGTCACGGCGCGCACCTCGTCATTCTTCTACAAGGACAAGGATGTACCGGTCGACGAGATCGCCGAGCGGCTGGGCGTCGAGCACATCCTGGAAGGCTCGGTGCGGCGCTCGGGCCAGCAACTGCGGGTGACCGCCCAGCTCGTGCGCGCCCGCGACGGTTTCCACCTCTGGTCCAACACCTACGATCGGCCGGTCGACGACGCCTTCGCGGTGCAGAGCGACATCGCCACCCAGGTCGCCTCGGCGCTGGGCATCCTGCTCGACGAGCGCCAGCGCGGCCGAATGGAAGCCGCCGGCGTGCGCGACCCGGAAGCCTACGCGCTGTATGCGCGCGGCTCGGACCTGTACCAGCTCGCTCACGGCGGCGCGCCGCAGATCCCGACCCTGGTCGAGGCCAATGTGTTTTTCGACCAGGCGTTTGCCCGGGCACCCGGGCTCTGGGCCGCCCGCTATCAGAGCGCGGATCTGTACACGCATATCCTGCTGGAACTCGCCGGCGGCGTCGAACCGGCCACGCTGCCGGCCGAACAGGTGGCGCATGCCCGCGAGGCGCACGAACAACGCCTGCGCGACGCCGCGCGCGCCGCGCCCAATGCCGCGGCACGCGATTTCGTCGAGATCACCCGCCGCAGCCTGTCCGACGACTGGACCGGCCTCGGCCCGCTGGTGCGCCGGGCGTTTGACCATACCGAGGCCTGCGGCTTCGATCAATGGATGCACGTCGCCGGGCCGGCCTTCGGCATGGCCGGGCCAGCGCGTGAATTCTTTCTGCGCGGCACTCGCTGCAACGGCCTTGATGAATCCAACTGGCTGCACGCGGCCATCGCCTCGATCTACGCTGGCGATGCTGCACGGGCACTCGAAATCACCGATCGAGGGCTGGAAGTGGCCAACGCGATTGGGTTTGGGCTGGAAGAAACCCGTCTCTTAAGCCTGCTCGCGCTCGGGCGTTTTGACGACGCCCGCGCAGCGCTGCCGAGACTGGCTGGTCCTGTTACCAACGCCACCTGTGGGGAGGCCTGGATTGCCGCCTCGCGTGGCGACGTCGAATCGCTTGAGCGCACGCGGCGGCAGCTTGCCGAATCTCCCGATCAGGTCGGTATTGCAACATGGTTATACCTGACCGCCCGCGCCGGCGACCGTGAGGCCGCCAACGCGCTGGCCGCGGACATCGACGCCCGCCCCGGCGGCCCGATGTACCTGATGGTCGGGATCTACTTTTGCCTGTGCGGCGCCCCGTTCGACCTCGAGGTCACACCGAATCTGGCCGCCCGGCTCGACGAAGCCGGCCTGGCCTGGCCGCCCGTCTCGGCGATCGACTGGCCGTTGAAGGACTGGTGATAACGATGAAGCTTTACACCGAACTCAAGCGCCGCAACGTGTTCCGGGTGGCTGCGGCCTATGCCGTGGTGGCCTGGCTGCTGGTCCAGGTCGGCGACATCGCCTCCCACAGCCTCGGCTTTCCGGGCTGGTTCATGCCGATGTTGTTCGTGGTGCTGGGGCTGGGGTTTCCGGTCGCACTGCTGCTGTCGTGGGCCTACGAGCTGACGCCGGACGGCGTGAAACGCAGCGCGGACGTCGAGCCGGCCGCATCGGTCACACCGCACACCGGCCGACGCATCGACCGGCTGATCGTCGTCGGGCTACTGGCGGTGATCGCGATCCTGGTCGTCGAGCGGGTCTGGTTTGCCGGAAACGACGGTCGGAACCGGGGCCGCAGGCCGCCGAGACCACGGCGGGTGGGCAACGTCCGGCGAGCGCCGAACCCGGAGTGTTCCAGCCGGCCACAAATAACACCATCGCCGTGCTGCCGTTCGTGAACATGAGCCCGGACCCGGAGCAGGAGTACTTCTCCGACGGCCTGTCGGAGGAGATTCTCAACCTGCTGGCGAAATTGCGGGAACTGAAGGTCATCGGCCGCACCTCGTCGTTCGCGTTCAAGGGCCAGAACGTCGACCTGCGCGAGATCGGCGAGACCCTCGGGGCGAGCTACCTGCTCGAAGGCAGCGTGCGCAAGGCCGGCGACGACCTGCGCATCACCGCGCAGTTGATCGAGACCGGCAGCGGAACGCACCTGTGGTCGCAGACCTACGACCGCAAGCTGGAGAACGTATTCCAGATCCAGTCCGAGATCGCCGGGGCGATCGCCGAGGCGCTCAAGCTCAGTCTGGTCGGCGCCGACGATCAGCCGCCGGCGGTCCAGGTCGCCGCCTCGATCCCGGCCTACGAGCGCTACCTGCAGGCCCGCCGGCTGATCCAGGGCCGTACCCGCGCCGGGCTGGAGGCGGCGCGCGGGCTGATGGCCGAGGCGCTGGAACTGGACCCGGACTACGCCCCGGCCCACGCCGAGGCGGCCAAGGCGGTGCTGCTGCTCACCAGCTATGGCGACACCCCGCTCGAGGAAGCGGCGGCCGCGGCCCGGGCGCACCTGGACCGGGCGCTGGCGCTGGACCCGGAACTGGCCGAGGCGCACGCGGTGACGGGCGCGCTGTATCTAACTTTGCGTGACTTCGAGCGCGCCGAGGCGGCGCTGGTCCGCGCCCTGGACCTCAACCCCAGCCTGTCCGATGCGCTGCACTTCCGGGCGAGCAACCTCGAAACCGCCGGCCGCCTGGGCGAGGTCCTGGCCGCCCGCCGCCGGCTGGCCGAGCTCGATCCGCTGAATCTCGCCAACCTGGCGAGTCTAGCGTCGGCGCTCGCCTGGAGCGACCAGCCGGATGAGGCCCTGGCGGTGACCCGGCGCCTCCAGCGGGGTTTTCCCGACTCGGCGATCGGTTTTATTCAGGAGGCGTATGCCCTGCTGATTCAGGGCCGCCTGGCCGAGGCGCAGGCTGCGGCGGTCCGGGGGCTGGCCATGGCGCCGGGGCTTCCAGTGGCCGAATGGCGGGCCGGTGGGGTCTTCTACGCGCTCGGCGAGTACCCGCCGATCCTCGACCTCCCGCGCAGCACTTGGGTCAGCCAGGCGCGGGTGGCGCTGGGCCGCGCCGACGAGGCCATCGCAGAGGCCCGCGAGCGGGCCGCGGCGGCGCCGGCGGATGTCGGCGCTGCTGGGGGCTTGTTGGTCACCCTCTCGGCCGCCGGCCGCCACCAAGCGGTGCTCGACGAGTACCGCGCGCGCTGGGGCAGCCCGGCCGCGCTGGCCGCATATTTCGGCAACTTTCCGGCAACCGCGGAAGTGGCGCCGATCGCCGCCGCCCAGCACGCGCTGGGCCGCAGCGCCGCGCTGTCCGAGACCCTGGCGCACTGGGACGAGCGGCTGACCTTCCTTGCGCGCGCAGGGCTACGCCTACGCTTATTTCGTGATCACGGAAGCGCACCATCGCGCATTGGCCGGCGAACACGAGGCCGCGCTGGCAAAAGTCACCGAGGCCATCGACCTCGGCTATCGGGATCCGTTGATGGCCCAACACCCCGCCTTCGCGCCACTCGCCGAAGATCCTGCCTTCCAGGCCCAGGTCCAGCGCAACCGCGACCTGATCAACACCGAGCGCGCCAGGCTCGGCCTGGAGCCCCTGCCATGAGCCTGTGGACCGAACTCAAGCGCCGCAAGGTGTTCCGCGTGGCTGCAGAACCGGCCCGCTGAGTGTTGCAATCGGTGTCAAACGTCAACCTGCCACGGCACCGGATACCGCCGGAATTGGCGAAAAAGGGCGGTTATGGTTCCTATGCCTGGGCCTGGCGGCGTCGCAGCAGGGCGGGTGGTGAATAAGGTGGGTTTATACTTCTTCCACTCGGGAACGTCAGGTTGCCTGTTCGTCCGGCGCTGGCCAGCATTCTTGCGAGCAACGGGAGTGATAATTCGATGAAGATACCATTTCGGGTGCTTGCAACGCTGATTGCAATGGCGGCCGCGACGGCCCTCGCGCAGGAGCCGGCAGCGCTTCGCTTCGCCGAATTCGATCGTTGCGAACTTGTTTCGGGCGAGGCGATAGACGGGTGCAGGATTGGCTACCGGACCATCGGCACGCTCAACGCCGAGCGCGACAATACCATCGTCATACCCACCTGGTACACCGGAACCTCCGAGGAACTGATTTATCTCGCCGATCCCGGGATACTTGATCCTGCGCGCTATTTCATTGTGCTGGTTGACGCACTTGGTAATGGTGTTTCTTCATCGCCCAGCAACAGCAGTTCACAGTCAAACGACCACTTTCCGCAGATCACGATTGCCGATATGGTCGAGAGCCAGCACCGGCTGTTAACCGAGACACTGGAAATCGAGCGTGCTCATGCCGTCGTGGGATTTTCGATGGGCGGGATGCAGGCTTTCGAATGGGCGGTACGCTATCCCGATTTCGCGCGCAAAGTCGTGCCTGTGATCGGTAGCCCGCGACTGGCAAGTTATGACATCGTGCGGTGGGAAACGCTGTTGCGCATTCTCGCCTACGCGCGCGCATGCCAGTGCGACGAGGCTTTCGAATTGCGCGCGGGTCTGTCAATGCTCGCTCGGCTGCCGGAGAACCTGAACAGTGACATCGAGCGGAATGACGCGCGTCAGGCCCTGGCGAAAGGCGCCGAACGCGAACCGAGGGAGATCGGTGTCCTGTGGAATGATGAGCGCCAGGCCGAAGCCATGATTGCCCATGACATCACGGGTGGAGGCGAGGCCACGCTGGCTGATGCGGCGCGAGGAGTTCGCAGCAACATGTTCATCGTCGTGGGCGCAGACGATTATGTAGTCACAATCGCACCGGCCCTGGAGTTTGCGAGGCTTGCAGGAGCACGCTCGCTTGTTCTCGATGCCGGTTGCGGGCATGGAGACCCTTGGTGCGATTCAAAGCTTTTCCATGCAGCGCTCAAGGCCTTCATTGAATCGAGCGACTACTGAACCTTGCGTGACTCGTGAATTTTGGCAGACCGAATGGACCTTCTGCCGGGCGGTGAAGCGTCAGTGTCGTCTGAGAGCGAGGCTACTTGTGCGTGAAATCGCTCATAAGTCGCTGGATTTAGGGTCCTGGCCCGGAAATACCCATGAGGAGGCACCCCGCGCCGTGTTGTAGGAAAAATTCTACAGATCGTGGGTGTCCCGGATTCTGTCCCGGTTTTTCGTTTTTCTCCATTGGGTTCTTTTATGGTTACTTCCCCCAGTCTGCCGAACAGGAACAGTTCCAGGCTTGCGCAAAACGGCGCGTTGGGTATGATGTGTCTCGGGTCACGTTCAGGTGCCCTGCTGCAATGCCCTGGGAGCGAGGTTCAGTTCATGAAACGAATCATGATGTCGGCGCTGGCCGCGTCAGCTTTCGCATTGAACCGCCCGAAGCGGCTGAGTTCGGACCGGTAGTCGATCGATGACCGCGGAACCTGCCCGTTCTTGCGGGAAAGGCCTGGCCCACTTTTACCGGACTCGCCGGTACGACGAGCACCACCGGTTCGCCTTTCTCGATCTGTCGGTCATCGCCCCCGACGGGGCCGAGCCGGAGACGAACGGCTGGCCTGGGCATCGATTCACCGACTTCTTCACGCTGGTGAAGATCGATCACGAATGGGAGATCCTGAGCAAGGTCTTCCACCTGCACCCGAACTGAGCACCCGCCATGCTTCTACGCCGCGTCATCGAGCATGTAAAGACCCAGAACTGGACCGCGGTCCGCATCGACTTCGTCATCGTCGTGGTGGGCGTGTTCATCGGCATTCAGGTGTCGAACTGGAATGCCGCACGCCTTGATGCCGCGCGCGAGGTCGAGTACCTGCAAGCGCTGGGTCGGGATGTGCGCGAGTCGATCGGGTTCGCCAACGAGATCACGACATCGCTCGGCGAGGTCCGTGCCGCACAGGCCGCGCTTGCCGATCATATCCAGGCCATACACCCGCTCAGCCCTGACGAGCTTGAGCGCGCGCTGCATCAAGGGCTTTATCCGTTGGCCACGCTCGAGGTCAGTCTGGCTACCTGGGAAGAACTCAAGACCGCCGGCGCAACTCCGCTTTTGCGTGACCGCGACCTGCGTTTCGCGCTGCAGGAGCTGGACAGCCGGCTGGCACAGGTTCGGCAGTCGGAAGCGGACAAGTCCGAGATTTTCTATCGCTTCAGCGATCCGTATCTGATCGAGAACTTCAATCTCAACAAACAGTGGTATGCCCGGGAGGATCCTGGCGAAGAGCGGCCGTTCGTGTTCTCGCGGTATGACCCCACGCACGATCCAGGCGAGGCGCTGACGACCGGTGAGTTCAGGAATATCCTGGTCTACCGCTTCAATGCCGATAGCAACCAGTTGGACGCGATCAAGCACTTGCAGGAGCAGTTCGTGAAAATCGACACCATGGTCCGGTCGCGGCTCGAGGCGCTGGGAGCGGCGCGCCCATGATTCTGCGCAATTCGCAGTCGCAAAAGCCAGCGACTTCCGACTATGCCAAGTACATGTTAACATGTGATCAACATGAAATCGGAGTCGGCCAATGAGTCACATGATCCAGATTCGCAACGTCCCGACCAGGCTCCATCACGCCTTGAAGGCACGCGCCGCGGTGGAGGGAAAAAGCATGAGCGAGCTGCTGCTCGAACAGATGGACGCCTGGCTGGCGTTGCCGTCGGAGCTCGAACTGCGCGATCGGATTCGTAACGCCGAGCCTTTCAGCATGAGCGAATCCTCCGCCGAGCTGGTTCGCAAGGAACGCGACGCCGCGTGAGCCGGATCCTGGTCGTCGATGCGTCGATCGTGATTGATTTGATCGCCCGCTTTCGTCCCGAGCCGATCGAGGAACTTCTCTGGGCTTCCGATTCACGGTTGGCGGCTCCAGAACTGCTGGATGTCGAATGCCTGCACGCCCTGCGCCGCCTGGATCGGGACGGGCGCATTCCGGCCTCCCGGACGAATCTGACCGGTGAGCTGAGAGCCCTGCCGATCCAACGCTATCGGCATGCCAGCCTGATTGCGGGTATCTGGTCCTTGCGTGGCCAGCTCACAGCGTACGACGCCGCCTACGTTGTGCTGGCTCATCTTTTGAATGCTTCCCTGGTCACGCGCGACCAACGGCTGGCGCGTGCAAGCGGCCTGGACGATCGAGTGATACTGCCATGAACCCACCTTATTCACCACCCGCCCTACTGCGACGCCGCCAGGCCCCGCATCTGGGGCGGATTGCTCGGTCGAGGAATGCGGGATGATCCTCCGCCGCCTCGCCAGCGCTGTGCGCCGCCAGGACTGGTTCACCGTCGGCATCGAATTCGTGATCGTGGTCGCCGGAATTTTCGTCGGTCTCCAGGTCACCGAGTGGAACGAGCAGCGCCAGTTGCGCGAGCGCGAGCTGAACTATCTTGTGCGGTTGGCCGAGGACGTGGGCGCCATGCGCATCGAGATCGCAGAAATCCAGGCACGCGCCGAAGGGCGTCCACAGGCCGCGCTGCGTGCATTTCGCGCGCTGGAGTCGTGCGATATCACACAAGCCGAACCGGACGACTTCCGTTTGACCTTCGCGTTCTATCAGAGCCAGCGCACCGTGGTGCTGGTCGAGCGCACCTACGACGAGATGGTTTCCTCCGGCGCACTGGCGTCAATGGCCGATCGCGGCCTGAGCGGCGCCATTGCCAGCACCTTCAGCGGGCTTCGCAACTACAAGAACTTTGTAGCCGAGGTGCGGATTTCGCTGCCGGTGATCGACCAGGTGTTGTGGCGCCATCTCGATCTTTCCTACGACGAGCGCGGTGTTCCTGCGCTCAGCAACTTCGATTTTCATGCCGCCTGTGGCAACCGTGAACTGCGCAATGCCACCTGGGAAATCTACGATCTGTTCTGGGACTGGCAGACCGCGACCCAGCGCACCGCCGACCAGCTCGACGAATTTGCGATCGGTCTCGACCGGCATCTGGCCGAACGTGGCATCGCCGATGGGCGTTGACGCTAGACTTCGGCCCGGCAAGCGTTCAATATGGCAGCGATTCAGTGGCCTGACCTGAGGAGACATGATGCGTTTGACGGTTTTGTTATTCCTGATCGGTGCGCTGCACGCATCGGGCGCGGCAAATGCGGCCGAGCCGACGATCGCGGATGAGGTGCGTGGCGAGTACCGGGTGACGACGCTGCGCGCCGCGCCCGGCAAGTGGGTGGAGATGAAGGCGCTGATCGAAGGCCAGGGCGAGGCCGGCGCGGCGGGCGAGGACGGGCGCATCGCCACCTACCGCATGCGCCATTCCCAGGGCGCGCCGTGGGATTTCCTGCTGATCCAGCCGATCGCGGGGCTGCAACACTATTTCAGCGCTGAAGTCCAGGCGCGCGAGGCGGGGTTTCGCGCATCGATTGCCGAACTGGCTGATTTCGAGGAGGACTGGTTCGTCGAGGGGCCGGCGCACGCGACCCTGAAGCAGACCTACCCGGAGGCCGGCGCATTCCTGATCGAGATGTTTCGCGCCCGCGCCGGCATGAAGCAGGCGCTGTTCGACAGCCGGGTCAAGGAGAATCGCTTTCTCGAGAAAATCGATACGCCGGCCAACTTTGTTTTCGCCGGTAACATCGGCGCCGACTGGGATGTGATGACGATCGGCTTCTACCGCGACTTTGCCCACTGGGGCAGCGCCGGCAACGCGCATTCGGCCGAAGTACAGGAACAGGCCGCGCGCGAAGTCGGTTATGAAAGCGTCAGCGAATTGGCGCCAGGCCTCCGCGCGCTGCTGACCTGGCACCAGGACACGCTGGCCTCGGCGATGGACTAGCCCGATGCTCCTGCGCCGGTTCATCGAGCATGTTAGGGCCCAGAACTAGCAGGTTGTTGAAAAACG
>JRYH01001840.1_pt1 | contig 26454 bp, 25 predicted proteins | sample 235351 | NCBI WGS metagenome assembly JRYH01 (sample SAMN03074221, study PRJNA261480) | activated sludge metagenome | biome: Wastewater Treatment Plant; feature: Wastewater; material: Activated sludge; isolation source: activated biomass of a wastewater treatment plant treating wastewater... ...
CGTAAGCTCCCCTAGACGGTAGACATTCGCAAGTGGACTTTTCTGGCAGGATTTGCTGTCGGAGGAAGTCCGATGAAGAAGACGAAGTTCAGCGAATCGCAGATCGTGGCGATTCTCAAGGAAGGCGAGGCCGGCGTGCCGGTGGCGCAGATCCTCAGGAAGCACGGGATCAGCCAGGCGACGTACTACAACTGGAAGTCGAAGTACGGCGGTGTGTCGGTAGCCGAGCTCAAGCGGCTGAAGGAGCTCGAGCTCGAGAACGCCAAGCTCAAGCGCATGTACGCCGACCTGGCCCTGGAGAACGCAGCGATTCGGGACGTGCTTGGCCGAAAGCTCTGACGCCGTCCGCCAAGCGCGAAGCGATCCGGATCATGACCGAGGAGCACGGGGTCTCGGTGAAGCGCGCTTGTCAGGCAGCCCGGTTATCGCGGGCGGCGTACTACAGACCGGAGCGGGGCCGAGGCGCGCGCGATCGCGAGGTGATCGAGGCGCTGAACGAGATCGTCTCGAAGGAACTGCGATGGGGGTTCTGGAAGTGCTTCGATCGGCTGCGCCAGATGGGCAAGCCGTGGAACCACAAGCGGGTGCACAGGGTGTACTGCCAGATGAGGCTGAACCAGAAGCGACGCACCAAGCGGCGGCTGCCGACGCGGCCGAGGCAACCCCTGATGGCGACGCAGACGATCAACGCGGTGTGGGCGCTGGACTTCATGCACGACACGCTCTACAGCGGGCGCACGTTTCGAACATTGAATGTCATCGACGAGGCCGACCGCGGTTGCCTGGGGATCGATCTGTCGACGAGCATCCCGGCGGCGAGGGTGATCCGCTTCGTCGAACAACTGATCGAGATCCACGGCAAGCCGGCGGCGATTCGGTGCGACAACGGGCCAGAGCTGACCAGCTACGACTTCACCGAGTGGTGCAAGGCCAAGGACATCGAGTTGCGCTTCATACAGCCCGGCAAACCCGATCAGAACGCGTACATCGAGCGATTCAACCGCACCTACCGCGAGGAGGTGCTCAACGCGTACCTGTTCGACTCGATCGGCGAGGTGCGGGAGATCACCGACGACTGGCTGGGTCGATACAACGAAATCAGGCCGCACGACGCGCTGGGAAGCCTGCCGCCAGCGCGCTACCGCGAGCGTTTGCTCGCAGCGGAAACTCCACTTTAGAACTGTCTACTTGACGGGGGAGCTTACGGGAGCAGTGTTGTCGGCTCTGGTCCGGAAGTAGCCATCGTCGATGCACTGTCGATTAGCGTCGGCAGTGCGCGCAATTTCTTCATCGCCCGTCTGCCTCCTCACAGGTTCCTGTTGAGCCACCCCGACCAGGACCACTGCCGCGGCCTCGAACGCCACTTCTACCTGGGCCCGCTGTCGGACTACCCCGACGACAAGAAGGCCGACAAGGACAAGAAGATCGTCATCCGCGAGATTTGGTCTTCGCCGATCGTGTTCCGGCGCGCGAGCAAGAACCACACGCTGTGCTCGGACGCGCAGAAGTTCAATGCGGAGGCACGGCGGCGGGTGAAGCGCAACCGCGACACGGGCTTCGCCGTCGGCGAGGGCGACCGCATCCAGATCATGGGTGAGGACGTCGACGGCAAGACTGACGACCTCGGGCCGATCGTGCGCAAGGTGGATACGAGCTTCTCGACCATCAACGGCAAGTACTCCTCGTACTTCTCGGCCTACCTGCTCGCGCCGATCGATGCGGAGGACAACGAAGAGCTCGAGGAGTGCCTCGAAAAGAACCAGTCGAGCGTGATCATGAACATCACGCTGGCCGCCGACGCGCTGCACCCCGACGGGGCCAAGTTCCTCACCGGAGGCGACGCCGAGGTGTTTATCTGGAACCTCCAGTGGCAACGCCACAAGGACAATAAGGGCGTGCTCGAGTACGACCTGCTGCAGACGCCGCACCACTGCTCGTGGCACTCGCTGTCGGAGGACAGCTGGTCGGATCTGGGCGAGAAGGTCAAGGTGGACGCGGACGCTCGCAAGGCGCTCTCGCAGACCCGCGGCGGCGCCACCATCGTGGCCAGTTGCAAGCCGATCAAGGACGACGACAGCGACCCGCCGTGCATCCGCGCCAAGCGCGAGTACGTCGACATCGCGAACGACGCGAAGGGACAGTTCTTCTGCACCGGCGAGTACCCCAACGCCGATGCTGTCGAGCCGCTCGAGTTCACGGTCAGCCGGCAGGGCCTGCAAGCACCGTCCAAGAAGCAGGCTGCAGCCAAGCTGGCCGCGGTGGTCTCATCGGCACGCACGCCGATGCCGCACGGCTGACGATGGCCGAAGCCGTCGACGACGCCATCGCGCGCCTCGGTCGGCACCGCGCGGTCGCGCGGGTGGGCACTCCGTCGACCGCCGGCGGCCTGACGGAGGTCGAGGTAGACATCCGGGTCGAGCTTCCCAGCCGCAGCCGGCACGAGGGGCAGTCTGCGACGGGAGTCCGAGAAGTCGAGACCTGCAAGTTCGTCTTCAAGAGCGACTGGCCGCTGTCTGCGCCGCGTCCGTTCCTGCGGGCGGACTTTCCGCTCGACCTGCCGCACATCAATGCGCATCGCCCTGGCCAGGCGGTGTCACCATGCATTTTCGAGGGCTCGCTGGATGAATTGATGCACCGGTTCGGCGTGGACGCCGTGGTCGACCAACTGGTGGACTGGCTGCACAAGGCGGCCTCGGGAACGTTGATCGACCTTTCGCAAGGGTGGGAGCCGGCGCGCCGAGACTCCTGTCCGTCGACGATTGTCTTCAGCGCCGAGCAGGTCGCGGCCCTGGCGCCGATGGACGGCTCGCTCGTAGCGATCAACGCCGGTTACGTCGCCATCGATGGTGGCATCAGCGCGCTCGTCGATCCCAACCTGGTGCCGGTGCCCGAGCCCGCCTTCGACCAGCAGGCGCACCAGAAGGACGACCTGAAGTGGGCGTCGGGGCGCGCCGCCGTGTTCGTTACCCGCGCGCCGCTGCAGAACGGACAGCCGCAGATCTTCTCGCGTTATCAGCCCGAGTCGGTTGCCGAATTCGAATCGCTGCTCGTTCGGGCGGCGGACCTGGGCATCGACCGGAACGCGCTGGCCAAGGCCCTGGACGACTACTACGGGCGTGCGATCCTCGTCGCCAAGCAGAACCCACGCACCTGGAGCTATGGGCTCTACGCGGTCGTCATCCTGGCGGTCCAACGGCCGGCGTCGCTGGTCGGCGCGCCGGGCCGCAGCATCGAGTTGCTCCCCTACGTGGTCCGCTACGAGATCGACCCCAAGGACCTGTTCCGACGCGCTGCGACGGTACACCCGGCATTTCATGCCCACGCGCTATCCCCCGAACTCCTGGCCAGGACCTCGGGCCTTGCGGGCGCGGCGGTGTCTCAGCCGATCACGGTCCTCGGCTGCGGGAGCCTTGGCTCCAAGATTTCGCTGCACCTCGGTCGGGCCGGCTTCGGGAACATGAGCTTCGTGGACATCGAGGCGCTCTCGCCGCACAACCTGGCCCGCCACGCGCTGCTCGACTACCCGACCGCACTTGTGCCCAAGCGCAAGGCCGATCTCATGCGCGAGACCTTCACCCAGTTGTCGCACGCCGGTGCGCGCGCGTTCGACATGGACGCGGTGACGGTACTCGGCAACCCCGCCAAGTTTGTGGAGGTCGTTCCCGAGGGCACCGTCCTTGTGCTTGACGCCACGGCGTCGTTGAAGGTGCTCGCCGTCCAGGCCTTGTCGCCACTGCTGGCCTCAACCGGAGCCCGCCTTGCTCGCACCTTGATGTACGGCCAGGGGCGCTGCGCGGTGCTGGCTCTTGAAGGTCACCAACGCGCCGTCACGACCGACGATCTGAGCGCCCTGCTCTTTGAGCGCTGTCGCTGGGATACCCAACTGCGTGCGGCGCTGAAGGGCACTTCCTCGGAGCTAACGCAGGTCTTTGTCGGTGACAACTGTCGGTCGTTGACGGCACCGATATCCGACGCCACGGTTTCGAGGTCGGCTGCGCTGGTGGCAATGCAGATCGAACGCTGGTTGGCCCACGGACTGCCGGAGGTCGGCCAACTCGGCGTCGGCACGGAGCAAGACGACAGGATCGGCATGAACTGGTCCCTCGTCTCGCAAGAAGCGACGATGGTGCTACCGGTCGCCGATGACGGCGGGTGGACTGTTCGCGTGCTTGCTGGCGTTCGGGATTACATCAATGCCGACGCGGCACGTTGGGGCTCATACGAGACCGGTGGCGCGTTGATCGGCCACGTCTCACACGAGGCTCGGACCATCGTCGTTGCCGGTCTGGTCCAGGCTAGCGCTGACAGCTACCGGGGGCCCTCGCGCTTCGTGCTCGGCACCGAGGATCTGAAAAGGAACTTGCGCCAGGCCCATGAGGACTCCCTCGGCTACCTGGCGTTCGTGGGTACCTGGCACACACACCCTCAGGGCGGTACGCACTCAGGCATTGACCGGGCGACGCTTGGTTGGCTCGCCGAGGAGTTCGAAGGACTGCCAGCCGTCTCGCTCATCTGGACGCCCAACAGCTTCATCTGCGTAGTCGACCGCCGCTAGCGCACAGCATATGCGGATGCCAGCTCTGAACCGAACTGCGGTCCCTCGACTGCAGAAGTTGAGTGATCGCAACCAGTCTTCTGCGGTAGGTTGCTGGCTTTGGGCGCGGGGCGCAGTGGGCGCGGGGACTACCGCTTTGTACGAACTGAAGCTCTGGAGTCCTGATTCAGGTACTGCATTGCATGGTCTAGGGTCACATCTCCAGCGACCTTCGCGAACTGCCGCGACGAGCCACACACGCGGGATGCGCACGCTTCGGCCCCGGCACCGTCCATGACCAGGACGAATGTCGGCGTCCTCGTGATCCCATGGCGATCGAACGCTTCCGGATCGATCTGGACGGCAACGCGGCGGCTGCCGATCAGCGCCTGCATGCGGGTCACCGTGTCGCGGATCGAGCCGTTGATCAACCCCCGCAGCACCAGCGTCGCGCCCGCCCCCGAGGCCTGATCCACCAGCCGCTGCAGCGTTGCCTCCGGCATCGCGAAGCTCACGAAAATCAGCACCTTCGGCCCTCTCTTGCCCGGACCGATAGCCGTTGTCTGCGCGCCGTTCTGCAGGTCGAAGCCTCTGGATATGGCCTCGAGGTCGATGGGCATGCGGGTCACCGGCTGCGGCAGGTTTTCGATGCGCGGTGCGGCTGGAACCGGCACCCGCGCAAGCTCAGCCTCGGTCGGCATCCGATGCTGCTGGCGCGCGCGCTCGATGTCGGCGTCGGTGACAGCGGGTGGCGTCGCAGGGGCACCCAGCACGCTGCGGGCAAGAAGGAGAACGGCGACTCCCGCGCCGAGCGTCCGTCCGATGAACGATGCCCTGTCAGTAGCCCACACAGCAGTTCCTCTTCCTGAACAGCATGAACGCGAAGTCCTCGCCGCGCACCGGGTACTCCTTGCCTGCGCCCCAGACGATCGTGCTGCGGCCGAAGGGTTGGCAGCAGCGCCCGCCGTCCTTGGCGGTATTGGCTACCGGGTAGGTCAGCTGGGTCTTGTAGGCGGTCTTGTCCATGGCCGGCAGGAAGTAGGGTCCGCACAGGCCCGGCCGGCCATGCCAGCCCCAGGCCAGCAGCTCACGGTGCATCTTCGCGGTCAGCCGCTGAGCGATGAGGGCCGCCGTTCGCACCCCGCCCATGTGGTACGGGACGTGGCCATCGAAGGGGTAGATGCCGCCCTGGCAGCCGGCGCACCAGAACATCTCGGCGATGCCGAAACCCGCGGTCGCGGCCACGCAATCGGCCGCGCAGGCGGCCACCGCCACCGGGTTGGCGAACAGCACGGCCTCGGGGTTGAGGAGGAGGGTCAGCTCGTCGTCGTTCCACAGCGGGTCCACCTCGGTCAGGTAGGCCAGGTCGAACGAGCCCCGCTCCAGGCACGGGAAGTCGGTCACCACCTCGAGCCAGTACAGCACCGGGTTCACGTAGAAGTGCGCCTGGTAGAAGCTGCCGCCGTCGCCATCGCCTTCCGGGCGCGTGAACCGTGCCGCGGCCGGCGCCGGGATGCCGGGGTCGAGGTCAGAGGTGGCGCCGGATTTTCGGACAGCCGGATAAGTGAAGTCTCTGCAACAATGGGCCACAGTGCCCGAAGGAGCAGAGAGCATGAAACGACCCCGCCGCAACCACTCAGCGGCCTTCAAGGCCAAGGTGGCGCTGGCAGCGCTCAAGGGTGACCAGACGCTGGCGGCCTTGGCCGAGCGGTACGACGTCCATCCGAACCAGATCACGCAGTGGAAGGCCGAGCTGATGCAGCGCGCCGCCGAGGTCTTCGCCACCGCGGCCGAGAAGCGCGAGGCCGGCCCCGACATCAAGACGCTGCACGCCAAGATCGGGCAGTTGGCGCTGGAGAACGATTTTTTGTCAGGCGCGCTCGGTCGCATCGGCGATGCGAGCGCAAAGCGATGATCGACGCCGCGCACAAGCTGCCGGTGACGCGCCAGGCGAAGCTGCTCGACGTGTCGCGCTCCTCGGTCTACTACCGCCCCGAGCCGACCCCCGAGGCCGATCTGGCGCTGATGCGCCGCATCGACGCGCTGCACCTGGAGCATCCGTTCGCCGGCTCCCGGATGCTTCGCGACATGCTGCGGCTGGCCGGTCACGAGATCGGCCGCAAGCGCGTGGCCACGCTGATGCGCAGGATCGGCATCGAGGCGTTGTACCGGCGTCGGAACACGAGCAAACGCAACGCGGCCCACCGGATCTATCCGTACCTGCTCAGGAACGTCGCCATCGAGCGGCCCAATCACGTCTGGGCGATGGACATCACGTACCTGCCGATGAAACGCGGCTTCGTGTACCTGGCCGCCGTGCTGGACTGGGCGACGCGGCGCATCCTGGCCTGGCGGGTGTCGACCAGCATGACGGCGGACTTCTGCGTGGAGGCGCTGGAAGAGGCGATCGTGCGCCACGGGCCCCCAGAGATCATGAACACCGATCAGGGCAGCCAGTTCACCAGCGCGGACTTCATCGGCACGCTCGAGGCCAACCGTATTGCGATCAGCATGGACGGCAAGGGCTGCTGGCGCGACAACGTGTTCGTCGAGCGACTGTGGAAGTCGATCAAGTACGAGGAGGTCTACCTGCGCGCCTACGACACCGTGTCCGAAGCGAAGGCGAGCCTGGGACGGTACATCGCGTTCTACAACGCGCGGCGCCCGCACAGTAGCCTTGACGGACGAACGCCCGATCACGTCTACTTCACCTCGCTGCCGCCGCTCGCCGCGGCGGCTTGACCCGCAGAGACTTCACTTAAGAATTCAGAAAAACTGTCCGACTGCGCGGGGCCACCTCTCAATGCACAGCACGGTCCGTCTCGGAATCGCCACTGGGCCTGACGTTGAGTCTTGCATATCTGAGCCTTCATCGACTGATGCGACGTTGAGACTGGATCGGGACTCATGGGTGGCTTTGTCCCAGGGACTCTGCTGCCAGGACTTGCCTGACAGTGCCGGTCGGGACGGAGTTCGCCTTCTCAGCCTTAAGGGCGGCCGCCTGCGACAGCGGCCACCCTGCACAATTGTCGATGCTTGCTCCGAACGCGCAGAAATGTCGGGGAAGTGTGTCTAGAGCGTCGATTGCTCCAAGCCTCGAGTCACAGGTGGCAAGGCGTCGACATACGGCCGCCCGTTGGAATCGCGCTTGAGGCGATCGCGCAGGTCTTTGGCGACGTCGCGGGCATCCCCGTCGGGGTCGTCGGCATCCTGGCGGATGTTGATGTCGATCAGCAGCGTCGTGGCGTCGGCGTCGCCGAACTTCAGCAGCGTCATGTCGCCGTTGTCGACGGGGAAGAAGGTGATAGTGCTCGGCATGGTGTTGACTCCCTGGACGGATTCTACAAAGCCACGTAGACTAACTACGCCAATCCAACGCAACGACTATACATTTTAGACGTATAAATGGGTGAACCGCCTTCCGACGCCGCACCGACCAAGGGCTTGAGCTGGGGGCTGGAGCGCCGGCTACAGTTCATTGACTTCAGGTTGCGATGGGAGGGACGGTTGAACCGGACCGACCTGGTCGAGCACTTCGGGCTGTCGATCCCGCAGGTCTCGCTGGACATCGCCAAGTACACGGAGCTGGCGCCAGGCAACCTCACCTACGACCGCAGTTCCAAGACCTACGTCGCTGGCAGCGAGTTCAAGCCCCTGTACCAGCGGAGTTCGGCGCGTAGCTTTCTGGCCGAGTTGCTGGCCACGAAGTCCGGACTCATCGAGATGGCCACGAGCTTCCTCGGCACGCCTATCGAGGCTGACTGGGCGCCAACGCCACTGCGCAGGTTGAACGAGCGGATCGTCGAGACGATGGTCCGGGCGATCCGGGGCAAGCTCGCCATCAGCGTCACCTACCAGTCGATGAGCTCGCTGGATGCGCCCGAGCGGGTGCTGTCGCCACACGCGCTCGGCTACGACGGCTTTCGTTGGCACGTGAGGGCGTTCTGCCATAAGCGCGGGCGCTTCAGCGACTTCGTGTTGGCTCGCATCCTGAACACCGGTCAGGCCGAGCCAAGCACAGTCGATCCGCGGCTCGACGCGCAGTGGCAGACGATCCTGCCGTTGGTTTTGGTGCCGCACCCAGACCTGCCGCCCGCCAAAAAGCGCGTCATCGAACTTGACTACGGGATGCAGGACGGTCAGGCCGAGTTGCCTTGCCGCCAGGCGTTCCTGTACTACACGATGCGTCGGTTGGGGTTGCACGCGCAGTCGACGGATCCCCAGGCGCAACAGATCGCGCTGAAGAACCGCGAGGAGATCCAGCCGTTCCTCGATGCTGTCGGCTCTCAAAACTAGCCCATGTCACTCATCGACTTGATCAAGGATCCCTACGAGCGCAAGGCGCGCATCACGCCGGGCCTACTGGTGGCGCTGCCGCTTCTGGTGCCGCTGCTGTGCGTCTATGGCCCCCGGCACCCGGTGCTCGCCAGCCTGGTGGCTTTGCTTGGCGGCTGCGGTGCGATCTACGGCCTGGCCAGCGTGGCACGCGGCCGGGGAAAACAGTTGGAAGAGGCACTGGTGCGCGAGTGGGGCGGCATGCCCACCACGATCGCGCTGCGGCACGCCGACCCGTTTCTGGATAGCGTCAGCAAGCATCGATACCACGCAGCGATCGCCGCCAAGCTCGGCATCGCGATGCCGACGGCCGAGGAAGAGGCTGCGGATCCTGCCAAGGCAGACGACATCTACGTTGGGGCCACCAAGCGCCTGCGAGAGCTGACGCGAACCAACAAGAGCCTGTTGCTGAAGGAGAACATCGCGTACGGATTTCATCGGAACATGCTCGCGATGAAGCCGATCGGCGTGCTCGTGTCAGCGTTCGGCGTCCTCTACGGCTTGGTCATCGCACGCGCGGTGCAGGTCGACCCACCGTACTTCGCGCCCGCCAACCTGCTAGACCCTGGCCTCGCGGCAGGTCTGTCGCTGCTGGTGTCGATCAGCCTGCTCGCGGCCTGGCTCCTCTACTTCGACAGGGCAGCGGTACGGCGCATCGGCTTCGCGTACGCAGAGCGCCTGTTCGAGTTGTTGCCGTCCCTGCCGTCAGCGGTACCCCGCAAGCCTACGGCCAAGGCCTCTTCGAATTCGTGACGGGATCTGCAGTACGCCACGCCGGAGCCCGGCGCCTACTACCGCGACTAGGCGATGGGCCATCCGTTCAGAACGGAGGCGAAATGCGATACGTGCCGACAACGCGGAACGACAGCACGATCGACTTCATGCCGAGCGGCTCGAGCTGCTTGTCTTACAGGGTATTGCCATGAGCAACCTGCTGCACGATGGCGCGCTTCAGGTCTTCGACGTCGACCACGGGCAATGCGCATTGCTGACTATGCCGACGAGTTGGGGAACGACGTACCGCGTGCTCATCGACTGCGGTCACGCGGTCAACTTCTGCGGCGGGCCGTGGCATCCAGGGGAGCACCTGCAATCAATGGGCGTCACCTACGTCGACATGCTGGTCTGCACGAACTTCGACGAAGACCACATGTCGGGCTTTCCCGACATGGAGGAGAGAGGCATCACGATAGGCTGCCTCCTAGGCAATCCCAGCGTGGCCCCCGAAACCATCATCAAGCTCAAGACCGAGGATGGCCGCGACAATTTGGGCAAGGGTATCGAGGCAGTAGCGCGGAGCATGGCTCTGCGGCGCGACATCGGTTGGCGACAGATTCCGCCTCAGATTCCAGGTGTCCACATGATTTGGACCTGGAACCGATACCCCACATTCGAGGACGAGAACAACCTGAGCCTGGTGTTCACGCTCGATGTCCTTGGCCACCGTTTCATGTTCCCCGGCGACATGGAGTGTGCAGGATGGCGCCAGTTGCTTGAGTTGGAGCAGTTCTGGCCAGTCGTAGGCGGTGTAGACGTGCTGGTTGCCGCGCACCATGGTCGAAGGAACGGTATCTGCCCAGAGATGTTCAGCGTCTATCGCTGCCAGCCGAAAGTGATTGTCATCAGCGACGACTACAAGCAATACGAGACGCAGGAGACGACAAATTACTACGGCTCGAACGCGAGTGGCATTTCCGGCTTCCGAACAGAGCTTGGGCTGCGAAAGGTGCTCACCACGCGATGCGACGGGCCCATAACCTTCTCGTTCCAGGGCCGGAACTGCTTTGTCTATTGAACGCGGCAAGCGTACCGGCGATGTCGTCATTGACCTCTGACCCACCGTCGGGAAGTCCCAGCCTGCGCTATGCAGTAGACCAGTTGCTGTCGTCTGCTTTCTCGCGGCGGCAGCCGGGCGGCCCAGTCACCAGTTTCCTGTTTGGTAGGCCAGGAACGCCGGCTGGTCTGCTGAACTTGGGTGCAGAGGTGTACTTCTCCCGCGTCGGACTGATGAAGACCGCCTTGCTTGTGCGTGCGGTCGGTCCTTCGTACCTCAGGAGCCTGACGATCTCGAAGATCGCATCGCGCTTGATGGATTTCATCAAGGACAATTTCTACTTGCTCGCGCCGCACGTGTGGGGACAGCAGTTTGAGGAATCGTATGCCGACCGCTTGCCTGACGAGATCAAGCAAAGCCTGACCCAGTCCTTGGCTGCGTCGACACTGATGTCGCCCTCGGCGTATCCGACGCTCTTTCCGCTCGTTCCGGTCGAGGTACTCAAGGACTTCGTTGCCGATAGCTTCTTCCTCATCAAGGCCGACTCGCTCGAGCAGTCCCATCTTCGGGTCGCAGCGCAATTGAAGCCCGCACAGTTCCCGCCATTTCCCTACTGGCAAGGCCGAGTCGAGAGGCCGATTGCGTGGCTCGGAGTGCACACGCCAGCGTCGGAGGCGGCCACGAAGGCGCGCAACGCAATCCTTGGAGCGGTGGCGCTTCTGCCGCATCCGCGCGAGCGCTACCAGTTCTCTGGCCGCAAGATGTTCGGAGGGCGTGCCTCGCTGGAGAATGGCAATGCCAGCTTTTCGTACGGCGAGCCATGCACGCCCGCGATGATGGAGAACATCAAGATCGAGGCGCAGGACCACGTTTGGATGGAGTTGCTCTCCACCAAGCTCGGGGAAGAGACGGATGAGGCACGGCGCGAGATCAAGGCACTCGAGTACTTCTATCGCGCGTGGTCGCTCGGCGACTCCGAGCGGTTCCCCGTCTTGTTCATGGCCCTCGATGCGCTCTTCTCGAATGCCGCGCAGCACACACAGGCGGTAGCGGACTCCGTCAGCTCGACGATGGGAACGGTGTATGACGTAACCCGGCTGAAGTTGCTCTTGAAGATGAGGGCCGCAGTCATCCACGGTGGCGCCCCAGACGTCTACGACGCCAGCAACTACGTAAAGTACTACGAGGCGTACGAAGCGGACCCGGTCGACGACATGGAACGCATTGCTGCACAGTGCCTTCGTCAGAGGGTCTTCGGCGGCAGCCTGTCGCCCAAACCACACCACTACGCCCACATCCTCAAGGAGCACGGCATCGAGGCGTGATTGGGCGGGGCACCAGGTCAGGGCGAAGGACTCCTCACGCCTTAGTCGAGCGAGTAGCGGCGCGCGGCGATTCAGTTTCAACAAGTGGCAAAACAGACGCCTCCCGTGACCGTCGTCGGATGCCTGACGCTACTGTGAACGCAATCGCCGCAACTCGACCGGCGACTCCACGTCGGCGCATCAGCGGCCGCAGTCCGTCATCGACCTTTCGTAGCAAAGGTAGAGGCAAACGGCGGCAATCGCGGCACAGCCGTGCGCCGAAAGCTTGCCCAGCATCGAAACCCCACCCTCGTGCACCCCGTTTCCCCGAGACACCGACCGGACTGCCCCTGACCATGGGGCGTGCTTCTCCCCCCCCCCCCCGGCCCCGGTAGCCACCGCCCTTCCCCGCCGCCGTTGACGGCGAGCCGCGCCTCGCCGTGGCGCCGCCTCGTCGCCGGCATCACCACCGCCTGCTTTCTGACAACGCAGACGGCAGCCGTCGCTGGCCCGCACGAGGAAGGTGTTGCCGCCGGCCAGGCCGCGAACCCCGTGGCACGCGGCAACGTCACCACACCGGGCGCCACCGCCGTGGTCCCAGGCTACACGACCACCCCTCCTGAGCGCAGCTACTACCGCCAGCCCAACCTGTCGTCGCAGGGCAGCGCGAGGCTGTCTGCCTGTGCACTGACCCCCACCGACCCTCTCTGCCAGGCGCAGCGTGGCGCCTTCTCCTCGGCAAACACGCCGCGCCCGACGATCGGCGCCGATGACCCTGCCGTGGCTGCCGCGCGTGCAATCGGCCGGACGCCGTCGGCCGAGCTGGGCAGCCTGGCCGCCTACTACAGCGGTTGCACCACCACGATCACCCCGGTGCCCGCCGGCATGCAGCCACGCAGTTGCCTGCGCTACGTCGGCGTCGGCAACTACAGCTGCAGCCGAAGCCTGACCGTCAGCACGACGCGGACCACCAGCTGCAACCCGGGCGACTGGTTCGCCCACGCCGCCTCCGGCCGCACGGGTCTGGACGTGCAGTGCCTGCCCGACCGCGCCGTCACCGCGCAGCACTTCCGCGTCACCCAGGACGGCAATCCGCTCACCTTCTTCGACGTGGACATGACGACGCCGGTCGTCTTCCCGCAGATCGTGTCGGTCCTCGACACCACCTACTCGATGATCGACGGCCAGCCCATCCGCACGGCCGTCTGGGTGGCTGACAAGAGCTGCAGCGGATCGACCTGCAGCCTGACGGCGATGGTGGCCCCGGAGCGCGCCGAGGTCTGTACCGGTGGTGGCGACTCCGGCTACAGCTGCACCAGCGTCGAGCCCTTCCTCAGGGTCTACGCCGCCTGCCGCGCCGGCACGCAGAGCGGGGACAACATCCAGGACACCGTCTGCCAGGGCGACAGCGGCTGCACCACCACCGCCCTGGACGGCACGAAGTGCTACGCACCCGCTCCCGGATGGACGCCCTACGCCGGCATCGACATCACCGGCGCCATAGGCGGCTACTACTGGAACATCGACGCCGACCGGGCCGTGATCGGCTGGGCGCCCAACCCCGCCTTCGGCTCGATCCCGACGATGCGGCTGTCCTACACGCGGCCAGCCACCACCGTCACCGAGACCGACCGCTGGGACGACCAATGCCCGACCCTGGACGCCGGTGGCCGCTGTACCACGACCACGCCAGCCGTCTGCACCGATGGCCCGGCGACCAAGGTCGTCGACGGCGTGGCCGTCACCCGCGACTGCTGGGAGTACCGGAGCACCATGTCGTGCAGCGGCGGTGCGTCAGCCGACCAGTGCGCACCGCTGGTGGCAGCAGGCTGCACGCCGCAGTTGTCGACCTGTCGGCAGACCAACGCCGTCACTGGCGTGTGCGACGTGTTCGAGGACGGCTACAGCTGCCCGGTGCCGGCCGAGACCGTCACCACCACCAGCAACTGCCCGACCAACGTCTTCTGCCTGAGCGGCAACTGCTTCGACATCGGCGCGCCGAACGACCCCGACTTTGCGCGCAGCATGTCGATGCTCGAGGCCGGGCGCGAGGCGGGCATCTACCTGGACGCCGACCGCATGCAGGTCTTCAAGGGCGAGGAGAACCGCTGCCGCGACCGCCTGCTGAAGAACTGCTGCTACGCCGACGGCGCCGGCGCCGGCATGACGAACCAGAGCATCTTCGGCGGCGGCTCGCGTCTGGTCTTCGACGTGCTGATGAACTCGCAGAACCAGCAGTTCATCTACCAGGGCATCTCGGCGCTGCTGATGGGCGGCGGCTTCAGCGGCACGTTCACGACCTATGGCGTGACTGTGGCGGTCAACGGCGCCGCCCTGCCCGCTGGATCGGTGGCCGTGTATGCCGGCGACAGTCTGGTCGTGGCCTTCGACCCGTGGACGCTGGCCATCGCGGTGATCATCTACATCGTCCTCTCGATGATGTCCTGCAACGAGGACGAGGGGAAGCTGGCGATGAAGGAAGGCGCCAAGCTGTGCCACACGATCGGCACCTGGTGCTCGTCGTGCTTCCGGGTCCTGGGCGTGTGCGTGTCCTGCGTCGAGCACACCACCTCGAAGTGCTGCTTCAACTCGATGCTGGCGCGCATCGTCAATGAACAGGGTCGCGCGCAGATCGGCAAGGGCTGGGGCGGCGCGCAGAACGCCGACTGCTCCGGCTTCACCGTCGCGCAGCTGCAGACCCTTAACTTCGCGGCGATGGACCTGTCGGAGTTCTATGCGTCTCTGGTACCGACCCTGCCGAACGTCAACGCGCTGCAGGCCGGCAGCGCCAGCCGCGTGCCCACCTGCTACTACGGCCAGGGGAAGTGCCAATGAAGGCCATCACCGTTCTGGTCGGCGCCGCATGCGCCTTGATCGCCAGCGCGGCCATCGCGCAGGAACGACTGCCGGTCCACGATGCCAAGCAGCTGATGCTGTCGGCCCTGGACGCACCCGACGGCAAGGCCCATGGGGTCCTGGTCGGTGAGGTCGCCGACGCGATCTCGAAGCGCTTCAACGCCACGACGCCGATCTACATCGACGTGAGCACCGAGAAGCGCTACGCCCAGCCCGGCTGCAGTCGCCTGAACGTGCGCTTCTGGCAAGACGGCGTGCAGCTGCCCAACTACGGCGCTGGCGGCGTGCAGGCACCGCGGCGGCAGACCATCGACTTCGGCATCAACTACTGCCGCGACGGCCAGCCGCCGCGGTCGCTGTCGTGAGGCGGCTCCCATGACGCTGCGCCGCCCTGCCTCGCGCCAAGCTCGGCTGGCACTCTGCCTCGTTGTCATGGTCGGCAGCGGGACGATCGTCCTTGCGCAGCCGCAGGACCCCGGACGGCCGTACTGGTCCGATAACTGGCGCGGCTGGCACTTCTACGAGGAGCCGGAGATCCCTCCGCCCGAACCACCGGCTTCCGCACCGCGGCAAGCCGCACCGGCATCGAGCGCCGCCACTGCGCCCCGGCGGTCGCCCCCCAAGCCCCCCGAGATCGTCGAGTTCGAGCGCCTGCAGAAGGCCCTCGAGGAGCGCCGGCACATCGCCATCATGCGGCCGACCGAAGCCAACGTACGCCGCTACATGGAGCTGGAGGCCCAGGTGGTGTCGCGCGCATCTACCTTCGCCGACGTGGCGCAGCGCATCGCATGGGCTAGCCCGGAACTCGACCCCACGCTCCAGGGACGTCCGGTGAACGCGAAAGCGCTGGAGGTGTTCGACCAGCTTCAGACGGCCCAGCGCAGCCAGTCCATCAGCGCCTTGGGACGCGACCACGTCCTGTTCTTCTTCTTCCGCAGCGACTGCCCCTACTGCCATGCATTCGCGCCGACGCTCGAGGCCTTCCAGGCCCGGCACGGCATCAAGGTGGTCGCGATCAGCGTCGACGGTGGCCCGATTCCCGGCTTCGCGGACGCCCGGCGGGACAACGGGATCGCCACCACGCTGCGGGTGAGCCAGGTTCCCGCCGTCTACCTCGCCCAGCCCTTCACCGGAAAAATCACCCCGATCGGTTTCGGCGTGCTGTCCGAGGCGCAGCTGGTGGAGCGCATCTCGATGGTCGCGGCTTCACCCGACAGCGCCGCCACACCGTTCCTCGGCGCGACTGGCGGCCTGCAGGCCCAGGCCCGCTTGACCAATCAGCGCTGAGGCGGTGAGCCCGCACCGGCGCAGACCGAAATCCAAAGGAGTCCCCGATGAAGCGTACCGACGCCGACCAGTCCCTGCGCCGAGCAGTGGTGGTCGCCCTGTGCTGTGCCGCGCTCGCCGTGGGCCCCGAGCCACTGCGGGCCGGCGACCTGAACGCCGAGGTGAACAACATGTTCAACAGCCTGGGCGCCATCGGCAACTACACCGCACCCGGCGCGTTCCGCGGGCAGACCTTCAACACCTACACCGGGGGCAGCCTGTTCATGCGGGCACCGAACAAGGTCTACCAGCTCGCGGCGATCCAGTTTCCGAGCGCACGCGCCGGCTGCGGCGGCATCGACGTGTTCGGCGGCTCCTTCTCGCACATCTCGGCGGCCGAGTTCAAGAACATGCTGCGCAACATCACGGCCGCGCTGCCGGGCATCGCCTTCCAGCTGGCGCTGGAGTCGGTCTCGCCGCTGCTGGGCGGGCTGACCAAGTGGGCCAAGGGCCTGGAGACCTGGATCAACAACGCGCGCATCAACTCCTGCGAGACCGCAAAGGCCATCGTCAGCACGGCCGCCGAGGCAGCAGGCTTCAGCTCGCAGGAGGCCTGTTCCGATCTGGCCATCGAGATGGGCCTGGAGACCGACCGGGACGCCGCGCGCCGCCGCTGTGCGACCGACCGCCCCGGCATCCTGGCCTCGGCCCGATCCTCGGGCGACGCCAACATCCGCAACAAGGCGCCCTTCGTCGGCAATCTGACCTGGAAGGCGCTGCAGCGCACCGGCACCTACCTCGACGACCAGGAGCGCGAGCTCATCATGAGCATCGTCGGCACGGTGATCTTCTACCCCGAGGATGCGGCGCGCGACCCCGAGCCCGTGGCGCCGACGATCACCTCGATCAGCCAGCTGCTGTACGGCCAGGCGGCGGGCACCGGCACCAACGTCACGCAGCACCTGCTCCGGTGCAACAACTACACCGACTGCGACGTGGTGACGCTGAACAGCAGCTACACCCACACGCCCTTCACCGCGCGCGTCGAGACCATGATGCGTTCGATCGCCGACAAGATCGCTACGCGCACGGCGATCCCGAACAACTCGGCGGAGGTCGGTTTCGTCAACCAGACCACCGAGCCGATCTACAAGATGCTCTCGATCGGCGCGACGATTCCCGGCTCGGGGCTGTCCGACAGCCTGATCGCGCAGTACCGCGACGTGATCGCGGCCGACTACGCCTATGTCTTCCTGGAGCGGAACCTGCGCGTGGGCATGGCGGCGCTGGACAAGGACTACACCCTGCAGCAGACCCAGCGGGATCGCGCCAACCTGGTGAGGCAGCGGGCCCAGGCCATGCTGCTGCAGCTGTCGCAGGAGAAGAACCTGCTGTACCAGAAGGTCGGCTCGTTCCGGGCGGTGTCCAGCCACCTGGAGCAGCTCGAGCGGCAGCTGCGTTCGAGCATGCCCCAGCACGTGATGGACATGCTGGGGCAGCAGGCGGCCTTCCAGGCCCGCTGACACAGCGGTCGGCAGGACCGTTTTCCGCAGGCGCCGCGCCAGCAACCCGAGGCGGGCTAGTCCCCAGGAGCGACGCATGTGGGAGATCTACGCCTACCAGAACGCCGACAGTCTGTTCGGCATCTTCAACGCTGCGGCAGCCATCCACGGCTCCGGCGACTACATGGCGGCGGTCGCCGCCGTGGCCTTCTGCGGGTTCATCGCGGCGCTGGTGGCCTACGCCTTCGCGCCCGAGAAGCTGCAGGGCTGGAAGTGGCTGGCCACCGTGCTGCTGGTGTTCTCGGTCCTCATCGTGCCGCGGGTGACCGTGGGCGTCGTCGACAAGACCGGCGGATCCGCCGTGAAGGTGGTGGCCAACGTCCCGTTCGGCGTGGCTTTTCTCGGCAGCGTCACCAGCACGGTCGGGCACACGCTCACGGGCCTGTTCGAGACGGCCTTCCAGGTCATCCCGGGCGTCGGTGCCCTGCCAAGCGAACTGAGCTACGAGAAGAACGGCCTGATGTTCGGCAGCCGCCTCATCCGGGAGACCGGAGGCGTCGCCTTCCAGGATCCGAACTTCCGCACGGACCTGGTCAACTTCATCCACAACTGCACGATGTACGACCTGATCGACGGCACGGTCGATCCGGGCACGTTCTCGAGCTCGGACGACGTGTGGGCGCTGATGGCATCGCCCAACCCGGCCCGCTTTACGACCTTGACCAGTGCCGGCGGCTCGATCACCGTCGACACCTGCCCGAACGCCTACACGAACCTCAACGGCCGGCTTCCCGCGCAACTGACCCGCATCCAGGGCAAGCTCGCCTTCCAGCTGAATCCGACGCTGCCGGCGGCGGCCGCCAATGCCGCCATCGCCGGGCAAATCCAGCAGGCCTACCTGAAGAACAGCATCGCGACCGCGGCCGCGACGGCGGCGGACCTGATCCGCCAGAACGCGGTGCTGAATGCGATCAACGACACCAGCAACATCATCGGTCAGAAGGTGAACGACCCTGCGGCCATGGTGCTGGCCGTCGGGCGGGCGCAGTCCGTGGCGCAGCAGAACGCGGCCTGGCTGAACGCCGGCAAGGTCGCCGAGCAGGCGCTGCCCGTGTTCCGCAACGTGGTCGAGGCCATCACCTACGCGCTGTTCCCCCTCCTCGTCCTGCTGATGCTGCTGACCAGCGGACGCGAGACCATGCTGGCCTTCAAGGGCTATGCCGCGGTGCTGATCTGGATCCAGCTCTGGCCACCCCTGTACGCCGTGCTCAACTACATGGCGTCGATCTATGCCGCCTACGATCTCGCGGCGGCGGCTGACCTGGGCAGCGGCGCCAAGGCCCTGTCGCTGCAGACGGCATCGACGATCTACTCGCGGGCGATTTCCGGCGAGGCGGTGGTGGGCTACCTGGCCATCAGCATCCCGTTCATCGCCTGGGCGGCGCTCAAGCGGATGGAGACCTTTGGCACCGCGCTGGTGGGCGGCCTCTCAGGCCTGCAGTCGATGGTGGCCGGCGCCACGGCAGGTGCCGCCGCGGGCAACCTGAGCATGGGCAATGTCTCGATGGACCAGATCCGGCTTGCGCCGAACCGGACGTCCGCGTTCATGAGCAACTGGCAGAACGACATCAGCGGCAACACCTTCTCGTCGAACATGCTGACCGGCCGGACCGCCGTGAGCCTGCTGCGCAACCAGGGCTACGCGTCCCGGGTCGTCTCGATGCGTGTGAGCGAGCAGGACGTGCAGGACGCGAGCCGCCAGGTCGACGCAGCCCGCAGCGAGGCGGTCGCTGCCAGCACCGAGCGTTCGGCGGTGCTGTCCGAGGCATTCACCAAGGGCTTGGCAAAGCTGAAGTCATCGCGGAGCAGCACGGGGTCGACATCCAGCAGCTTCGAGCAGTTGGGGCAAACCATCGATCGGCTGGATCAGATCTCCCGAAGCGTTTCCGAGTCCACTGGGTTGACACAGTCTCAGGTTGCTCGCATTGCGCTTGGCGTTACAGGTCACGCTGGATTCAATGCTCGGTTCGTTGGCGCCCAACTGAACGCGAGTGCAGACAAGACCTACCTGTCCGGACTGAGTGCAGACGAGCGGAAGGTGCTTGGTGCGCTCACGTCCGAACAGGCCTCGGAGTTCAAGCAGTTCGGCGACCGCGTGTCTCGCGACAGTTCCGTCGCGAGCCTTATAGCCACCGATGCTCGCGAAGCACGCGAACTGTCGTCCAGGATCGCCACCACAACCGCGCGCTCCGCCCGCGCAGATGCTTCCCTCGCCGACCGCACCGCGTTCTCTGAGCGGCTTGCCGTGGCCCGGGAGAGAGGCGATTCGATTTCAATCGACATTGCGCAGGATCCCTACAACCTGGCGATGTTCACTCGGTACGCTGAACAGTACGGCGGCACAAGCGCGTCCGCTCAACAACTGCTGAGCGCTGAACTTGCCCGACAGGCGCTGGCTCCAACCCGAAACTTCAGCGACGGCACTGGCATGCCGTCATCCTTCGACGACGTCCGCCATCTATACACGACCAACAGCGGTGACCCGCGCGTCACGCCGGATATTGACGCTACATATCGACGAGCGGCGGGCGCGGTTCGTCAGGCTGCTCTTCCAGTCGCTCCACCGGCACAAACTGCGCCCGAACCAAGCGACGCTCGCCAGCAGATTCAGACGTCGTCGGACGATCTCCGTGGCCGGACTGCTGCTCGACGGCAAGAGTTCGATGACAAGCGGAGCCCCGGGCGCGCCGACGACGGCACGATTTCCCCACGGCAGTCGCTTTTCAAAGGCACCGCAAGGCAAGTGGCCCGGGACGCGGCCGAGACCTTCCAAGATGCCAAAGACGCGGTGAAGGGGATCATCAAGCCGTAGTCAATCGGGCCCGCGAGATGGCGGGTCCCCCTCAGGAGGCTTCATGAAGGGTGGGTGTCCCTTGTCACGCCAATAGTTGGCCGCGAGGTCCTCGGAAGTCACGCCGGAACCTGGAATCGCGCCTCCTGTATACGTGTTTGATCCCTTGATGCCTCCGAGCTTGAGTACCGCTCCGGCGATCGCAGCGCCGATCAACGCGCCGACACCGGCGAGAACAAGCCTTGTCGCACTGTCCTCACCGCTGCCGGTTGCGAAGCCTGCGATTGCACCCGCCGCGACGATCGCAAGGAAGAGAGCCAGTCGCAAGTCGAGCCTCCCGCGATTCAGTGGAAGAAATTGCAGCATCAGGGTACTGCCAAAGCCGGCGTTGTAGACGATGCTTGACTGCAACATCCGCATCCCCAAGTCGCTTCATGCGGTCACGCAGTGCTCACGACCGTCAGAAGACACCGTTGAGCCAGCGACGGATGCGCTGGCCAATCGATCGATCTGATCCGCCAGGTATTGGAGCGCGCGCCGCCGCTCGTCCGCCATTTCGTGATGGTGATATGCGGCCGTCACCTTGTTTCGCTCGGCATGCGCCAGAAGCAGCTCGACCACCTCGCGGCTGAATCCGTGCTCGCGGAGCAAGGTCGCCGCCGTACCTCGGGTCCCATGGGGCGAGAAGTCCGGAACGCCGAAGTCGAGTCGCTTGAAGAAGTGGTTCAGCGTAGCGTCGCCGAGCGGCACCGCCGCACGAAGAACCGACGGGAACACGTAGGCCTGCGGTTCGGAGCCGAATGCCTTCAGCAGCCCGAGGAGTTCGAGTGCCTGCCGGGACAGGTAGACACGGTGCGGCGCCTTCATCTTCATGCGCTCGGCCGGGATGTCCCACTGGGCCCGCTCTAGATCGAACTCGCGCCACCGAGAGCGCAGCACCTCTGACTTGCGGCACATCGTGTACATGAGCATCCGTGTAGCAGCGATGGTCACGAAGTGCGCACCTTGTTTCGCCACCGACCGCCAGAAGGCTCCGAGTTCTGGCTCGGTCAAATGCCGGTGGTGCTCGGCAGCAGGCACCTCGATGACGCCTCGCAGTGGCAAGGCCGGGTTGACCTCGACGAGCAGCTTCTGGATCGCGTAGTTGTAGATCTGCTGGATGTGTTGCCTGACGCCCTCCGCCGTCTTCGGCGTTCCTCTCAAGTCCTCGATGATCGCGAGCACGTCGGCGGGCCGGACGCCGCCCAGCGGCTTCTCGCCGATCGCTGGCCATACGAAGCGCTCGAGCCGGGACTCGATCTGGTTCCGGTAGGTCTCGGACCTGGTCATCAGGCGCTCCCGGATCCAGCGCCGGGAGAACGCCTCGAACTGGTCGGCAGCGGGCTGGCTGTCCTTCGCCTGCTGCCGACGCTCCGCAGTCTCCTGGCGACGAACTTCGGCGGGGTCTACCCCTCGCTCCAAGAGCGACCTGAGTTCGAAGTGCCGCGCCCGGGCGTCGGCCACCCCGATCTCCGGGTATCGCCCGATCTTGACGTCTCGGCGGCTGCCGGCGAATCGGTACTGGTAGCGCCAGGTCTTCTGGCCGGTCGTGCTGACCTCGACGAAAAGCCCCCCGCCATCGCTTAGCTTGTAGAGCCGCGCCTTCGCCTTGGCGTTGTTGATCCGAGTGGGCGTGAGGGTGTAGTTGCTCAGTCGCATGCGTCGTCTCCCGACACTTTTCAGCCACCTCCAAGTGGAGGAATTTGGGCCGTTTCGGGCCCCGTCTCCCGTCAATTTCCCCTCCAAAATGGCGGGATTTCGTGGTCTGCCGTGAGACGTGCTGAAAAGACGAAGCCCCTGATTTCTTCAACAAAATCAGGGGCTTACGGGGCATCATGAGACGCCGTGGAGCGAGGTCACATGTGGTCGATCATCACCTGGCCGAAGCCCGAGCAGGACACCTGGGTGGCGCCTTCCATCAGCCGCGCGAAGTCGTAGGTGACCTTCTTGGACTGGATGGCCTTGTCCATCGACGAAATGATCAGGTCCGCCGCCTCGGTCCAGCCCATGTGGCGGAGCATCATCTCGGCCGACAGGATCTCCGAGCCCGGGTTCACGTAGTCCTTGCCGGCGTACTTGGGCGCGGTGCCGTGGGTGGCCTCGAACATGGCCACCGAATCCGACAGGTTGGCGCCCGGCGCGATGCCGATGCCGCCGACCTGCGCGGCCAGCGCGTCGGAGATGTAGTCGCCGTTCAGGTTCAGCGTGGCAATGACCGAGTACTCGTTCGGACGCAGCAGGATCTGCTGCAGGAAGGCGTCGGCGATGACGTCCTTGACGATGATGTCCTTGCCGGTCTTCGGGTTCTTGAACGAGCACCACGGGCCGCCGTCGACCAGCTGCGCGCCGAACTCGTTCTGGGCCAGCGCGTAGCCCCAGTCACGGAAGCCGCCCTCGGTGAACTTCATGATGTTGCCCTTGTGCACCAGGGTGACCGAGGGCTTGTCGTTGTCGATCGCGTACTGGATCGCCTTGCGGACCAGGCGCTCGGTGCCTTCGCGCGACACCGGCTTGATGCCGATGCCCGAGGTCTCCGGGAAGCGGATCTTGGTGACGCCCATTTCCTTGATCAGGAAGTCGATCAGCTTCTTCGCCTTGGGGCTCTCGGCTTCGTATTCGATGCCGGCGTAGATGTCTTCCGAGTTCTCGCGGAAGATCACCATGTCGGTCTTCTCGGGCTCCTTGACCGGCGAGGGCACGCCCTTGAAGTAGCGGACCGGGCGCAGGCAGACGTACAGGTCGAGTTCCTGGCGCAGCGCGACGTTCAGCGAGCGGATGCCGCCGCCCACCGGCGTGGTCAGCGGACCCTTGATCGAGACGACATAGTCCTTGACGATCTCGAGCGTCTCGGCGGGCAGCCAGACGTCGGGGCCGTAGACCTTGGTCGACTTCTCGCCCGCGTAGACTTCCATCCAGTGGATCTTGCGCTTGCCGCCGTAGGCCTTGGCCACCGCGGCGTCGACGACCTTCAGCATGACCGGCGTGATGTCCATGCCGGTGCCGTCGCCCTCGATGTACGGGATGATCGGATTGTCGGGAACCTGCAGCGAAAAGTCGGCATTGACCTTGATCTTCTCGCCAGCCGAAGGGACTTTGACGTGCTGATACATGCGCAGGATTCCTCGGTAGATGGTTGTTCGGTATGCGGGTTAGCCCATAATTATGCAGCATCGCGCCGCCGCGCAGGCCCCCTGGCGGCACCCCGAACCGGAAGCAGCCCTGACATGAAGCAAACCCTTCGACTCGCCGCGCTGTCGCTCCTCCTGGGCCTGGGCCTGATGGGCGCCGGTCCGACGGCGACCCCGCCGGCCGCCGCCCAGGGGCAGGCCCAGCGGACCCTGCCGATGGTCACGCTGCAGGCCGGCATTCACCTGGTCAAGGCCGAGGTGGCCGACGACGAGCGCAAGCGGGCCATCGGCCTGATGTTCCGCGAATCGCTGGCGCCCAATCACGGCATGCTCTTCGTGTTCCGCGAGAAGGCCGGCCACTGCTTCTGGATGCGCAACACGCTGATCCCGCTGTCGATCGCCTTCCTGGACGACGACGGCACGATCGTGAACATCGAGGACATGGCGCCGCGCAGCGAGGACAGCCACTGCCCGAAGCGGCCGGTGCGCTTCGCGCTGGAGATGGAGCAGGGCTGGTTCGCGAAGCGCGGACTGGCGGCCGGCGCGAAGCTGGCGTCCCCGCAGGTGTTCGGCCAGCGCTAGCGCAGCCGGGCGCGCCCGGCGGCCGCGCGTCCCGCGCCGCCAGTTCCCGGGCCGCCAGCTCCCGGGCCGCTAGCCCTTCTTGATGAACTTGCCGTAGACCCAGAGCACCAGGATCGCGCCGAGCACCGAGGCGATGAAGCCCGCGCCCGAGCCCTGCGGGTAGAAGCCGACCGCCCGGCCGATGAAGCCGGCCACGAAGGCGCCCACGATGCCCAGCAGCATCGTGACGATGATGCCGCCGCCCTGCGAGCCGGGCATGATGAACTTGGCGACCGCGCCGATCGCGAGTCCGATGATGGCAGTCCAGATCAGGCTCATGTCGAGGTCCTCCATTCGAGATCGGGTCCCGCATTGAAACACGATCCGCGCGCTTGCGCTGCGTCAAACAGAATCCGTCGGCCGCCGCCCGCCTCCCTCGCGGCGACCCGCCTTCGGTGCTTCAATAGATGCTTTTCTTATACATCTTTAAAGGACTTTCGAATGAGCACCGTCACCGCGACCCTCGATGTCAGGACCATTCCGCCGCGCGAACGCCATGTCCGCATCTTCTCGACCTTCCAGCACCTGCCGGTAGACGGCAGCATCGAGCTGGTGAACGACCACGACCCGGTGCCGCTGCACGACCAGTTCCTGGCACTGCTGCCTGGCGGGTTCAGCTGGGACTACCTGGAAGCGGGGCCGGACCTGTGGCGCGTGCGCATCGGGAAGCTCGGCGGAAACACCTGCTGCGGCTCCTGCGGAGGCTGATCCGGGCGCTCAGGCCTCGCAGGCCTCCGCGCCGCTGGCGATCGCGTCCCATTGCTCCTGCGTGATGACCTGCGCCTGGTAGTCGACCCCCTGGTCCGCAAGGGCCTTGTCGAAGGCCTGCAGGTGGCTGTACGAGCCGCACAGCAGGTTCTGGTACACCTGCAGGATGCTGGGCTCGTCGGTGACTTCCATCTTCTCGCGGATGTCGACGATGTCGGTCTCCTCGATCAGCGCCCCCACCTTCAGGGCCTCGATCAGGCTCACGCTGCCCATCGCGACCAGCTTGTCGTACAGGGCCTGCAGGTAAGGATCCTCGAAGACTCCCACCGGGTTGCCCTCGGCGGGATCCTCCACGCCGTACTGCTCGATCTGCTCGAGCACCGCCTCGGTGTGCTCGGTCTCGCTCTCGGCGATGTTTGCGAAGATCTGGGCGCCCCAGGTGTTGAACATCGTCACGTAGACGTCGTGGGCGAGCTTCTCTTCCTCGCGCATGAACTTCAGAGCGGCGATCTCGGCCTCGTCGAGCGTGCCGACGCTGGTGGCCTCGGTCGCGGCCGAATCCAGCGTGACGCTGGATTCGGAGGTCGTCAGCGCGCCCGGATCGTCGCCGCCGCTACCGCAGGCGGTGAGCGCCTGACCGAAAACCACGGCGCCCAGAAGCCCGCTCATGCCCCGGAGAAATTCCTTGCGATCCATTGCGACTCCTTCTGTGAAATATGAGTGCGGATGCATATTCCCCAAATGGACCGTGTGTGAACCCCCTCCCGGCAGGCTCCGGGCGGCCAAGACAAACAATTGATTCGCAAGGTTTGCGGGTTTGCGGACAGCCTGCGGGCCTCGTCTGGCAGTCCGGTGGCAGCCCCCTCGAAATCGGGCGCGCGCGCCCGATTTCCCGCTTGCGCGCCGCATGGCGCGTCGGCCCACGGAAGCGCGGCCTCGAGCGGCGCCATGCGAAAGGGGCCCGAAGGCCCCTTGCGGCGAGAGCCCCTCGGGCCCCGCGATCCGGCTCGCGCGGCGCATCCGCGCCGCGACTTCGTCAGGCGAAGTTCTTCGCCGCGAAGTCCCAGTTGGCCAAATGGTTCAGGAAGGTCTCCACGAACTTCGGCCGGGCGTTGCGATAGTCGATGTAGTAGGCGTGCTCCCAGACGTCGATCGTGAGCAGCGGCTTGTCTGAGCCGGTGAGCGGCGTCGCGGCGTTGCTGGTGTTCACGATGTCGACGCTGCCGTCGGCCTTCTTGACCAGCCAGGTCCAGCCCGATCCGAAGTTGCCGACCGCGCTCTTGGTGAAGGCTTCCTTGAAGGCGTCGAAGGAGCCCCACTTGGCCTTGATCGCGTCGGCCAGCGCGCCCGCAGGCTGGCCGCCGCCGTTGGGCTTCATGCAGTGCCAGAAGAAGGTGTGGTTCCAGACCTGGGCCGCGTTGTTGAAGACGCCGCCCTGCGCCTTGCGGATGATGTCCTCGAGGCTCGCGTTCTCGAACTCGGTGCCCTTGATCAGGTTGTTCAGGTTCGTGACGTAGGCCTGATGGTGCTTGCCGT
>JRYH01007397.1_pt1 | contig 26394 bp, 27 predicted proteins | sample 235351 | NCBI WGS metagenome assembly JRYH01 (sample SAMN03074221, study PRJNA261480) | activated sludge metagenome | biome: Wastewater Treatment Plant; feature: Wastewater; material: Activated sludge; isolation source: activated biomass of a wastewater treatment plant treating wastewater... ...
TTAGCCACTCGGGCACCCCTCCAGGGAACCGCTGATTATGTCCCGGTTCCGCGAACCTGTCAATTGGCGCCGAACCGGGCGTGGCATCGGCGCAAGGCGGGCTCAGCGAATCCGGAACCGATCGAGGGTCTCGGCGCGCAGGGTGATGCCCAGCCCCGGGCCTTGCGGCACCGGCACGGCGCCGTCGGCCATCTCGATCGGCTCGGTCACCAGCTCGCGCCGGAAGGGGTGCGAGGAGCGGTCGTACTCGAGCACCGGCGGACGGGCGAAGACCGAGTGATGGGCCACCGGCAAGGCCGCGATCAGGTGCAGCGAGGCGGCCTGCGCCACCGCCGAGCCCCAGACGTGCGGGTTGATCTCGATTCCGTTGGCCTGGGCGAGCGCGACGATGTGGCGGGCGGCGGTCAGCCCGCCGCACGAGCCCACGTCGGGCTGGGCGATGTCGACCGCGTGGCGGCCGAGCAGCTCGCGGAAGCCCTGCAGCGTGTGCTCGTTCTCGCCGCCGGCGATCGGCGTGCGCAGGCGCGCCCGCAGCTCGCAATAGCCGTCGATGTCCTCGGGCGCCACCGGCTCCTCGTACCAGCGCAGGTCGAGCTCGTCGAGCACGTAGCCCAGGCGCAGGGCCTCGGCGCGGCCGTAGGCGTGGTTGGTGTCGACCATCAGCGTGACGCCGCGGCCCTCGATTGCCCGGGCGACCGCGCGGATCACCGCGATGTCGTCGTCCACGCCGTAGCCGAGCTTGACCTTCATCAGCCGGAAGCCGGCCTCGAAGTGGGCCAGCGCCTCGTCGGCCAGGCGGGGCGCCTCGCCCTGCCCGCGAAGGCGATAGAAGCCGGTCGCGTAGGGCTGGACCCGGTCCCGGAAGGCGCCGCCCAGCAGGCGGTGCACCGGCTCGCCGTAGTGCTTGCCGGCCAGGTCCCACAGGGCGATGTCGACCGCGCTGATGGCCGCGATCACCGAGCCCTTGCGGCCGTAGTCGCGGGTCTGGTGGTACATCCGGTGCCAGAGGACCTCGATGTCGAGCGGGTTCGCGCCCAGCACCAGCGGGCGCAGCGCGTGCTCGATGACCGCGGCGGCGATCTGCGGCGGCTCGAGCCCTTGCGCGAAGGCCTCGCCCCAGCCGGTCAGGCCGCTGTCCGTCGCGACCTCGACCAGGGTCGCCGAGCGGCGGCCGACCCAGCCCTGGGAGAAGGCGAAGGGCTGGTCGAGCGGGCTCTGCAGCACGTGCACGCGCAGATCGGTGATTTTCAAGAGAAGCTCCTTGTTTGTTGACCGACCGGCCGGTCGGGATATAAAGTCCTGGGAAAAGGGATCCCGCCCGACGGGATCCTACGGCCTTTGCGTATCGTGCCGCCCGCCTCACCGGAGACCCCCCGATGTATACCCAGGCCATCGACCTGCCCGGCCAGCCTCCCAGGGAGCGCGCGGCTGCCGGCGCGAGCGACTCGCCGGCCGATCCGGCCCGGCAGCAGGCCTTCGACTCGGCGATCGAGGCCGACCGCAAGATCGAGCCGCAGGACTGGATGCCCGAAGCGTACCGTCGCACGCTGGTCCGGCAGATCTCGCAGCACGCGCATTCCGAGGTGGTCGGCATGCTCCCCGAGGGGAACTGGATCACCCGCGCGCCCAGCCTGCGCCGCAAGGCCATCCTGCTCGCCAAGGTCCAGGACGAGGGCGGTCACGGGCTCTACCTGTACTCGGCGGCGGAAACCCTGGGCGTCTCGCGCGACGAGATGATCGAGGCGCTACTCTCCGGCAAGGCCAAGTACTCGTCGATCTTCAACTACCCGACGCTGAGCTGGGCCGACATGGGCTGCATCGGCTGGCTGGTCGACGGCGCGGCGATCATGAACCAGATCCCGCTGTGCCGCTGCTCCTACGGCCCCTACGCCCGCGCGATGATCCGGATCTGCAAGGAGGAGTCCTTCCACCAGCGCCAGGGCTACGAGCTGATGCTCGCGCTGTGCCGAGGCACGGCCGCGCAGAAGGCGATGGCCCAGGAGGCGCTGGACCGCTGGTGGTGGCCGGTGGTGATGATGTTCGGGCCGAGCGACGCCGAGTCGGTGCACTCCGCGCAGACGATGAAGTGGGGGATCAAGCGCATCTCCAACGACGACCTGCGACAGAAGTTCATCGACGCCACCGTGCCGCAGGCCGAGCTGCTGGGGCTGACGATTCCCGACCCGGACCTGAAGTGGAACGCCGAGCGCGGCCACTACGACCACGGGCCGATCGACTGGAGCGAGTTCTGGCGCGTGGTCAACGGCGACGGCCCCTGCAACCGCGAGCGGCTGGAGACCCGCCGGCGCGCCCACGCCAACGGCGCCTGGGTGCGCGAGGCGGCGCTGGCGCACGCGCGAAAGCGCGCGCAGCGCGCCAGGCAGGCGGCCTGACGCACGGCACCCCGGAAAACGGAGCACACGATGAGCGATCCGAGCAAGGAATGGCCGCTGTGGGAAGTCTTCGTCCGCAGCAAGCAGGGCCTGGAGCACAAGCACTGCGGCAGCCTGCATGCGGCCGACGCGCAGCAGGCCCTGCGGATGGCGCGCGACGTGTACACGCGGCGCCAGGAAGGCGTGTCGATCTGGGTGGTGCCCTCGGCGGCGATCACCGCCTCGGCCCCCGAAGACAAGGAAGCCTTCTTCGACCCGATGGCCGACAAGGTCTACCGGCATCCGACCTTCTACGTGCTGCCCGACGAAGTCGGCCACATGTGAGGACCCGAGGCGCGATGATCCCCCGCGAAAGACACGTCGAGTACCTGCTGCGGCTGGCCGACAGCCCGCTTGTGCTCTCGCACCGGTTGTCCGAGTGGTGCGGCCACGGGCCGGTGCTCGAGGAGGACCTCGCGCTGGCCAACATCGCGCTCGACCTGCTCGGCCAGGCGCGCCTGCTGTACCAGCGCGCGGCAGAACTGGCCGGCGGCGACGCCAGCGAGGACCGCTACGCCTATTTCCGCGGCGTGCCCGAGTTCCGCAACTTCACGATGCTGGAACTGCCCAACAGCGGCGTGGCCTCGGCCGGCGCGGCCGACCCCGACTACGCCTTCACGATCGTGCGCAACGCGATGTACTCGGCCTGGGCGGTCGAGCTCTGGGAGCGGCTGTCGCGCTCCGCCGACGCCGGGCTGGCCGCGATCGCCGCCAAGTCGCTGAAGGAGGCGCGCTACCACCTCGAGCACGCGTCGGACTGGACGATCCGCTTCGGCGACGGCACCGACGAGTCGCACGCGCGCGCCCTGCGCGCGCTCGACTCGCTGGCCCCTTACGCGAACGAGTGGTTCGCGGCGGACGCGCTCGACGACGAGGCCGCCGCCAGCGGCCTGGGCGTGGATTGCGCGGCCCTGCGCGAGCCCTGGCTCGCGCGGATGCGCGCGCTGGCCGAGGAGGCCACGCTGCGCTGGCCCGAGGACAGCGCGTTCCTGAGCGCCGGCAAGCGCGGCCTGCACGGCGAGCACCTGGGCTACCTGCTGGCCGAGATGCAGTCGCTCGCCCGCGCGCATCCGGAGGCGACCTGGTGAACGCCATAGCCGACCCCGCCGCGATCGCGCGGCTCGAGACGATCCGCGCGATCGTCGGGGCGATCCCCGACCCCGAGATCCCGGTGGTCACGCTGGCCGACCTCGGCATCCTGCGCGACGTCGCGCTCGACGACGGCGCGCCGCTGGTGCTGCTGACGCCGACCTACAGCGGCTGCCCGGCCACCGAGGCGATCGCTGCGCAGGTGCGCGAGGCGCTCGACGCGGCCGGCTTCGCCGACGCTCGCGTGCGCACCGTGCTGGCGCCGGCCTGGAGCACCGACTGGATCGGCGAGGACGCGCGCCGCAAGCTGCGCGACTACGGCATCGCGCCGCCGGCCTGCTCGGCGGCCTGCGGCGCGCGCACGCCGCCCGCCTGTCCGCGCTGCGGCAGCGGCGAGGTCGAGCAGGTGAGCCGCTGGGGCTCGACCCCGTGCAAGGCGCACTACCGTTGCCTGGCCTGCCGCGAGCCCTTCGACTACTTCAAGCCTTACTGAGGCTGCGAGCCCTGCCGATGCTTCGAACTCCATCGACCCCGAGCCCGACGAGCCGACGATGACACCGCAGTTCCATTCGCTGAAGGTGCGCGAGCGACGCGCCGAGACCGCCGACAGCCTGTCGATCGCCTTCGAGGTGCCCGAGGCGCTGCACGAGGCCTACCGTTTCCGGCCGGGGCAGTTCCTCACGCTGCGGGCCACGCTGGGCGAGGAGGAGCTGCGGCGCTCCTACTCGATCTGCGTGCCGCTGCAGGACTACGAGCGCCGCGGCGAGCTGCGGGTCGCGGTCCGGCGCGTGCCCGGCGGGCGCTTCTCGAACTGGCTGGTCGACACGGTGAGTCCCGGGCAGGCGCTCGACGTGATGACGCCCGACGGACGCTTCGGCGTGCCGCTGCAGCCGGAACGGTCCCGCCACCACGTGGGCTTCGCCGGCGGCTCGGGCATCACCCCGATGATGTCGCTGATCGGCACGATCCTCGAGGCCGAGCCGGAGAGCCGCTTCACGCTGGTCTACGGCAACCGCGGCACGCCCACCATCATGTTCGTCGAGCAGCTCGAGGACCTGAAGAACCGTTACATGGGGCGGCTGCGGCTCTACCACGTGCTGTCCGAGGAGCCGCACGAAGTCGAGCTGCTGAACGGCCTGCTCGACGAGGCCAAGTGCCGCGAGTTCCTCGACACGCTGATCCCCGCCGCCTCGATCGACGAGGCCTTCGTCTGCGGGCCCGACCCGATGATGAACGCGGCGGAGGCCGCGCTGCGCGGCGCCGGCGTGGACCCCGCCCGCATCCACATCGAGCGCTTCGGCGTGCCGCTGCCGGCCGCCGGCTCGCTGCGGGCCGCCCCGGCCGACGACGCGCCGCGCGCCGAGGTCGAGCTGGTCGTCGACGGCAAGACCCGGCGCCTGAAGGTGACCTTCGAGGGCGAGGCGATCCTGGACGCCGGGCTCGCTGCCGGCGTGAACCTGCCCTACGCCTGCAAGGGCGGCGTGTGCTGCACCTGCCGCGCGCGCGTGCTGGAAGGCGAGGTCCGGATGGAGCGCAACTACACGCTCGAGCCGCACGAGATCGCGGCCGGCTTCGTGCTCACCTGCCAGTCGCATCCGGTCAGCAAGCGCGTGGTCATCAGCTACGACGAGCGCTGAGGCGCGCGCACCGCACGAACGAGCGAAGATGGCCCGACCCCGAGCCGCCGACTACGACGCGCAGCGCGACCGGATCCTGGGCCGCGCGGTCCAGGCCTTCGCCGAGATCGGCTATCCGAGCGCCTCGATGGCGGCGCTCGCCGATGCCTGCGGCACCTCGAAGGCCGGGCTCTATCACTACTACCCGAGCAAGGAAGCGATCCTGTTCGACTCGCTGGATCGCTACACCGACAGGCTGGCGGCGATCGTCCAATCGACCCACGCGCGCGGGCTCGCGCCGCGCGACGAGGTCCGCGCGCTGGTCCGCGCCTTCCTGGCCGAGTACCGGCATTCCCGCGCGTATCATGTGGCCTTGCTGAACGACGTGAAGTTCCTCGACGAGCCGCTGCGCGAGCGCATCCGCGCGCGCGAGCGCGAGATCGTCGAAGCCTTCGCGGACGCGCTGGAGCGCGGATGGCCGGCGCGCATGGCGGCTGGCAGCCGCAAGCCGCTGACCATGGCCCTGCTCGGCATGATCAACTTCACCTTCGCCTGGCTGCGCCCCGACGGCCCGATGACGCACGAGCAGTACGCCGAACTGGTCATCGCCCTGTGGGAGCGCGGGCTGGACGGCCTGCCCGGAAGCGCCGCGAGCCCGGGCGCCCCGCGGCCCGCGGCAGGCCCGATCGACGCAACGCAACAGGAGATCTCCGGATGAGCAAGCAATTCGCCTCGAAGGGCGACCTGACCGAGAAGAAGACCGCCTTCACGAAACTGTCGGACAACGCCTACGCGTTCACCGCGGAAGGCGACCCGAACTCGGGCGTGATCATCGGCGACAACGCGGTCATGGTGATCGACACCACGGCCACGCCGGTCATGGCGCAGCAGCTGATCCGGCACATCCGCGAGGTCACCGACAAGCCGATCAAGTACGTGGTGCTGTCGCACTACCACGCGGTGCGCGTGCTCGGCGCCTCGGCCTACTTCGCCGAGGGCGCGACCGAGATCATCGCCTCGCGCGGCACCTGGGAGCTGATCGTCGAGCGCGGCGAGGCCGACATGAAGTCGGAGATCGAGCGCTTCCCGCGGCTCTTCCAGGCGGTGGAGTCGATCCCCGGCCTGACCTGGCCCACCATGGTCTTCGAGCGCGAGCTGACGCTGCACCTGGGCAAGCTCGAGGTGAAGCTGATGCACATCGGCCCCGGCCATACCAAGGGCGACACCATCGCGTGGATTCCGTCGCAGAAGATCTGCTTCTCGGGCGACCTGGTCGAGTACAACGCGGGCGTGTACACCGGCGACGCCCAGCTCGAGGAGTGGCCCGCCACGCTCGAGGCGCTGCGCGCGATGCAGCCCGAAAAGCTGGTGCCCGGTCGCGGCCCGGCGCTCGAGAACAACGCCGACGCCAACAAGGCGATCGACTACACGAAGAAGTGGGTCACCGACCTCTTCTCCACCGCGAAGGCCGGCGTGGCCGCGGGCAAGCCGCTGAAGGACATCTTCGCGGACACGCGCAAGGTGATGGACCCGGTGTTCGGCAAGGTGTTCATCTACGAGCACTGCCTGCCCTTCGACGTGACGCGCGCGGTCGACGAGGCGCAGGGCATCAAGCACCCGCGGATCTGGACCGCGGAGCGCGACATCGAGATGTGGAAGTCGCTGCAGGACTGACGAGGCTCAGGCGCGCGCCCCGCGCGGGGCGCGAAGCTCGCGCGCGGCGCCCAGGTGCTCGATGAAGCGCCGCGCCGCGATCGTCAGCGGCCGGTCGCGCCGCCACACCACCGACCAGCGCCGGCGCAGCGGGAAGCCGGCCACCTTCAGGATCTCCAGGCCCTCGGCCGTCGTTGCCGAGGCGCGGCCGACCGGCGGGCGCACCGCGACCATCGACAGCAGGGCGATGCCCAGGCCGGCGGCGACCGCGTGCTTGATCGCCTCGTTGCTGCCCAGGCTCATCGCGACCTTCGGCTCGAATCCGAGCTCGGCGAAGTGCCGTTCCGCGGCCATCCGGGTGCCGCTGCCGGGCTCGCGCATCAGCCAGCGCTCGCCCGCCAGCGAAGCCAGCCGCAGGCGCTTGCCCGCCAGCCGGTGCCCGGCCGGCGCGATCACCACGAGAGGATTGTCCAGGAAGGGCTGCCGGTCGAGCGGCAGGTCTTCGGGCGGCATCATCATCACCGCCATGTCGTCGATCCCGCGCTGAAGCCGCGCGACCACGCCGTCCCGGTTCTCGACCGCGAGCTCGATCTCCACGCCGGGATGGGCCGCGGCGAAGGGCCCGACCAGGTCCGGCACGAAGTACTCGGCCGTGGTGACCGCGGCGATCCTGAGGCTGCCGCGCACCAGCCCGTTCAGCTCGGCCAGCCGGGACTCGAAGCGGCGCCAGCAGTCGCTCAGCTCGCCCGCCGTTTGCTGGAGCGCCTCGCCCGCCTGGGTGAGGCGGATGCCCCGGCCCGCGCTCTCGAACAGCGGCTCGCCGACCGCGGCGGCCAGCTCGCGAAGCTGCACGCTGACGGTCGGCTGGGTGAGATGGAGCTCCCGCGCCGCGCCGGTGACCGAGAGCAGGCGGGCGGTCGCCTCGAAGGCGCGCAGCTGCTGGGGGGTGACGCGGGACAGGCGGCGCGAGCGATTCGAATGCATAGATGTTTCTCTATGTATCGGATGAAAACAAAGTATTTTCCAATGGAAGGGCCGCTGTCTACAGTTCGGGCGTTCCAACCCGATGCGACACCCGAACCATGAAACGCGACGCGCTCCCCGCCCTCGACTCCCTGCAACCCGGCATGCCAGCGGTGCCGATCGCCGTGGCCTGGGGCGACGGCATCGGCCCCGAGATCATGGACGCCACGCTGCGCATCCTCGCGGCCGCCGGCGCGAACATCGCGCCGCAGCGCATCGAGCTCGGCGAAGCGGTCTACCTGGCCGGCCACCGCGCGGGCATCGCGCCCGAGGCCTGGGACGTGCTGCGGGCGACCCGCGTGCTGCTGAAGGCGCCGGTCACGACCCCGTCGGGCGGCGGCTACAAGAGCCTGAACGTGACGCTGCGCAAGACGCTCGGGCTGTACGCGAACCTGCGGCCCTGCACCGCCTACGCGCCCTGGGTGCCCACGAACCACCCCGGGATGGACGTGGTGATCGTGCGCGAGAACGAGGAGGACCTGTACGCCGGCATCGAGCACCGCCAGACGGCCGAGGTCTACCAGTGCCTGAAGCTGGTCAGCCGGCCGGGCTGCGAGCGGGTCATCCGGCATGCCTTCGAGTACGCGCGTGCGAACGGCCGGCGCAAGGTCACCTGCATGGTGAAGGACAACATCATGAAGCTGACCGATGGCCTGTTCTACCGGGTCTTCGAGGAGATCGGCGCCGGCTACCCGGAGATCGAGAAGGACAGGCTGATCGTCGACATCGGCGCGGCCCGCCTGGCGGCCCGCCCCGAGCGCTTCGACGTGATCGTGACGCCCAACCTGTACGGCGACATCCTCAGCGACATCGCGGCCGAGGTCGCCGGCAGCGTGGGCCTGGCCGGCAGCGCGAACATCGGCACCGGCGCCGCGATGTTCGAGGCGATCCACGGCAGCGCGCCCGACATCGCCGGCCGGGACCTTGCGAACCCGAGCGGACTGCTGCAGGCGGCGGTGATGATGCTGGTGCACATCGGCCAGCCGCAGGTGGCGTCCAGGATCCGCAACGCCTGGCTGCGCACGCTCGAAGACGGCCTGCACACCGCCGACATGGCGGGCCCGGCGACGGTCTGCACCCTGGGCACCGCGGCCTTCGCGCAGGCGGTGATCGAGCGGCTGGGCCAGAGCCCCAGTCAACTGCCCGTCTCGAAGCCCGGTGCGGGCGGAGGCGCCGGCCGCGGCGGCGCGCCTGCCCGGCCCGCTACCCCGGCCAGGCAGGACGCGCCGGGCGCCGCGCAAGCCGCGGCACCGCGGCCGGCCAAGCGGCTGCTCGGCGTGGACGTCTTCGTCGACGCGCCCGGCATCGCGCCGGACGCGCTGGCGGCAGCGCTGGCCCCGGCCGCCGCCGGGTCGCCGATGGCGCTCGCGATGATCACCAACCGCGGCGTCAAGGTCTGGCCCAACGGCGCCCCGGAGACGTTCTGCACCGACCACTGGCGCTGCCGCTTCCTGGCGGGGGAATCGCCCGAAGGCGTGGGTCACGTCGATATCATCGACCTGCTGGCGCGGCTGGTCGCCGCCGGAATCGACCCGATCAAGACGGAGTACCTGTGCAGCTTCGACGGAGAGCCCGGATTCTCGCTCGGGCAGGGGCAGTGACGGCTCGGCGGGCGGCGATCGTCGGGGCGGCGCTGGCGGCGGCCACCGGCAAGGCCGCGAGCGGCGGCGCCAACCCCGCCGGCATCGACTGGGTGACCCTTGCCGGTTTCGCGATCGCCCGCACCGAGACGACCGTCGGCCAGTTCCGCCGCTTCGTCGGCGCCACCGGCTTCCGGACGCTCGCCGAGCGCGAGGGCGGCGGCTCGGTCTACGAGGCCGGCTGGGTGCGCAAGCCCGGCTGGACCTGGGCCGCGCCCTTCGGCCCGCAGGGCAAGGCGGCCGACGACGAGCCCGCGGTGCACCTGACCTGGCACGAGGCGCAGGCCTTCTGCCGCTGGGCCGGCGGGCGCCTGCCGACCGATCGCGAGTGGGTGTCGGCCGCCCACACCGAGCAGCGCGCCGCGCCGCCCGCAGGCTTCGAGCGCGGTCGCCATTACCCGTACCCGGTCGGCGACGACCCCGCGGGCGCGCAGTGCCTGGGCGACTGCGGCGAAGCGGCCCGCGAGCGCGCGATCCGGCACGGCGCGACGCTGTCGCGGGGACATGGGCATGCCCGCGCGGGCGCCACGCCGCCGGGCGTGAACGGACTTCACGACATGGGCGGAAACGCCTGGGAGTGGGTCGACGAGCCCGCCGGGGCAAGCGGCAATTCGGAGCGGCGGACCCGCGGCGGCTCGTGGTGGTACGGCGCCGCGCAGATGCGCGCCGACCATCTCCAGGGCAAGCCCGCGGACACCGCCGTGGTCTACATCGGCTTTCGCTGCGCGCGCGACGATCGCGGTCCGGCATCGTCGTTGCGCCCCAGCTCGGCCAGCGCGTCGAGCAGCACCCTGACCCTCGCAGGCACCAGTCGGTTGGCAGGCATCACCGCGTGGATGGGCATCGGGGCGGGCCGGTTCCCGGCGAGCACCTCGACCAGCCTGCCCGCCGCGATCTCGTCGGCGGCCATGTAGGGCCTGTTCACACTACGATCGTCCCTGCGTGAGCCCCGAAAGCGCGCGCAATCAAGGCGCAAAGCGCAGCCGTGGCGGGGCCACGGCGAGCATTTGCAACGCCGAGTGCGTGCGCTTTCGGGGCTCACCCTTCGGGCCAAGGCCTTCAAGACGGCCATCCATCGTTACCGGCTCCTTGCGTGGCACCGCCACGCGCGTCGCCGGCGCCTCGTCTGGCCGTCTTGAAGGCCTTGGCGCAGGGACGATCGTAGTGTGAACAGGCCCTCGTCCGGCACCTGCGCCAGGCCCAGCCCCAGGACGGCGGCCTGCACCATCGCCTCGCCGTCGTTGAAGCGCACGCCCTGCGTCGTGTGGATCGCGATCGGCCGCCCGGCCTCGGTGAACTGGCGCGGGCGCTCTCGGCCTCGCCCGGGCAGCCGGAACAGGATCTGCCGATGCGCGGCCAGCTCGTCGAGGGAATTCGGCCCGCCCCGTTCCGCCAGGTAGCCCGGCGAGGCGACGAGGATCAGCTGCTGCTGCCCGAAGCGCTTCGCCACCAGGGTGGAATCGTCGAGTTCGCCGACGCGGATCGCCAGGTCGAGGCGTTCGCGGACCAGGTCCGCGTAGGCGTCGGACAGGCGCGCGTCGAGCGACAGGCGCGGGTACTTCCGGACCAGCTGCGCCAGCAGCGGGAGGATCACCTTGCGACCGTAGGTGATCGGCATGTCGATGCGCAAGGTCCCGGAGGGTTCGGCCCGCGTGCCGGCCGCCTCGGTCCGGAGTTCGTCGAGCTCCGCGAGCACCCGCTGGCAGCGCTCGAAGAGGCGCTCGCCGTCTTCGGTGAGCGTGACCTGCCGGGTCGTGCGATGGAACAGTCTCAGCCCCAGCGAGGCCTCCAGCCTGCCGACCGCCTTGGCCAGCGTCGACGGCGCGGTGCCCAGCTCGCGGGCGGCAGCGGCGAAGCCGCCATGCTTGGCGGTTTCCGAGAAGGCGAGCAGCGGTTGCAGGGCTAGCATTCGGAGACCTCCGCCAATTGACGAATGTTCGTCGTCAATCTTATTCCATCGCCGCCCATTCTCCGCCACCGGAGTCCGCGGAATACTGTTCCTGCCCGAGGCGCCGCGGGCAGCGGATTCCCGAACGAACGAAGGCCGCCGCTCCGGCAGGCCACGAAGGAGATAGCCATGTACGTTCTCGAACAGCAGCGCCCTGCCCCGGCGCCGATCCCCGGCCTCGCCCATGCCACCTGGGCCGGTCACGACGAGGGTCTCTCCCAGCTTTCCCTCTGGCGACAGACGCTGGCGCCCGGCGCCGCGACGCCGCCGCACCGGCACGACTGCGACGAGGTCGTGCTGTGCCAGTCCGGCGAGGGCGAGCTGCACGTCGACGGCGAGGTCCATCGCTTCGGCCCCGGCACCACGCTGGTGCTGCCGAAGGGTCGGCCTCACCAGATCTTCGCGACCGGCGCCGCCCCGCTGGAGATCCTCGGCATCTTCGGCAGTTCGCCGGTCGGCACCTTCCTGCCCGACGGCGAGGCGCTCGACCTGCCCTGGCGCAGCTGAGGCGACCCGCAGCCTGCGCCGCCGACCCGTGTAGGCTTCGTTCTCCGTCGAGACCGAGGCCTGCACGATGAAGCTGCGCGAGATTCCCTTCGGAACCACCGACTGGTCGACGATCGCGCCGACCGAGCACCCTGGCGATACCGGCGTCGCGCGCTGGCGCACGCAGCACTTCGGCCCGGCCGACGACCGGATCCGGGTGCGAATGGTCGAGTACTCGCCGGGCTACAGCGCCGACCACTGGTGCAGCAAGGGGCATGTCCTGCTCTGCCTGGCGGGCGAGCTCGAGACCCTGCTGCAGGATGGCCGCCGCTTCGTGCTGAAGCCGGGAATGAGCTATCAGGTGGCCGACGGCGCCGAGCCGCACCGGTCCTCGACCGCGGTCGGCGCCACCTTGTTCATCGTCGACTGAGATCGCGCTCGTCACCGGCCCGCATCGGGCAGGCCCCCGTTCAGAGGTGATCCAGCGGCAGGGCGGTGGTGTCCTTGATCCGCTGCAGCGCGAAGCTCGAGCGCACGTCCATCACGCCCGGGTGGCGCAGCAGCGTGTCCATCACGAAACGCGAGAAGTGCGCCAGGTCGCGCACGTAGACGCGCATCAGGTAGTCGGCGTCGCCGGTCGTGGCGCAGCACTCGACCACCTCGGGCCATCGCTCGACGCTGTCGCGGAAGTCGTCGGCGGCGAAGCGGCCCCGCGTGGTGGCGCGCTTCTCGAGCTTCACGTTCACGTAGGCCATCAGCCCGAGCCCGACCCGGGCCGGGTCGAGCAGCGCGGCGTACTGCCGGATCACGCCGCTCTCCTCGAGCCTTCGCACCCGGCGCAGGCAGGGCGACGGCGACAGCGCGACCCGGTCGGCGAGCTCCTGGTTGCTGAGCCGGCCGTCGCGCTGCAGCTCGGCGAGGATGCGCAGGTCGGTGCGGTCGAGGGCAAGCGACGAGGCGCCCGACGACAGATCGCGAATCGATGACATCTAATTGCTCTTTCGATGGGTATTTGATGCGGATTATTGCTCGACAAACTCCCTGGCGGGCATCTTTTGGCATCTTCTGTCCCGGTCGCCTGCCTAGAATCTTCGGTTTCGGCAGGCACTCCGGCGCGGCTTTCCGCGCACGCCGGCGCCATCCCGGCGCATCATTCACAACGAGCCTGTCCGACTCACGGAGGAAGCCATGACGCAGATCCAGGGCTGGGACAACCCGATGGGCACCGACGGATTCGAATTCATCGAGTACGCGGCGCCGGACCCCGCCGCGCTCGGGGCGGTGTTCGAGAAGATGGGCTTCACCGCGATCGCGCGGCACCGCCACAAGAACGTCACGCTGTATCGCCAGGGCGGCATCAACTTCATCATCAACGCCGAGCCCGACAGCTTCGCGCAGCGCTTCGCGCGGCTGCACGGCCCGTCGATCTGCGCGATCGCCTTCCGGGTGCAGGACGCGGCGAAGGCCTACCAGCGGGCGCTGGAGCTCGGCGCCTGGGGCTTCGACAACCGCAGCGGGCCGATGGAGCTGAACATCCCGGCGATCAAGGGCATCGGCGACAGCCTGATCTACCTGGTCGACCGCTGGCGAGGCAAGAACGGCGCGGCGCCCGGCAGCGTGGGCGACATCAGCATCTACGACGTGGACTTCGAGCCGATCCCGGGCGCGCCGCTCGAGCCGGCCGGCCACGGCCTGACCTACATCGACCACCTGACGCACAACGTGCACCGGGGCCGGATGAAGGAGTGGGCCGAGTTCTACGAGCGCCTGTTCGAGTTCCGCGAGATCCGCTACTTCGACATCGAGGGCCAGGTCACCGGCGTGAAGTCCAAGGCGATGACCAGCCCCTGCGGCAAGATCCGGATCCCGATCAACGAGGAAGGCACCGAAAAGCCGGGCCAGATCCAGGAGTACCTCGACATGTACCGCGGCGAGGGCATCCAGCACATCGCGCTCGGCTCGACCGACCTGTACCGCACGGTGGACGCGCTGCGCGCCTCCGGCATCAAGCTGCTCGACACGATCGACACCTACTACGAGCTGGTCGACAAGCGGATACCGGGCCATGGCGAGGACGTCGCCGAGCTGAAGAAGCGCAAGATCCTGATCGACGGCGCGCCGGGCGACCTGCTGCTGCAGATCTTCTCGGAGAACCAGCTCGGGCCGATCTTCTTCGAGTTCATCCAGCGCAAGGGCAACCAGGGCTTCGGCGAAGGCAATTTCAAGGCGCTGTTCGAGTCGATCGAGCTCGACCAGATGCGCCGCGGCGTGCTGCAGACCAGCTGAGCGCGAACGAAAAACGCCCCGGCTGCCCGAAGGCAGCGGGGCAAGGGGGGAGACGCAGGACGAAAGAGGAGCGAGGCTTGCGCGGTGCGGCAGCCCGCCGCCCCGCGCGCGGATCAATCGTTGCGCTTGCCGACCTCGCGGCCGATCACGCCGCCCACCGCCGCGCCGCCGACGGTGCCGAGAACGCCCCCGCCGACCGAGTTGCCGACCACGCCGCCGACGACGGCGCCTGCCGCCGTTCCCTTGTCGGCGCTGGACATGTTGTCCCAGGTGGCACAGCCGCCGGCCAGCAGCGCGATCGAGGCCGCGCCGGCCAGCGCCAGCGCACGAAGACCCTTGGGGCGAAGTTCAGTGTTGCGCGCATTCATGTTCATTTCCCCCTCACGAGGCCGACCACGAGGCTGACCACCGCGACGATCAGGAACAGGAAGAAGAGCACCTGCGCGATGCTCGCCGCGCCCGCTGCGATGCCGCCGAATCCGAACAGGGCGGCCACCAGGGCGATGATGAAGAAAACGACTGCGTAGTGAAGCATTGCTGTCCTCCTTGGGGGTGACGCCCTGGGTGCTGCAAGCCACGTGCCCGGCCCGGTGCCGGGAGCCGGGCGCCCGGGTTCGGCAAGATTTACCGGAGACGGGCCGCGCGGCGACGGCTCCCGCCGCAACTTTTTCCGGCTTGCGGCCTGCGCGGAACCGGGCACGGCGATTGCAGCGGGTTACCGGCGAGAGGCCGCGAACGCGGACCGGCTCGAATCCTGGAAACCCTGGGGCAATGTCCCCGCCAAGGAGGAAGAAGGAATGATCTCGACGAAGCTCAAGGTGCTGACCGTCGGCGCCCTCATCGTGGCCGCCACGGGCTGCTCGGTGATGCGCGGCCAGCAGACCACCGGCGCCTACCTCGACGACACGAACATCACCGCGAACATCAAGAGCGCCTATGCGGCGGACCAGACCGTGGCGGCCACCGCGATCAGCGTGGAAACGCTGAACGGCACGGTCCAGCTGAGCGGCTTCGCGAAGTCGCAGGCCGAGAAGGACCGGGCCGCGGCGATCGCCCGCCAGACCAAGGGCGTGGTCGCGGTGAAGAACGACATCGTCGTCCGTCCCTGACGGAAACCGGTCTGGCCGGACCGGGACGCGGGGTACCGGTCCGGCTATGACGCGGGGCGCCGCCCGGGTGCCTCGCCGATCAGCCGCAACAGCCGCTCGAGCCTCACGGGCTTGGGCACCAGGTCGACGAAACCGCGAGACGAGATCCGGGACCGGTCCGCCGCCCCGGCATGCGCGGTGATCGCGACCACCGGCAAGGGCTCGCCCGCATCGCCGCGCTGCGCCTCGAGCGCGCGCAGGTCATCGAGGAACTCGTAGCCGTCGCGCCCGGGCATCTCGATGTCGCACAACACGATCGCCGGCCATTCCGCCTTCGGGCGCGCGGCCAGCCAGGCCAGCGCCGCGTCGACGTTGTCGAATTCGATGACCGCGAAGCCCTCGTCCTGCAGCAGGCCCGCGACCGCCTCGCGCGCATCCGCGTGGTCGTCGACGATCATGAGCTTGCGCTCCGGCGCCGGCCCGTCGAACGCGGCCGGCGGGAACAGGGACGACGGCCGCGGCACGCCGCCATCGAAGCGGGGCAGCGACACGGTGAAGCTCGCGCCGCGCCCCTCGCCTTCGCTCTGCGCCGAAACCTGCCCGCCGTGCAGCTCGACGATGTGCCGCACGAGGGCGAGCCCGAGCCCGAGGCCCCCGTGCCTTCGCCTGCTCGTCGTGTCGCCCTGCCTGAAGGGCTCGAACAGGCCGCCGAGCATCTCCGGCTCGATGCCCTGCCCGTCGTCGCTCACCTCGATCACCTGCCTCGCGCCTTCGCGCCGCAGGCTCACCGCGATCCGGCCCCCGGCGGGCGTGAACTTCAGCGCATTGCCCAGCAGGTTGCCGACGACCTGCTGCAGCCGCAGCGAATCGCCGAGCACGAAGCTGCCGCGCGGCGCCGACGCTTCGAGCGTGACCTGCCGGTCGCTCACGAGCTGCCGCTGCGACTCGCAGACGACGTCGACGATTTCGCCCAGGTCGACCGGCTCGCGATCGATCTGCAGCTTGCCCTGCTCGACGCGGGCCAGGTCCAGCAGGTCGTCGATCAGCAGGTTCTGCGACTCCGCGTTGCGGCGGATCACGGCCAGCGCCCGCTGCAAGCTCTCGCCGCGGTCGCCGCGCCGCTCGACGACGCCCAGCCAGCCGAGGATCGCGTGAAGCGGGGTCCTGAGCTCGTGCGACACGATCGCGAGGAACCGGTCCTTGGACCGGTTCGCGGCCTCGGCCTCGAGCCTGGCGCGACGCTCCTCCTCCGCGGCCTCCGCCGTGGCCACCGCCGCCGCCGCCAGCAGCATCAGTTGCCGGACGATGGCCAGGTCCTCGGGGCTGCAGTGCCGGCCCGCCTCGTGCACCAGGTAGAGGTAGCCGCGCGGCGCGTCGTTCGCGACCCGGATCGGCACGGCCAGGACTTCGGGGCCGCCGCCGGGGCCCGGCCCGGGCCCGTCGCTCCAGGGTCCCGGGACCAGGCCAGGCAGTTCGGGCCTGGGCCACTTCCCGGCCGCGGCGACCAGTTCGTCCCGGCGTGCCTGCGTGAGCGGCCGGGCGGCCTTCAGGCTGGGCGCTCCGCCCCCGGGCGCGCCCGGCGCGAGCACCGCGCAGTCGCAATCGACCAGGCGCCGGGCCTGCTCGGCGAGATGGTCGAGCCGCGCGGCGGAATCGGGCAGGCCTCCGATGACGACCCCCGCCTCGGCGAGTGCGCGCAAGCGCTCGTTGGCCGCCACCAGCTCCGCGGTGCGCTCGGCCACGCGCTGGTCGAGCGCCTCGTTGGCGCGCCGCAGCGCCTGGGTCATCGAAAGCGCCAGCGCGTGCGCGCGATCGCGCGTGGTGGCCATCGACCAGACCACGCCGAACAGCAGCAGGCTGATCAGCACGCCGCCGGCCAGGTATTCCCAGGGGCGGCGCCGCTCGAGGACGCTCGCCGCCCCGGCGCTCGGAAAGGCTTCCAGCTGCCAGCGCCGGCCGGCGAACTCGATCGGCACCCGCACCGGCGTCATGCCGGTCGTGTGGGCGAAGCGCTCAGCCGCGTCCGCGAACAGCAGGCTGTCGGTGCCGTCCGGCGCGGCGTCGAGCAGGCGCACCGCCAGGATGGGGGTGGCGCCCCGGTCGAGGCTGGCCATCAGGTCGCCCGGGCGGAACGGTGCGTAGACCCAGCCGAGTAGCGCCCGCGAGCGCGCCTGCGTGCTGTCGACCGGCGCGCCGTGGCGATAGAGCGGCACGTAGAGCAGCACCGCCGCCCGAGGCGCGACACCCGTGTCCTGCACCAGCGTGACCGGCCCGGTCAGCACCGCCTTGCCGCTGTCGCGCGAGGCCTGCATCGCTGCGCGACGGACCGCGTTGGAGGACATGTCGTAGCCCAGCGCGCGCAGGTTGATCGCGTCGAGAGGCTCGATGTAGACGATCGCGCTCTCGGCCTGCCGATCGGCCGCGGGCCACACCTTGAAGTCGGCGAATCCCTCGTCGCGCACCGAGCGCTCGAGGGCGCCCACCTGCTCCGGCGCGAGCCGCGCCGCGAACGCGACGCCCTGGATGCCCGGATAGTCGGAATCGAGGGCCAGCGCGCTCACGTAGGCGCGCCACTGCGCGCGCGAGGGGTTGTCGGTCGCCGCGAACAGCGAGGCGCCCCCGCGCAGGGCGATCTCGTAGGCCACCAGCCGCTGCCGGATCTGCGCGGCGAGGGCGCCGGTGCGCTCGAGGATCAGCGCGTCGCGCCGCGCGGCCAGCCGTCCGGTCTCGGTGGTCCAGACCGCGGCGGTGACGACCAGGCCGAGCCCGAGCGCGAGCACGGCGAGGGCCTTGCCCATGCCGCTGCTCGAGGCGATCCCGGAAATGCCGGTCGGATCCGTCAATGGGTGGCTCGAGTGGGTGGTTCGAGTGGGTGGTTCGAGATGGGCGGCGGGCTTTCCGCGGGCGAAGACCGCCCGCGGGAGGGTCCGATCGATTCTAACGCCCGCATCCCCCGGCGCTTGCCTCCGGTCTGGCGCTCGCCTCCCGCGTCGCGGTTTGCGGGCCCGGTGCGAAGGCCGCAGAATGGCCGCCATGTCCATCGACACCGCCGCCTCGCTGGTCCTCGTCGTCGACGACAGCGCCGACGCCGCGGAGAGCCTCGCGCTGGTGCTCGAGCTCGAGGGTTTCCGGACCCTGACCGCCCACGACGGCCGCTCGGCGCTCGATCGCATCGGGCAGCAACGTCCCGACGCGGTGCTGCTCGACCTCGGCCTGCCCGACCTCGACGGCGTCGAAGTCGGCCGGCGGATCCGGGCGCTCGCCGATGGGGCCGGCATCCTGCTCGTCGCGCTCAGCGGGCATGGCGGGCAGGACGACCTCGCCGCGACCCGGGCGGCGGGCTTCGACGCGCACCTGGTCAAGCCGGTGGACCCGGGACGGATCGTGGCGCTGCTCGGCGCGCGCCGCGGGCCGGCAGCGAACCCGGGCACGCCGATTGCTGCCACCTGGAGCAAGACTCGCTGACCGGAAGCTTCGCCCCATGTCCTCGACCGCTCGCTCGGCCGTCGTGCTCTACGACTCGCAACTGCGCATCACGGGAATGAACCGCGCGGCGAGCCGCCTGCTCGGCGGAGTGGACTGGATCGGGCGCCCGCTGCCCGACTGCCTCGCCGCGGCGGGGGCGCAGGCGGCGAATTCGCAGGCCGGGCGGCTGCCCGACCTGGCCGAGCATGCACGGGCCGGCATGAGCTTCATGCTCGGCATCGGGAGCCGGGCGTGGCGGGCCGAGGTCTCGCCGCTGGAACCGGACCCGGCCTCGGAGCCCGGCGCCGCGCTCACGGCGCCCGGCGCACTGGTGCTGCGCGAGGCAGGCGAGGTCGACGACTACCGTGACCTGGCGCTGGAGACGCTCGATCCGCGCTCGGCGATCGCGCACGATCTGCGCACGCCGCTGAACGCGATGGCGGGCTGGCTGCATCTGCTGTCGTCGCCGCAGCCGCGCCCCCCCGAGGCCACCGCACGCGCGATCGAGGGACTGCGCCGCGCCGTCGAGCAGCAGCGAAGGCTGATCGAGGAGCGGCTGGACCGGCCCGCGCCCGCGCCCGCGCCCGCCGCGGCGCGCGATGCGCCGGCGGCCGGGCCGGACGGCGCGAAGGCCGGCGAAGCGGGCGGCGCAAGCATCCGCGAATCGAACGGCGCCAGGACCCGCGAACCGGACGGCGCGCCGGAGACCGGCCTGCGCGGCTGCTTCGTGCTCGCGGTCGACGACCACGCCGAGCTGCTCGACATGCTCTCCGAGCTGCTCGCCGCCGACGGCGCGTCGGTCGTGACCGCCGAGTCCGTCGACCAGGCGCTCGCGATCTATCCGCGCTGGGCCGCCGGCGGCGGAGAGCGCCTGCTCGTGTCGGACCTGGCGATGCCCGGGCGCGACGGCTTCTCGCTGATTCGCGAGATCCGGGCGCTCGAGCGCGCGCAGGGGCTGCCGCGCCTGCCGGCGGTCGCCCTGTCGGCCCACGGGATGGCCGACGTTCGCCGGCGCGCCATCCTGAACGGCTTCGACCTCTTCGTCGACAAGCCGATCGATCCGCCGGTGATGCTCGAGCGCCTGCGCCGCCTGCTCGATCGCTGACCCCGCTCTGCTATGCTGGATCGACACCGCGGACCCTGACACGTGCCTCACGCGCTGATCGTCGAAGACGACACCGATTCGGCCGGGATGCTGGCCGAGATCGTCGCGGCCGAGGGCTTCTCGACCGCCACCGCCGGCTCGCTGCTCGATGCCCGGCGGCAGCTCGCGTTCCGCACGCCCGACATCGTCCTGCTCGACCTCACGCTGCCCGACGGCAACGGAATCGAGCTGTTCGACGCGGTCGACCGCCGCGACAGCGAGGTGGTGCTGATCACCGGGCAGGCCAGCGTCGAGACCTCGGTCCAGGCGCTGCGGCTGGGCGCGGCCGACTACCTGATCAAGCCGCTGAACGTCGAGCGCCTGCGCGCGGTGCTGGCGCGGGCGGGCGCCGCCGGCGAGATGCGCGGGCAGCTCGGCGCCCAGCAGGACCTGGTGGAGACGGAAGGTCGTTTCGGGCGGCTGTGGGGCCGCTCCGCGCCGATGCGCGAGGTCCATCGGCAGATCGCCCGGGTGGCGCCGACCGCGGTCACCGCGCTGATCACCGGCGAGAGCGGCACCGGCAAGGAACTCGTCGCGAACACGATCCACGACCTCTCGCGCCGCGCGAAAGGGCCCTTCCTCGCGGTCAACTGCGGAGCGATCTCGCCGCAGCTGATCGAGAGCGAGCTGTTCGGCCACGAGAAGGGGAGCTTCACCGGCGCGGTGCGCCAGCATCGCGGCTTCTTCGAACGCGCCGACGGCGGCACGCTGTTCCTCGACGAGGTCACCGAGATGCCCCTGGAGCTTCAGGTGAAGCTGCTGCGGGTGCTCGAGACGGGCAGCTTCACGCCGGTCGGCGCCGACGAGCCGGTGTCCGCCGACGTGCGCATCATCGCGGCCACCAACCGTTCGCCGCTCGAGGCGGTGGCCGAGGGCAGGCTTCGCGAGGACCTGTACTACCGGCTCGCGGTCTTCCCGATCGAGCTGCCGCCGCTGCGCGACCGGCGCGAAGACATCCCGCTGATCGCCAGGCACTTCCTGCAGGCGCTGAATGCGCGCGAGGGCGCCGCGAAGCGCTTCACCGACAGCGCGCTGCAACGGCTCCAGCAGGCGCCCTGGCCGGGCAACGTTCGCGAGCTGCGCAACGCGGTGCACCGGGGATTCATCCTCGCCGAGGGCAGCACGATCGATGCCGCGGACCTTCCGCTCGATCCGCCCCAGCCGGCGCCCGATGCCCGGGCGGCGGGGGAGGCGGCAACGGCGGGGGTGGCCGCAGCGCCGGCGACGGCGGAAGCACTGGCGATGACGGAAACGCCGGCGGTGGCCGGGACATCGGGCCTCGGCGCGTCGACGGCGGCGGTGCCGGCGCCCGCCGGCGAACTGCGCCTGCCGGTCGGCATCTCGATCGCCGAGGCCGAGCGGCGGCTGATCCTGGCCACCCTCGCGCATTGCGACGGCCACCGGGAACGCGCTGCCGAGATCCTCGGCATCAGCGCCAAGACGCTCTACAACCGGATGAAGAAGTACCAGAACGCGCCCGAAGGCGGGACCGAGGATCGGTCCGGCCAGGGCCGCGGCTGACGAGTCCCGCCGAGCCCCGCGGCCCGGCGGTCTTCCTCAGGCGGCCGCCAGCGCATTCAGGCGCCGCGCCTCGAGCGGAGGGATGCCGATCGCGTCCCGGTACTTGGTCACCGTGCGCCGAGCCAGCTTCACCCCTCGCTGCGCGAGCTCGCGGGCCAGGCGGATGTCGGACAGCGGGCGCCGCGGATCCTCGGCCGCCACGATGTCGCGGATCAACACCTGCACCGACTTCGGCGACATGCGGAAGCCGTCGTCGGTGGCCAGCCGGCTGCCGAAGAAGTGCTTGAACTCGACCGGCCCGCGCGGCGTGGCCATGTACTTGCCGGCCGTGACCCGCGAGATCGTGGACTCGTGCAGGCCGGTGCGCGCGGCGACGTCGCGCAGGAACAGCGGCCGGATCGCGATGTCGCCGTGCTCGAACCAGCCCTGCTGCGCCGCGACGATCGCCTCGGCCACGCGGACGATCGTGTCGGCGCGCTGGCGCAGGCTGCGGATCAGCCAGCGCGCCTCGTTCAGGCGCGCGCCCATCGGCGTGTTCGACCAGCCGCGCGCGCCGCGGACCGCGGCCGCGCAGGCCCGGTCGATCCTGAGCTGCGGGCTCGCGTCCGGATTGGCGCTCACGACCCAGCGGCCCGCCCGTTGCCGGACGATCACCTCGGGCACGAGGTAGCGCGCCTCATCGGCGGCGAAGGCCTGCGCGGGGCGCGGCGCGAGGCTGCGCAGCAGCGCCCGCGCCGCGCCCAGCTCCGCCTCGTCGCAGCCCAGCCGGCGCGTCAGGGCAGCCACGTCGTTGGCGGCCAGCAGTTCGAGGCATTCTTCGGCGATGCGCAGCGCAAGCGCGCGGGCGGGCTCGTCCTGCGCAAGACGGCGCAGCTGCAAGGCCAGGCATTCGGCGACCGAGCGGGCGCCGACTCCGGCGGGGTCGAGGCTCTGCACGAAGCGAAGCGCGAGGCCGAAGGCCTGCTCGAAGGCCGCCGGCGCGAGCAGCGGAAGGGCGGCATCCCCTTCGGCGCGGCGCGGCGCGCGCGCCAGCGCGGCAAGGATCTCGGCGGGATCGTCGCGCAGGTAGCCGTCCTCGTCGAGGGCCTCGACCACGAGCCTGGCCATCCCGGCATCGTGCGCGGACAGCGCGCTGACCGCGACCTGCTGGAGCAGGTGCTCGCGCAAGGACACCGCCGCCGGCGTCGACGCTTCGCCGTCGTCGTCCGGGACCGCGCCGCCGGACCGCGCTTCCGACCAGGGGCCGACCGGCCGCTCGTCGCCGGCCTCTTCCGGCCGCTCCAGCAGCGGATTGTCCGCGAGCAGCGCGGCGACCTCCTGCTCGAGCTCGAGCGCCGACATCTGCAGCATCTTCAGCCCGTGCTGCATCCGGGCCGACATGGCGGCGCCCTGGCTGGCCTGCAAATGGATGGCTGCGTCCGGCATTCGATCCCCCCGATTGGTGTGACGACCGAGGAGAAAGCAAGCGCCGGGCCAGTCGGGACCGGCGGGCGCCGCCCCTTGCGGGATCAGGCACTTGCGCGCCCTGCCGGGCGCCAGGCCTTCCGCGAGCCGGGGCTCGCCCGATCGACAGCCGGAAAAAGTTTCCGGTTTCGGCAGGATTTACCGGTCGCCGCGGGCCGTTCCGGACCGGCCCGGCGGCCTTGCGCGGGTAACATGCCCGCCGGCGACGGGGGCGCGCGGCCCGCCGCCGCGGGACGCTCCGCCGCGCGAGGACACCCACTTGCCCTCGATCGAATTCCTCGCGACGCTGGCGGTGATCGCCGCCGGCTACACGGTGCTCGGCGTCACCGGCTTCGGCTCGGCCCTGCTGATCGTGCCCGTGCTCGCCCACTGGCTCCCGCTGGCCGAGGTCGTGCCGGCGATCCTGCTGCTCGACGTCTTCGCCTGCGTGCTGCTCGGCGCGCTGTCCTTTCGCAGCGTGGCCTGGCGCGAGCTCGCGGCGCTCGTGCCCGGGATGCTCGCGGGCGCGGCGGTCGGCGTGATCCTGCCGTCGCACGTGCCCGCGTCGCTGCTGCTCGGCGTGCTCGGGACGCTGATCCTGCTGTTCGCCCTGCGCGGCCTCCTGCTGGCGCGGCTGCCGGTGCTGGCCACGCGCCGGCTCGCGGCGCCTGCCGGGCTGGCAGCGGGCATGATCGAGACCCTGTTCGGGGTGGCCGGCCCCGTCGTCGTGATGTACCTGGGCGGCCGGCTCGGCGATCCGGCCGTGATGCGGCCGACGATCGCGGTGGCCATCGTGGCGGCCTCGACCACCGCGCTGGTGGCGATCGGCACCCATTCCCCGATGCCCTCGGGGGACTGGATCGCGCTGCTCGGCGCGGGCGCGGCCATTGTCCCGGTCGCACTGTGGGCCGGAGGCCGCATTGCCCGGCGGCTGCGCCCTGCGGCGGTGGTCCGGCTCATCCACCTGCTGCTGCTCGCGAGCGGCGGCAGCCTGCTCGCGCGGGCGCTGGCGATGTAGGCCTTCTGGCCGATTGCGGCGCAGGCGCTGTCGCAACTGGCGCTGGCCTCGGACGAGATCTGGCCGCCGGCAGACTGATCGCCGCGCCGGCGAAGAACCCGCCGCGTGCGCGGGCCCGCGCTCAAGCCTGCTGCGACTTCTCCAGCGCCTGGCCGATGTCCCACAGCAGGTCGTCGATCGACTCCAGCCCCACCGACAGCCGGACCATGTCCGGCGTGACGCCGGCCGCGCGCTGCTCGGCGTCCGACAGCTGGCGATGCGTGGTCGAGGCCGGGTGGATGATCAGCGTGCGCGCATCGCCCACGTTGGCCAGGTGGCTCATGAAGGTGGCCGCCTCGATGAACTTTTCGCCGGCACGCTGGGCGGCCGCGGCGTCGTCGCCGCCGGTCCTGCCGGCAGGCGGCTTCACGCCGAAGGACAGGATGCCGCCGGCGCCGCGCGGCATGTAGCGCTGCGCGAGCGCGTGATAGGCGCTGTCCTTCAGCCCGGGGTAGTTCACCCAGGACACCAGCGGATGCGCCGCCAGGAACTCGGCGACCCGCTGCGCATTCGCCACGTGCCGGTCCATCCGCACCGGCAGCGTCTCGATGCCCTGCAGCAGCAGCCAGGCCGACAGCGGCGCGAGCGTGGGGCCCAGCGTGCGCGCGATCTCCATGCGCGCCTTCATCGTGAAGCCGAAGTCGCCGAAGGTCTCGTAGAAGCGCACGCCGTGGTAGCCCTTCGAAGGCTCGACCATCTCGGGGAACTTGCCGTTGTCCCACGGAAACTTGCCGCTCTCGACGACCACGCCGCCCATGGTGGTGCCGTGGCCGCCCAGGTACTTGGTGGCCGAGTGCACGACGATGTCGGCGCCGTGATCGAGCGGGCGGCACAGGTAGGGCGAGGCCAGCGTGTTGTCGACGACCAGCGGCACGCCGTGCTCGCGGGCGATGCCGCCGACGGCGGCGATGTCGAGCACGTTCAGGCGCGGGTTGGCGATGGTCTCGGCGAACACCGCCTTGGTGTTCGGCTTCATCGCGCGCCGGAAGTTCTCCGGGTCGTCGGGCTCGACGAAGCTGCACTCGATGCCGAAGCGCGCGAAGGTGACGGCGAACTGCGAGTACGTGCCGCCGTACAGCGTGTTGGCCGCCACGATGTGGTCGCCCTGCCCGCACAGCGTGAGCATCGCGACCATCTCGGCCGCCATGCCGCTGGCCGCGGCAATCGCGGCGCGCCCGCCCTCGAGCGCCGCCACCCGCTCCTCGAGCACGGCCACCGTGGGATTGGACAGCCGCGAGTACACGTTGCCGAAGGTCTGCAGGTTGAACAGGCTGGCCGCGTGCTCGGCCGAGTCGAACACGAAGGAGGTGGTCTGATAGATCGGCGCGGCGCGCGCCCCGGTGGCCGGGTCCGGGATCTGGCCCGCGTGCAGGCACAGGGTCTCGATGCCGAATTCGCGGTCGCTCATGATGGATTCCTTGCGTTCAGTAGGCGAGCCAGCGCGGGCGCCTGGCCGAGATGACCTTCGTGTTCACGCCGGCCCAGTTCAGGCCGCCGAACAGGCGCGCGTGCTCGATCTTCACGCAGCGGTCCATCACCGAGTCGAGGCCCGCCTCGCGGGCGAGCCGGTCGGCCTCGAGGTTGACCACGCCGAGTTGTTGCCAGAGCGTCTTCGCGCCGATCTCGATCGCCTGCCGCGCGATCGGCAGCACGTCCTCGGTGCGGCGGAACACGTCGACCATGTCGACCTTCTCCGGGATGTCGCCGAGCGACGCGTAGCAGCGCTCGCCGAGGATCTCCGGATACTTCGGGTTCACCGGAATGATCCGGTAGCCGTGCTCCTGCATGTACTTGGCGGCAAAATAGCTTGGCCGGTACCAGTCGGCCGACAGGCCCACCACGGCGATGGTCCGGTTGGTTGCGAGGATTCGGCGAAGAGTCTCGATGTCGGACATGGCGATGCGCTCCGGTGCTGCGTGCTATTTTACGGACGACACCTCGCCGTCACGGTCTGACAGGAAACGAAGCAATGACCACGCCTTTCGGAATCGGTGACCTCTCGGCGATGGGGCTCCCTGGCGGCAACCCCCTGCAGGGCGCCGGCATCCTCGAGACCATGGAACTCGTCCGGAAGGCCTGGGCTGCGTTCTCGCTGCCGCCGAACATGGCGCCCACCGTGGACCCCGACGAGGTCGCGCGCCGCGTGTCCGAGCTGAAGGCCGTCGAGCAGTGGCTGACGATGAACCTGAGCATGCTGCGCGGGACGATCCAGGCGCTCGAGATCCAGCAGGGCACGCTGGCCGCGCTGCGCGCCTTCGGTGCGGCCGGTGCAGCCGCAGCGAGCCCGGCCGCCGCGAACGACACGGCGGACGCGAGCGGCGCAGGCGCCGCGGCACGCGAGCCCTTGCGTGGCGAGTCGAAGGCGGACTCGGCCGAAGAGGCCCCCGCGGCCGATGCGCCTTCCGCGGCCGGCGCGCCATCCGCTCCCGATGCGCTGAACCCCGTTGTCTGGTGGGACATGCTGCAGAAGCAGTTCGGCGAGGTCGCCGCGGCCGCGCTTGCC
>JRYH01008714.1_pt1 | contig 26153 bp, 24 predicted proteins | sample 235351 | NCBI WGS metagenome assembly JRYH01 (sample SAMN03074221, study PRJNA261480) | activated sludge metagenome | biome: Wastewater Treatment Plant; feature: Wastewater; material: Activated sludge; isolation source: activated biomass of a wastewater treatment plant treating wastewater... ...
TAATATCTTCAGAAGGAATTTTCATGACCACAACATCAGGAAAAGCAACGCGTTACGAATTAATCGTTTTCGAAAGCTTCACGCGCCATGGCCAAAAGCGTCACAAACCGCACCGCGTCGGCGCGGCAACGCCCTCGTCCATGGGCGGCTTTGTGCTCCATATCCCGCCCGGCATTGCCCTGACCGGCCGGGTCATGATGGTGCCGGAAAGGACCCCGTTGAACGAAATCGACGTGCTCGAAGCTTATCAGTCCGCCGCCGACGAGCACGGAGTCTGACCATGACCGATCACGCCATCAACCCCGAGGCACACGATACGAGAGCCGACGCAAACTCCGCTATACGTCTGCGCAGGCAGCTTGCCGCATTGATGTCCCCGCCAAAGCCACCCGCCATCGCATCCGTGGTCTTGATCGACTGGCCCCACATCGACCGCGCCCTTGCCGTGCTTGATCTTGTATACGCCGCACGCGACGGCGGCTTTCTGGACGACAGAGAATTCCTGGGCGAACTGGCCGCCACCGTCCGCGCATGGAACGCCGAAAAGTGACCCTCCGAAAACTCACAGGACATCCCGCGATATGAGCAATATATATCTGCCCGACTCCATCGAAGCCCGCATGGGGATGATGGCCCTTTTTGGCATCATGTTTTACATCTTCGCCGCCTCGATCCATTTCTCCCACCAGGAGCTGATTACGGAATGGACGCGCACAACCGCCGCCGTCGAATCCGTAACCCCCATCGAACATCGCCGGCACATGCGCTACGCCTACGCCATCACTTACGACGACGGTGACGGCACACACACCATCACTCAAACAGGCGGCGGCAAAGCCCCCTTCGCTCCCGGCGACGTCATAGACGTCATATTCAATCCCGCCGACACTACCGACGTCCGCCCCGTCCCCGCCGACCCCGCGCCCGCCATCGCTTTCTTCCTGTTCGGCGGCACGCTGGCGTTGCTCGTCGCCGGCATCGCGCTGAAAAAAGGGCGCTGATAAAACCGGAACCAAACCCCGCCCCGCGACACGCCATCACCCCGTCGGCAAACACTCTCGCCGCAAACTTGCCGTCGCCATAGGCGACGGACCGCCTGACCCGGCATACACCGTCAGCTTTGCCAAGCTGGCACCGCCACCTTCGGCTATGGTATTCTGAAACTATGAGTACTGACCCAGAAGATTTCGGGATTACCGAAGACGATTTTAAGGTCGAGATTATCGAACGGCCGGATGGCAGCCAGGTTATATTCGTGGAATTGCTGGGCCGGGCCGAAGAGGTCGTTGAGTGCGTGGCCGCGCTCCGCAATGTAACGCCGGCCGTTCTGCTCCAGCAGCATTTCGCGCATCGAAACATTTCCGCTGAGATCATCATTTCCGCAAAGGTCACACACTGATCACCCCGCTGGTAACTGACGCGCTATCCCGCCATCTCATCCATCCGCGCCGCGCGGCGCAAACGCCTGAACCTGCGCATCAGCATCGAAAGCGCGAACGTGTTCTCCACCTGGCTCATCGCGCCGCCGATGCACGACCACTTGCCGCCCCGACGAGCATGGCCCGCAAGACCATGCCGCCGGCTGGGAGGGCTACAGCAGCCGCACGCGCCACCGCCATCACCCTTCATCAAACACCCCCGCCCCAAACCGCAGCGCCAGAATCCGGGACCGCCCCGAACACCCAGCCCACGCGCCGGCCCCGCGCCCATACGGCCTAATCGTCTCTCCCCCAACACCAATCCGCCCGCACAACCGGCCGCGCCGCCACCCACGGGGCAGCAACCATCCGCGCCCAAACCGCCAGAATTCGAGACCACGCCCGCAATTATTCGGGATCACTCCCAAGGCAAAAATCCGGGACCACTGGCACTGCAAAAATCCGAGCCCGCGCCGGCCCGCAGCCAACCGGCCCGGCCGGCCGTCGCGCGAAATTTGAATAATTTCTCATAACCCGGCATGATGCCCCTGCATGCACGGAGACATTTCGCTTCACACGACGAGGCCGGTTCAATGCTGCCCCTGGTGCGCCGGCTCCGAGATCAGACCCAAGGGTAAGCGCCGCAACAAGTTCGGCGACGTGCAGCTGTATCTTTGCCGGCATTGCGACAGGAAATTCACCCCGCTCCTGACGCGCAACAAGACCTATCCGCTCCGGGTTATCATCGACGCCCTGACCTTCTACAATCGCCTCTACACGCTCGAAGGCGCGGCACGCGCGGTCGGGCGCAGATACGGCCTTGCGATAAGCCGTCAGACGCTGCGCAACTGGCTGGACGATTTCGCAGACTACGTGCCGTTCACAAAGCTGCGCGCAGCGGCGGCGCGATCTTTCGACCGGCGCGACGCCATTGCCGAGGCGCAGCTTCTTCACGGCCAGGTCTATGCCTTCAAATACCATCGCGCCAAGACAGCGCTCATTCTGGACCGCCTGCGCGAAACCCATCCCGTCCGCCCGCTACAGGCATTTCTTGAAGGCGTCCCGCGCTCCTGCCCGCACACGCTGTTTCGCGACAACCGGGCGCGCGCCTCTTCCACGAAGGGCCGGTTCAGGCTGGACGGACTGGTCATCAAGCCGCGCCCCGACCCTGCCGTGCAGGCGGCGCGTTTCGCGTTGCAGGCCGTCGCCGACAACAGGCAGCGGCATGAAACCCTGCAAGGCTTCATGCTCGCCAACGACGGGGACACGGTGGCGGTCGAAGTGCCGGTCTATCTGACCGCCGCCGATCTCGACGACATGCGCCCCGCCTTCAGCCAGCTCCCCTTCACCCTCGGTCGCGGCGAAACCATCACCGGCCACATCGACATCGTGCAGCTGCGCTTCGGGCTCATTCACATCCTCGACTACAAGCCGGGCGCCAAGCGCATCAAGCCCATCGAGCAGTTGACGCTCTACGCGCTCGCGCTCTCGCGCCTGACCGGCATCGGCATCTATCACTTCAAATGCGCCTGGTTCGACGACGAGGATTATTTCGACTTCTATCCCCGCCACCTCATCCATCCGCACCGCACGGCGGGGATGCCTGAAACCATCCCCGCCGTGCCGCCGCCGCCGAACACGGGCCGTAAGACCATGTCGCCGGCCGGCAGGCAGGCTACAGCAGCCGCATGCGCGGGCATTTGCCTTGTTCCGGCTCCGTCACCTTCCATCCCCGGACGCCGAAATACTGGCAATTGAACTCCGTCGCGTTCGGGCCGCAGCTGCCGTAGCACTTGTATTGGATGAGCAGATGCGGCGAGCCGACCAGCAGGCTCGCCACGACCAGCCCCGTCAGCGTCCAGAAACGAATACCGAGCCGGGCATCGAGCCAGTCGGCAATCTTCTCGACGAGGCGTAGCCATTCCGGGTCAGTGTTCTCCGGTTTGGCGGATTCGACTTTCACTTCATAGTCAGACATGGCGCTTCTCCTTGTTGTAGGTCAGGCGGAATGACGGCTCGGGGCGTGGATAGGCACCCTCCACCGGGTTCACGGCTGCCCAGTCCCGCCACGGCGCAATGGCCCAGAACGCGATGCGCTGCGCGCGGATGGGGGCAAGCGACTGGATCAGCAGGAGCTGGTCCGTCTTCGGCATCAGGCGGATTTCATCGGCGCTCATCAGCGGACGCCCGACCTCGCCCCGGCTTTCGCCCGGGTCGTCGTCCTCCTTGCGGCCGAGATTGATCGAGGTCGTCTTGACCGTGCGCTGCCCGAGCGCCTCCGACAACGTCTTGGCGAGGCCATGATCCTGCACCGCGAAGAACTGCTGCACCTCAGCCTGCGACAGGATCGTGCTCGTCGTCTCCTTTCCGTAAACGGCGCGAAGCTGATCGAGCGACTGCACGATCATCCACACGCGCACGCCGAGACCCGGCAGTAGCGTCAGGCTTTCGGAGAGGCCTGCGAGCTTGCCCATGTTGGCGAACTCATCGAGCATGAACAGGACCGGCGAATTCCCCGGCTGGCGCGCCACCGCCGCGATCGCCTGCTTCGTCAGCAAGCCAAGCCATGCGCCGTGCGTCGCGATGCGCTCGGACGGGATCACGACATAGACGGTGACGCGGCCCGCCTTCAGCTCTTCGAAACTGAAGTCCGACGCAGAAACGCTGTCGGCGAGCCAGCCTGACGGATCGAAGATCGACACCGCCTGCGTTGCGCCCTCGATGAAGCTCTGGAAGCTTTCCGGGTTCTTTTCGAGGGTGCGGGTGATGTCGTCGGCGAGATCGGCGACAACGCCGCCGAGCGCGTCCGATCTGGCCATCTCGGCCAGCGTCGCATCCATGCGCGCGGCGCTTTGCAATGTCCGCCACAGCTCGGGCAGCGTGCAAGAATCCGGACGTCCCCGGCTCGCGAAGTGCAGCATGAAGGCGCGCAGCAGCTTGCGGCTGCCTTCGCGGAAGTAGCGATTGCGCGCGTCCTCCAACTCCGGGATCAATTGCAGCGCGAGTGCTGCCACCTCGTCGCCAAGGCCGCGCCGCTGCGCGATGTCATCGTACACGGCGACGAGAAACCCAAGCGGATTGAATCGGTCCTGCGGCAGGCCGTGCAGGCCCCAGGGGTTGAGGATGCGCACCTTCTGGCCGAAGGCTTGCGCGCGATGACCTGCGGTGACCGCGGCCAGCTCGCCCTTCGGGTCGGTGACAAACACGCTGCCCTGAGTGTGCAGAAGGTTTGGAATGACGGCGGCAATGCCCTTGCCCGAGCGCGCCGGGGCGACGGTCAGCAGGTGCGCCTTGCCGCTATGGAACAGCATCCGGCCGTCGAGCGTGCCCAGGAACAGCCCGGACGGATCGGTCAGGCCGGCGCGCGCTGCTGCGTCGCCGGTCATGAAGGCGGCTGTGCCGTGAATGCCGCTCGGCGTCTTCGCCTCTTGATGCTTGCGCTCCCGCTCGTTCTCCGCGCGAAGGCGGTCGGCGCCGGAGAGCAAGGCCATCAAAGTGCCGGCACCAAGAAACCATTGCGCCGCATCGTTCGACACCGACCACGCACCCCAAGCGCAGCCGGCGGCGAGCACGAACATGCTGAGCGATGATCCGGGTTGCTGGTTGTTGCTCATGGCCGTTTTCCTTTCCGCGCCCCTGTGCGAAGCTGGGGCGTGGCCGGGAATGAGCCACAAGTCCGGCTGCGCGGATTGCGCACTAACTGGTCACGGCATGGGGAATGCGGTGGAGGCGAGGATACCCGCGACTGTCACCTTCTATGACGACGCGGAGCGCGGCCGCATCCGCGCGGCCCTGATGCGCTATCAGGCGCAGAATGGTATCGGGGCGCCGAGATTGCGTGATCTGATTGCAGATGCCAACGGCCTGACCTTGAGGAAGGACGGCCGCGACCCCATCGCGCTAAGCACCGTGCAGCGCTTCCTCACCGGCAAGCACCGTGCGAATGACAGCTTCGTCGGGCTATGCGCCCGCTTTACCGACGGGCTGCCGGGTGATGACCCGGTCACGACGTTCGGCGAACAGTTGTCGGCATTCCTTGGCGTCCGCCGGAGCGAGGGCGACTACCCGCCGGTGCCGGCGGAGGTGGCCGGTGCCTATGCGTGCCGCGCCCGGCGCGCCCTGCCCATCGGTCAGAATGTGCGCGTCATACCCAAGGATAATCCCCGGGATCTGGTGCCGTTCTCGCGCATCAAGATCGACCTGATACCCGGCCGGTCTTTCGCATCCATCCGTGAGACCGTCGAGAACTGGGCGGCCGCCGCTCCGGGTACGGTCGCCGCCAATATCGAGACACGGCCCCGCCGCTCGTATGTGGGGATCGTGGCCTGTCCCGAGGGCGTGCTGTTTGCCCTCATGCGCAATGTCACCACCGGGGCGCCGCGCGTCTATTGGCTGGCGCGGGCCGTCGATAACGGCCTGGGCGGCTACGGACACGAGTCCATCTCCAATCTCGACAGCGGCGAGGGTATCGACCGGGCCGCCCACACGACCGTTCAGGTCGCGCTCGCCCCGGCAAAGGAGGGTTCGTGATGGCCCGAGCCCCCCAGCCGAAACCGCGTTCCGCCAGCAGCAGCGAAACCCTCACCCCCGACTACAATCAGCTCATGCTGCGGCGCGCCTATGCCGCCGACATCGAGGGCGTGGTCGCCGCGCTCAAGGCCGGCGCGGATGTCAACGCCACAGACCCGCACATGGGCCTGACAGCCCTCCACATCGCCGTCAGCACCAACAACCTCACCCTGACCCGCATCCTGGTCGAGGACTGGAACGCCGCCTTCAAAGCCGATGCCGCTGGTCGGTGGCCGACCCTGATCGCCGCCGAGGCAGAGGTCGATGACGCGCTGTCGGATTACATCGTCGAGGCGGAAGCAAAGGCCTACTATTCCTCGTGACCAGTTTTTGACTAGCGGACCTAAGTTCTGTAAACTGCTTCGAGTTTCGAGCGGCGCATACCCGTGTATGCCATTTTAAGCCGTTCCTTAACTTGATCCCCCACACTGAAATCTACACTTTGCGTTGGGTGCAAGATGTGCGGCGGAGACTCCGCCGCCATCTTGGCAAGGGGCCTTAGCCAACCCCGTTGCATCCCCCGGCCTTGCCCGGATTCGGCTTCGAGCCTTGCCGGTCAATCGCAGCGTATCCCGCTGCACCGGACCAGAAGGAGCCTTCGCGCTCCCTCTGGACACCCATCGACCAGCAAGGGGCGAACTGACCTCTCCCCTTCTGGACAACCCCATGCACCAGCGCCCCGGCGCTGGACCCGGCCAGGGACTCTCGCATCCCTGGACCCGCGAAAGGAGGCCGACCATGTCCGAGCGCAGCGACTCCCGTCAGCGTCCCATCACGCTCACGGCGCGGTTCAACGAGCAGGAAGCCGAGGCCGTCCGCCAGCTGGCGGACAGCGCGGGTGTACCCGTGGCTTCCTTCATGCGCGCGGCGGCGTTGAACCGGTCCTTACGGCGGCCTCCGGGCGGCAAGAAAGATGCCGCCCGCATTCTCGGCCAGTTGGGGCGGATCGCGGACGAGCTGCGGTCCTTGCAGGCGAACGGCAGCGTCGTCCCGGACCACCCGCACCTGATCGCGGCATGGCGCGACCTGGCCGAGATGCGCTTTGTCTGCCTCCAGTATCTCGGGGTCGAGCCATGATCCTGAAGGGCAACCAGCGCACCGGCGCAGCCGATCTCGCCACCCACCTGTCGAATGAATACGACAATGAGCGGGTCGAGATCGCCGAGCTTCGCGGGGTCGCGTCGAACGATCTGCACAGCGCGCTCGGCGAATTCGCGGCCATGGCAAAGGCGACGCAGTGCCAGAAGCCGCTCTACAGCCTTGCCATCAATCCGGCATCGCCGCTCTCTCGCGAACAGTACATGGCGGCCATCGATCATATCGAGGGCAAGCTCGGCCTCACCGGCCAGCCGCGTGCCGTGGTCTTCCATGTGAAGGACGGCCGCAAGCATTGTCACGTCGTCTGGTCGCGCATCGACATCGGCAGCATGAAGGCCATCCCCTTGAGCCACGACCGCATGAAGCTGCGCACCTGCGCCCGCGAGCTGGCCCATGCCTATGGCCTAAAGCTCCCGCCCGGCCTTGCCGAGGATCGCGGCGATACCCGGTTCGAGAGAAACCGAGACGTGAGTTTCGCCGAGAAGGCGATGGCCGAGGCCTCCGGCATCACGCCGGCGGAGCGGCGCAAGGCCATCACAAACGTGTTCCGGTCGTCCGACAGCGCGGCGACGCTCCGCAATGAGCTGGAGCGTGCGGGATACGTTCTCGCCCAGGGCGAGCGCCGCGCCTATGTCGTGGTTGACCGCGCCGGCCATGTTCACGCCCTTGCACGCCAGATCGACGGCGGGAAGACCAAGGACGTGAAAGCCCGTCTCGCCGAGCTGCCGGCAGAGACCCTGCCGACCGTCGAAGCCGCGCAGGCACAGCAGAAGGCGCGCCAGTCTGCGGTCGATGAGCGGCTGCGCGAAAAGGCCCGCGCGCGCGGCGCAAAGTCCGCTGCCGACCTGAAGGCAAAGCAGGAAACCCGTCGGCGCCGTCATATCGAGGAAAAGCGTCAGCTCCTTGCCGTCACGCATGCGAGCGAGCGCATGGCGTTACATGCCGCACAGAAGGCCGAGGACGGCCGGCTGTTCAACATCGTCGCCGGCAAGCTGTTCGACCTGTTCGACCGCGTTCCCGCCCTGCGGTCCGTGATTGCGCATCTGCGGCGCAATCCGGCCATCAATGCCGCCGAGCGGCACAGGCTGGAGAACGACTCACTCGACCGTCGGCACGACCGGGAGCGTCATGCCATTGATCGCCGTGCCGCCGCGCTCGACAAGATCGACGCGCGCGAACGCCGTGGTCTTGTCCGCGATCTCGTGCGACAGGCGCGCGTCGAGGATCTATTGCGCGAGGCTCAGAGTGAGCAGCGTACCCGCGAGATGCGCGCGGCGGCTAACGAACTCACGGCGGACGAGCGCCGCCAACGGATGGCCGAGCGGCTGGCGGCGGCGCGGCTGAAGTCGTCAGGCCCGCGCCGCGGCGGGCCGGGCATGGAATGACCAATCCCGCGTGACCAGATTCTGGCGCAGACCGGCGACGCAGCTTCTGCGATAGCCGCGCCATGGCCAACGAGGCTCACATCACCGCCAGGTCTGAGACGCCGCGTTCCGCGCCGCCGCGAACAGGCGAAACGGCGCGGAACATCGAGCTTTCCTGCAAGGACTGCTCCGACGGCCAATAAGGCAACGGTGCCGAGCCTTAACTTCTTGTTCATTCAACAGGCCCTTGTGGGCAAATCGCCGCAACGAACTCGGGCACCATGTCGTGGACGGCTTGAGCCTCGCGTTGACCGATACGCTTCCACCCGAGATGGGCCATTGCGGTAGCGCGCGCCATGCGGAACATCAGAACCGTGCCGACCAGCGATAGTGTGTGGAGTCGGATGCGCTCGCTGTCCGGCGGTTCAGCCATGATGATTGCGATTAACCGTCCGGCTATCCGCATGCCGGGGCCCATCGTGCGACCGTATATTCGCTTGAATGCTTCAGTCGGCTCGATCATCTCCCGGACCATGAAGCGTGCCCAGAGATCCGACTCGCGGCTGACAAACAGCGCTGCTAGATGCTGGACAACTTCGACGAGGAGGCTGCGAGCTTCGTCGATCTTAATCGGAACACCGGATTCTTCTGCTTCGCGGAAGCGTAGGCGCAAGCGCTCGCCGATGTTCGACATGTGTTTGCCGATCAGATCGGCGATATAATCCGCTGTGGCAACGTAAAGGCCTTCCTTGTCGCTAAAGTAATAAGTAATCGCCTGCAGATTCACGCCTGCGGCATCTGCCAACGCCCGCGTGGTCGCTGCGTCGAAGCCGAGGCGGCCAAAAACTTCCACGCTAGCAAGTAGCAGCTTTTGCCGCGTCGCATCACCTCTGTCCTTACGTGCATTCTTGGCGCTTCGTGGGGAAAGTGATGTGTCGGTCATGGCGTTAGGCTGCTCTCATCAACGGAATGGCTTTAGAAGCGAAAGGCGTCATACTTCCTGCGAGCTATACCGACGGACGCCCCCGTCCGAACGTCCGGGCCGAGCCCAAATGCGACGTCGCCGCATAGCTGGGAACCCCGACGGCGCGATCTCCTCATACGCGAAATGCAGCGTGTCGCCCCGAACGACTCAGCCGTGAGAGCGCCTGCACGATAGACGCATGATCAAACTAAGTCAATTGATTGACTTAGTTTGGCACCTCCTGTAGAGAAGGGCCCATGCTCGCCTTGCTGGCTATGGGCCGCATCAACCTCGCCAAGGGCGCCGGGCACAGCCGCTTTCGAAAGCTGCCACATGATGAAGAAGCTTCTCCTAGTTTCCACCCTCACCGCATTGCCGGTGGTGATCGGTACAGCAGCCCGCATTATCCCAAAGGTGCGCGAGAAGCTGCGGCAGAAAAGCCTCATCGTTGGCATCATAAATGTTAGATGCCTTAATGGGTCTGGCGCTCCTGCGCGCAACCTTCGCCCAAGTGAAAAAGCACTCCAATGACCATCCCATCCTTCGATCACAAAAAGTCCTATCGACTAATTGCGACACTGGTCGGCATCGCACTTGCCGCTGGCGCAGGCGCGTATTTGCTCTATGGGCGTACCGGTGACGCTCTTCCCACCGGTATCGTGTCCGGCAACGGTCGGGTTGAAGCCGTGCAGGTGGACATTGCAACGAAGATTCCAGGTCGCGTGTCGGAAATCTCCGCCAGGGAAGGAGATATAGTTCAGCCTGGGCAGATCGTCGCGCGGATCGACACATCCCAGTTGCGGGCACAACTCTTGCGCGCCAAAGCGGATGTCGCGAGCGCCGAAAGCCAGGTCGCGGCAGCGGAAGCTGCAATCGCGCAAGCTAAAGCCCAGCTCATTTTGGCGGAGCAGGAAGTCTATCGTTCAGCGAAGTTGCTTGAGACGGACGCCGTGAGCCAAGCACTACACGACACGCGGGTCAGCCAGCGCGATGTCGCCGTGGCTGTGCTCAAAGCGGCCGACGCGACGCTTGTCTCACGGCAGCGCGCTGTCGACGCGGCCCAGGCGAACGTCCAGGACATTCAGACGCAGATCGACGACTGCGTCCTCGCGGCGCCTACCATCGGCCGGGTCTTATATCGTCTCGCCGAACCAGGAGAGGTGCTCAGCGCGGGCGGGAAGGTTCTGACCCTCGTCAATCTCGCCGACGTCTATATGGAAATGTTTCTGCCGGCGGGTCAGGCGCATCGCGTCAGTATCGGCAGCGAAGCGCGGATCAAGCTCGACATTCTCGACTTCGCCCTGCCCGGAACGGTGACGTTCGTCTCGCCCGAGTCGCAATTCACGCCGAAGCAGGTCGAGACGTCCAGCGAGCGCGAAAAGCTGATGTTCCGTGTCAAGATCGCCGTGCCCGCCGAGCTCGTTCGCAAGCACATTGAAAAGGTCAAGACCGGCGTGCGCGGGGTGGGCTATGTTCGTCTTGATGGTGAGCCGGCACCGGAGTGGCCGGCTTTCCTCAAGAAATTGCCGCCGGACGCGGCTGCGGCCATGAGCGACAGACGGTGAGTCATGAACGACCACACCGAACCGGTCGCGCGCGCTGTTGGCATCACGCATCTCTACAAGAAGGTTCGCGCGCTTGATGACGTAACCATCGACATCCCATCGGGGCAGATGGTCGGCCTGCTCGGTCCCGACGGCGTTGGAAAGTCCACGCTCCTGGGCCTGCTTGCCGGTGCGCGGAAGCTTCAAGACGGCAGCTTGCAAGTCCTGGGCGGCGACATCGCCGCGGCCGATCACCGCAGGAAGGTCGGTCCGCGCATCGCTTTCATGCCGCAAGGACTTGGCAAAAATCTCTATCAGGAACTTAGCATCGAGGAAAATCTCGATTTCTTCGGCCGGCTGTTCGGCCAGCCGCGCGCCGAGCGTCACGCACGCATCGACCGTTTGACGCGAGCGACGGGGCTGCAGCCGTTTCTCGACCGTCCCGCCGGCAAATTGTCGGGAGGAATGAAGCAGAAACTCGGTTTGTGTTGTGCGTTGATCCATGATCCCGATCTTCTGATCCTTGACGAGCCGACCACCGGCATCGACCCGCTCTCCCGCCGCCAGTTCTGGCAACTCATCGACGCAATCCGCGCCGAGCGCCCCCGAATGACCGTTGTTGTTTCCACAGCCTACATGGAAGAGGCGGAGCAATTCGACTGGCTCATTGCGATGACAGCGGGGCGGGTTCTTGCGACCGGGACGCCGCAGGAGCTGAAGCGCAAGACCGACTCCGACACGTTCGAGGCAGCGTTCGTCCGGCTGCTTCCTGGCGAGAACAATCGTCACAAGGGCGAACTGGTCATTCCGCCGCTCGGACCGGCGACGGGCAAACCGGCCATCGTCGCCAAGGACCTGACCATGCGGTTCGGCGACTTCACCGCAGTCGACCATGTGAGCTTCAGCATCGAGGAAGGCGAGATCTTCGGGTTTCTTGGCTCCAATGGTTGCGGCAAGACCACGACCATGAAGATGCTAACGGGCCTTTTGCCCGCGACGGACGGAGAAGCCCTCCTCTTTGGGAAACCGGTCGACGCGAGCGATCAGCAGACGCGCAAGCGCGTCGGCTTCATGTCGCAGTCATTCTCGCTCTACGGCGAGCTAAGCGTTGTCCAGAATCTCAGGCTGCATGCGCGGCTGTTTCACCTACCATCCGAGAAGGCGACTGAGCGCATCAACGCGCTGATCGATCGCTTTGGCCTGCGGCCTCATTCGGATGCCTTGGCTGCTTCACTCCCTCTCGGAATGCGCCAACGCCTGTCGCTTGCCGTTGCTATCGTTCACGAACCCGAGATGCTGATCCTCGATGAGCCAACGTCCGGAGTTGATCCCGTGGCGCGGGATGAATTCTGGGAACTGCTGATCGAGCTGTCACGCAAAGATAAGGTGACGGTCTTCATATCGACGCATTTCATGAACGAGGCCATGCGGTGCGACCGCATTTCGCTCATGCATGCCGGGAAGGTCCTCGTCAACGACGCGCCTCGACAGATCATTGCGTCAAAGAATGCCCGAACGCTGGATCAAGCCTTCATCGCCTATATCGAGGACGCGATTGGAGAGTCCGCAGAAAGCGCTTCCAAAACTTCGCCCGCGGTAGCGGACGCCGCTCCCCCGTTCGTCCGCGATGAGCGCAATGCCAGCAATACTCGTTGGAGCTTCAGCCCGGCGCGAATGTTGGCGTACAGCTATCGCGAGATGATGGAGGTCATGCGCGATCCCGTGCGGCTTGCCTTCGCCTTTCTGGGCAGCGTTATCCTTCTCATCATCATGGCCTACGGAATCAGCCAGGACGTCGAGAACCTGACATATGCCGCCCTCGACCTGGACCAGACGCCGCAAAGCCGCGCGTATCTGCGCAACTTTTCCGGCTCGCGCTATTTCACCGAGCGCCCGGAAATCCGAAGCGGTGACGAGCTCGAAACCCGCCTGAAATCGAACGACATCACCCTGGCCATCGAGATCCCGGTCGGCTTTGGACGTGACCTCAAGAGGCTCGGCAAGCCGCAAGTCTCCACTTGGATTGATGGCGCAAATACCCTCAGAGCAGGGACGATCGAAGGCTACGTGGCGGGTGCGCATGCGCAGTTCCTGAGCACGCTCGCGCGCGAGAGTAGTGTCAACCCAAATTCCACCGCATCCGGCTCCGTCGAACCGCGTTACCGTTACAATCCGTCATTTGAGAGCATCTACGGTATGGGACCAACAGTGCCGGCCCTGTTGCTGCTGCTCTTCCCGGCGATTCTGGCGGCGGTCAGCGTCGCGCGCGAAAAGGAAATCGGCACGATCACGAATTTCTACGTCACGCCCACCAGCCGATTCGAATTCCTGATCGGCAAGCAGCTTCCTTACGTTCTCATCGGGATGATCAACTTCATCATCCTGACATTGCTGGTGGTGTTCTTGATGCAAGTTCCATTGAAGGGAAGCCTGCTGGGATTGTCGATCGGCGCGCTGCTTTATTTGTTCGCGGCCACCGGCTACGGCTTGCTCATCTCCTCCGTGACAAATAGCCAGGTGGCGGCGGTCTTTGCGGGCGCGATTCTGTCGATGCTCCCGACGATGCAGTTTTCCGGCATGTTGCAGCCGGTCTCGACCCTCGAAGGCGGGGCTTGGCTTATGGGCACGTTGTGGCCCACGACCTATTACATGCATTTGAGCGTCGGCGCCTTTACAAAAGGTCTCGGGATCGGAGATCTCGCGACCGATCTTTTTGTCCTTGCTGCCTTCACACCCGCTTTCGTGCTCGCCGCTGCGGCCTTCCTTAAGAAGCAGGAGGCCTAATGCTGAGAACGCTCGCCAACATATTCTGGCTCGGCAACAAGGAGCTCCGGAGCGTGTTCAGCGATGTGCTGATGGTCGCGTTTATCGTCTGGTCGTTCACGTTCTCGATTGCGGAGCGCGCGACCGGCATGGGCGACACCGTCAACAACGCCTCGATCGCTATCGTCGACGAGGATCGCACCGCCTTGTCGCGCCGCCTGGGCAATGCGCTCTATCCGCCCTATTTCAAACGCCCGGACCTGATCGAGGCCGACGCGATCGATCGGGCGATGGATCAGAGCCGGTATATGTTCGTAGTTGTGATCCCGCCGCGCTTCGAGGCAGACCTTCGCCAGGGCCGCCAGCCGAAGCTCCAGCTCAACATCGATGCCACGGCGGTCATGCAAGCCGGTATCGGCGCCGGGTACATTCAGAACATCCTGACCACCGAGATCACCAGATATCTCGACCGCGCCGACCAACCGTCAAGTAGTCCGGTGTCGGTAGTGCAGCGTCGCGCATTCAATCCAAACGGCACGCAAAAATGGTTTGCCGCCATCGTGGCGCTCCTCGACCAGCTCTCGATGCTCACAATCGTATTGACCGGTGCCGCGTTATTGCGAGAGCGCGAGCACGGCACCATCGAGCATCTCCTGGTCTTGCCGCTGAACGCGTTCGAAATCGCGATGGCCAAGGTCTGGGCGAACGGGCTGATTATCCTCGTCGCGTTCACGCTGTCCATGGTGTTCGTCGTCGGAGGCGTTCTCGACATCCCCATGGCAGGATCAAAGATCCTTTTGCTCTCAGGCACGATGATCTATCTTTTCGCCGCCGCAGCGATTGGTATCTTTCTTGGAACGATTGCGCGCACGATGGCGCAGTTCGCTCTTCTGATGATGATGACGATCATGGCAATGATGATGTTGTCAGGAGGCATGAGTCCGATCGAAAGCCAGCCCGCCGTCATCCAGCCGTTCACATGGCTGCTGCCATCACGCCACTATATGGCGTTTGCTCAGGCTGTGGTGTTCCGCGGCGCAGGTATCGATATCATCTGGCCGGAATTCATAACAGTCGCGGGACTGGGCTTTGTCTTCTTTGCTGCAAGTCTGGTCCTGTTTCGCCGCTCCATCGCTCGCAGCCAATAGGTCTTGTTTCCATGTAGATGCGGAAATCAGTAGTCCTCGGCTCGAATCACCGTTCAAGAGCAGGAGATATTTGGCCATGGTGTGAACCGGCACTGTTCGCACATGACGATCGGCGTCGTCCACACATGCCCCCCGCATTGCCTCACTAAGAATGTTACCGACGAAGTAACCGCCGTGACTGGGGTAGCGCTGCCGAATCGGATCGGTGTCGCGGATGGCGGGACCGATGAGCATGGGTGCACGACGCGAGATTAGGGCTGCGGTGGCGGCGCGCTACCGATTGACCGACCGGGCGGGCAAAGGACGCGTTCTCGACGAGTTGTGCAAGGTGACGGGCTGGCGGCGGCGTGGCTGAAGTCGTCAGGCCCGCGCCGCGGCGGGCCGGGCATGGAATGACAGATCCCGCGTGACCAGATTCTGGCGCAGACCGGCGGCGCCGCTTCTGCGATAGCCGCGTCATGGCAAACGAGACTCACATCACCGCCAGGTCTGAGGCCGACGCCGCGTTCCGCGCCGCCGCGAACAGGCGCGCAGCGATGGAAGCGCGCCTGTCCGAGGAGCAGCGCGCGCGGTATCAGGCGCTCCGGCAAAAGCAGGACGCTGAACTAAAACGCCAGGAGCAGCGGCTTGAACAGCGGCGCCAGGACTATCAGTCCGAAGTCAGGAAGAACGGCATCGTCCCGAGCCTGGACATGATCCCCCTCGACCGCAATACACCCCGCGCGTTGCGCGATGCGGCGCGAGAATACGCTTCGCAGGATCAATGGGTGGCCGATCTGAAGCAGGCGCAGAAGCGCGCGCAGGACAGGTTTCTTGAGCGCCCCCAGGCGGGCGAACCTGCCCTGGTAGAACCCGAAGGGCTGCGCCCAAAGCCTTCACACGAATAGCGCCTGCCCGGCGACCTTTAAATTTGCACCGGCCGCGATTTCTATGCTTATCTACTGATAATACTTCACTATTTTCCATATTTGGAAGGTGTTTCTTGAATGACGGATTAAGCGAACCTACCCCCGGAACAGCCCATGACATTCCGGCCTTATCGCCTGAGGAACGCCGCGAGAGAATGCGGCAAAGGCTGGTCGAGGCGAGAAAACAGTCCTCGAAGAAGAACGTCCGCCGCCTTCAGATGGAGTGGGAAGATTTGTCGCCCGCTCAGAAACGCGAACGGGAGGACGAAATCGCGGATTTGTCCCCGGAGGAACGCCGCGAAAGAATGCGGCAAAGGCTGGCGCAGGCGCGCCAGAGGCCAGGACCAAACCTTCGTGGACCCTTCCTTGAATAGAGCAAGAGTGCGCAAGCGGCTGTCATCTGATCCGGTGGGCGAGAATTATAAAGGCCCGGCAATGACATAGCGGTGCTCCGGCAGAATGGCCCAGCTTTGCAACGATATTGGCCGCCGGGGATCGCTCCATAAATCCAGCGATGGCATACCGGCTTGCCGCAAAAGGAACTGAGACGGGCCGGTGAGAGCGTCAACCATTGCCAAGCTCTTGGTGGCTTTGGGGGAAAAGGTACACGTGACCTTGCGAGCGATAGCGCATCTCATTATCGCTCATATTTATGGTATTTTCTGAGCGATATTGTGGTAGAGTATCGCTCATGCGATGGAACTGGCAGCAAACCGATTGGCCGAAGTTTCGCTTCGATGCCGAGGCGTTGACTCCGCTGGAAACCCGCTTCCTTCGGCAAGGCGGCATTGTGATCGGCTCCGTCCAGCATCTGAACGGTGACGATCGCGACGTCCTGACGGTCGAGATCATCAGCGCCGAGGCGCTCAAGACCTCCGAGATCGAAGGGGAGATGCTCGACCGCGAGAGCCTTCAGTCTTCCATCAGACGGCAATTCGGGCTGACGACGGACCGTCGTCGTGCCGGCCCGGCCGAGCAAGGCATCGCCGAGATGATGGTCGACCTCTACCGCGGATATGATGCGCCGCTGTCCGACGAGCGGCTCTTTCTCTGGCATGCCCAGCTGATGCAGGGCCGCCGCGACCTCAAGAATGTCGGCAGCTATCGCACCCATGCTGAGCCGATGCAGATCGTCTCCGGTCCCATCCACGCGCCGAAAGTTCACTTCGAAGCGCCGCCGTCGGATGGCCTCGCGACAGAGATGGAGACCTTCCATGCGTGGTTCAACGAGACGGCGCCCGATGGAGCCCACCCCCTGCCCGCCCTGGTGCGGGCCGGTATCGCGCATCTCTACTTTGAATCCATCCACCCCTTCGAGGATGGCAACGGACGCATCGGCCGCGCCATCTCTGAAAAGGCCCTGGCCCAAGGGCTCGGACAGCCGAGCCTGACAGCACTTTCGGTCATGATCGAGCGGCGACGGAAGGACTACTACAAGGCGTTGGAGCTCGCCAACCGCGATAACGACGTGACAGACTGGCTCCTCTGGTTCGCCGACACGGTGCTGGAAGCTCAGCTTCACACGCAGCGCTGGATCGACTTCCTGATCGCCAAGACGCGTCTGCTCGATGCCTTGCGCGGGAAGATCAACCCGCGGCAAGAGAAGGCGCTGCTTCGCATGATGCGGGAAGGACCGGATGGATTTAAGGGCGGCCTGTCAGCAGGAAACTACACCACCATTACCGGTGCACCGGCAGCCACGGCCCGACGTGATCTGGCCGAGCTGGTGGGTCTTGGCGCTTTGACCCGCACCGGCGAACGCAGAGGGACGCGCTACTGGCTGACCCTCGGCGCATCACCGGCGGCGTAGCCGATGGGCAAAAACGACTGTTTAGAAATAGCGCGCCGCAGTCTGGCGGCCATGTCTTGAATGAGGATGCCGTCGGATGACCTCCACAACATTAAGACTCAATATGCCGCAATGGCAGGGCGGGGACGAGCCAGCCTACCGTTTCGGAGCCGAATTACTGCGTTGGCTTGCCCCGGATCATCACGGTCCCGAGGAAACTGTCGCGGTCCCTGAACCGGACGGCAGTTCACCGCGACTCGACCGGGGTATCAAATCGCGGCACGCTCTGTTGACACAAGCGCGCTCAGCGCGCGCTGCGATTGAACGGCACCGGCCGGATCGGATCGTGACACTTGGCGGGGATTGTCTGGTCGACCTCGCGCCCATCGCATGGCTCAGCCAGAAATATGGCGACAAGCTGGGCGTTCTCTGGATCGACGCCCATCCTGACGTAATGAGCGCAGCCGAGTTTTCCCATGCCCATGCGCATGTATTGGGAATGCTGCTTGGCCGGGGCGACGAGGATTTCACCGCCCAGGTCGCCCAAAAGCTGGTCGCCTCGCGCGTAATGATCGCTGGCATGGATGCCTGGACCGATGTCGAAGGGCCGATCCTGACGGAACTGGGCCTCCGGCACACGCCTTCTGCCGATATTGCCGATACGAGCCAGCCGATCCTCGACTGGATGGCAGCCGAGGGCATCAGTCATCTTGCGGTGCATTTTGATCTCGACGTGCTCGACCCGGCACACTTCTCACCGCTGCTGTTCAATAGACCGTGTGTACCCGAGGGGACTTTCGACGGGATCGTGCAAGGCAGGATGCGGCTTGCGCAGGTGGTGAGACTGCTGAATGACGTGGGGCGTGCGGCGGATATCGTCGGCCTCGCCATCACCGAGTTCCTGCCATGGGATATGCTGCGCCTGAGAAACAGCCTTGCGGCCCTGCCGATTATGAAATCATGAGGCGCGAAGCGATGTTCGATCCGGCAGGTAGCGCGCTGGTGCTGCCACCGTGACGGCCGGACGAAAACTATGAAGGCGCCGCAATGACATAGCGGCGCGCGGGATTTCAGCTCACCAACCCCGATTTCCCCAGTCTTGATCACGGATCGGTTATTCTGTTTGCCCATTCATGCAAGAGCAGGTTCGACGGCTGTGATATGTTGGTCAGTGTCCTAATGTTATCAGAATAGTCCGTTACCTCGGTCGGTCAGGGTTTTGTAGTAAGGCGTTACGGCGTGCCGCGATTTTCCATCGATACTTCCATTGTCCTCACCTCCGCGACCGTCCTGGGCCTTGCCATCGCCCTTGTCGGCAACTGGTTTCTCGACGGGAACGCAAGCATCATAGGTTTTGGGACAGCACTCGCCTATCTGGCGGGTGGCATTCCGACCGGCTGGCGGGCACTGAAGGCGCTGCGGAACGAGCACGTTCTTGACATCGACCTGTTGATGATCGTTGCGGCGATTGCCGCCGCCGCCGTCGGAGCAGCCATCGAAGGCGCGGTCCTGCTTGCGCTGTTCAGCCTGTCGACGACCCTGGAGGAACGCGCCATGGGGCGGGCGCGGCGGGCGATCGAGGCGCTGATGGCGCTGCGTCCGGAAACCGCGTTCCGCAAGTCCGTGGACGGCACTGTGGAGGAGGTTCCAGCGACGGCGCTCGGCGTGGGTGACATCGTGGTGCTTCGTCCGGGCGCGCGGGTTCCTGCGGATGGAACCATCGTGGCCGGCCGTGGCGCGCTGGACGAATCTACCATCACCGGCGAATCCATGCCCGTCGGCAAGGAGCCCGGCGGCAAGGTCTTCGAGGCAACCGTCAATCTCAACGGCGTGCTCGATGTGCGGGTGACGAAATCGCTTGAGCACAGCACCGTAGCGCGGATGATCGCGCTGGTGACGGAAGCCCAGGCTTCCAAGGCCCCGTCAGAGCGGTTCAGCTCCTGGTTCGGCCAGCGCTATACGATGGCCGTACTTGCGGGAGCCGTCATCGCGCTCGGCATTTTCTACGGGCTGGGAAGGGACTGGGAGACCGCGCTTTACCGCGCGGCGACGCTGCTTGTCGCGGCAAGCCCGTGCGCCATCGTGATTTCGGTGCCCGCCGCCATTCTGTCGGCATTGTCGGCCGCCGCGCGTGGCGGCGTGCTGTTCAAAGGCGGCGCCGCGCTGGAGACTCTGGCCGCCGTCAATATATTCGCCTTCGACAAGACCGGGACATTGACGACTGGCCGCGCCGAAGTCACCGGCATCGTCGCCCTGAATGGAAACGAGACGCATTTCCTGACAGCGCTCGCCAGCGTCGAAGCCCATTCCGAGCATCACATCGCCGATGCGCTACGGCGCGAGGCTGCGCGGCGCGGGCTGGCGCTGCATGAGGTGCATGATGTGAAGGCGATCCCGAGCGCCGGCATCGTCGGTCGGGATGCCGATGGTCCGGTCTGGGCCGGCAATCGGCGCATGGCGCAGACGATGGGAGCGTCGCTCGATCATGACCGTTTTCAGGCTTTGCAGGACAGTGCCGAGACCGTCGTCTATCTCGGCCGCGAAGCGCGCGTCCTCGGTGCCGTCAGCGTCGCTGACAAACTACGCGAAACGTCGGCCGGCGCCCTTGCCGCCTTACGCGAGAGCGGCGTCAAGACCATCGCGATGATGACGGGAGACCGGCGAGCCGTTGCCCTGCGCATCGGCACGGAATTGGGGCTGAAGCCGGAGGAAATCCATGCCGAGATGCTGCCGGAGGACAAGGTCCGCCTCGTCGGCGAGATAGCCAAGGGAAGCAAGATCGCCTTCGTTGGCGATGGCGTGAACGACGCCGCCGCATTGGCGCGCGCCGATGTCGGCATCGCCATGGGAGCAGCCGGTTCGGACGTCGCCCTTCAGGCTGCCGACGTGGCCTTGCTGTCGGAAGACATGGAACGGTTCGCGGCCGCGCACCGTCTCGCCAAACGCACCGCATCGATCGTCCGCCAGAATCTTGTGTTTGCCATCGGGGCGATGCTTCTTCTCGTCACCGGTGCCGCCTTCTTCGAACTGCCGCTGCCGCTGGCGGTGCTGGGCCACGAAGGCGGTACCGTGCTCGTCGTTCTCAACGGGCTGAGGCTGCTCAACGATCCGATCCGCAATACGAGGCGATCCACGGCTGATCTGAAGCCCGCTGACCAGGAACGCAACGACGTTCTGGCTGGTGCGCCGAGCCAACTGCGGAACACCGTCGCAACAATTATAAAGGCCCCGCAATGACATAGCGGTGCCCAGTTTTATCCTGAACGGTGCGCCACCCTCAAAAAAAAGAGAGAACTCCGGGTGAAGCCTTGCCCAGGCCCAGACGACTGAGTGATATGCCGCTTGCCAGTCGGCCACCGATGTACTGTTATTCTGCAAAAGGTATTTGATGCGCCGTTTGGCGCCGTCGGACGGGACGACCTGTCTTGACGCATGAGGAGGGGACGACCCCGCTGAGGCGGTGGTTGTGGCCCGGTCCGATCCTCTTACGGAAATCTCGCAATCTCGTCCGTCTCTTCGAGAGCTGATGCCCGGCCCAACTTATTGCGGTCTGGCGCTGACGTGGGTGATTGTTGCGGTGTTCCACTTCGGCGCGCGCTCCTGGCTCGTTGTCCCTATCTCTTCGCCTGTCGCCATCGTCAGCTTCCTCGTGCTCTTTTCAACAATTATGGGGGCGGCCGTTGGCGTTGTCTGGTTCGCCGATAAGCTCGCCCATGAACTGGGCGAGCCCTATGGAACGCTGATCCTCACGCTTTCCGTTGTTTCGATAGAGGTTATCCTCATCGCGGGTGTGATGATCGTATCAGCCGACGCCGCCACGATTGGCCGCGACGCAATCTTCTCCGTGATGATGATCATCATGAACCTCGTGGTGGGGCTATCCATCGTCGTTGGCTGCCTGCGTCACGGAGAGCAAGAATACAACGCGCAAGGCGGTGTTGCTTATGTCTCCATGATTTTGACGCTCACTGGCATCGCGCTCGTATTGCCGAATGCACTTGGGACAGGTGGCGGCAGCTTTGGTCACGCCCAGGCAATCGCGCTTTCCGCAATCACAATACTCACCTACGCGGTCTTTCTCGCCGCGCAAATGGGAGCCTATCGGCGCCTCTTCATTCAGCCCAGCCCAGGTACGCTTACGGTTTCGCATGGCGCGGCCAGGAGTGAGAAAGCCAAGGCGCGAAACACGATCAATCGCCGCTCCGTTGTGCTTCGCTCGATGGCGCTTGTTTTGTTTCTTGTTCCAATCGTCCTGCTATCTCACCATCTCGCCCTGCTGATCGATATCGGCATCGAACATACAGGCGCTCCAGTTGCCGTAGGCGGCGTGATCATCGCCATCATTGTCTTTACGCCTGAATCCATTACCGCCGTGAAGGCGAGCCTCAGGAACGAGATGCAACGCACTATCAACCTCTGTCTGGGTGCGTTTGTATCGACGGTGGGACTGACGGTGCCGGCTGTTCTGATCGTCGGACTTGTCACCGGCAAGACAGTCGTGATGGGCCTCACTGCGCCCGACACAGTTCTCTCGGTGCTAACAATCGGACTGAGCGCGCTGACGTTCTTCGGCCAGAGAATATCGCTCGTACAAGGGATACTGCATTTGGCGCTTTTTGCTGTCTTCGTACTCTTGCTGTTTAATTCTTGATGCTCAAGGCCGCCCTGCTGATTACATCATGAATGCGGTCCGCAGCTCCATATCGCGGGATCGGCCGCCATCACTGCCCGAAGTTTTTCTTCTTGCTCGGGCGTTATCGGTCCTACCGCGTAGGCGCGCACCAGGAAGAGCTTGCCAATGATGCGAACAAATCGGAGTGCCGTCAGCGCCAACGATCGCATGCGACACCTCATATCGCGCCGGGAGAGTTGTCCTTCGACTACCTGTCTCCGCGCCAAAACTTGACCACGCGATAGGTGTTGAGACACGTCCCTGCGATCTATTTATCGCATCAAAAAACGTAATGTTCGCCAGCGCTGACGCCAGCGCGCACTCCACGGATTTCGTATAGCGCCGAAAGCCGGCTGCTCTTGGTGTCGACGTTTCATCTGGCCGTGCAGTTCGGTGACGAGCTACATTTGGTGCGCCGCGTGCCGCCTGCCGGCATAGGACATTTCGCCAGATCCTTCGGAAACCGCTCTTCGCACTAGAGCGGGAGCCCGCTCCCCAAAAGCATTGACTGGCCGAATGATTTGCATGAGCGGTCGGGGGCTTTTGGCGGCTCTCCGCTGAACCTACCATTGCATGCCTATCGGATGGCGACCGAGCCTTCACAACGCATCGATAGCGGGGACTTTCTGTGGGGCGACGCGATTGCAAAAGGACGCTGATCAATTCACCCGCAAGTTGGACTGGAACCTACTTAAGGTGTTCCACGAGATCGCTCGGGGGCCGGGAACTACCGCGGATCAGTACGTCAATGCATGAGCAACGCCTGCGCTGGAAATTCCGTTCGGATTCCTCGTGGCCTTGACGCCGCCGCCGCTTGAGCGCGCCCACATGGGATTTGAAGTGGCCTTGACGCCGCCGCCGCTTGAGCGCGCCCACATGGGATTTGAANNGGGGCGCATTTCTCCACCTTCGACAGTTTCAGCAACGACCCTCGAGCCTCTCGCGCCACAGGGCGTAGATCTTACGATGGAGTATCCGGGATGAGGTATGTTCTGGCGTCCGTCGCGACGGTAATGACGACCAATTCCATGGCTTTTGCGCAATCGCCCGTCGAACTCCCACCCGTGGAAGTGACGACGCAGGCCCAGAAGGCCGCTAAAGCGAAAGGGCAGCAGCTCAATTCGGCAACAGTGCCGCAGCCCGATAGCGCGCCCCTATCCGGAAACGAGCCGAGCTTCTCCGCCGTCCAGTCGATCGATTCCAGCGCAAACGCCGTTGGCATCGCGCAATCGGCAAGCCAAGGCTACGTGAGCCCTCAAGAGATCGCGGCCGTGCCAGCTTATCGGACAGGTGAGTTTCTGGAGGCCGTGCCTGGTCTTGTCGTCACCCAGCACAGTGGCGAAGGGAAAGCCAACCAGTACTTCGTGCGCGGCTTCAACATCGACCATGGCACCGACCTCGCCATTACCATCGACGGGATGCCCGTCAACATGCGGACTCATGGCCATGGCCAGGGATATGCCGACACGAACTTCATGATCCCGGAAATCATACGCGGCCTGACGTATCGCAAAGGCCCGTTCTTTGCGCCGGAAGGTAACTTCTCATCAGCCGGTGCAATCCATCTCGACATTTTTGACGAGCTCGAGAAAAATTTTGGACGCATCGAAGCTGGAAGTTTCGGCCACCGACGCGCGGTTGCGGGTATGTCGTCCCCTGTGGGAGTTGATGGTACCGTTCTCGTTGCCGCTGAGGCGCATCTTTTCGATGGTCCATGGGAGCGGCCGGACGATCTGGAGAAATTCAATGGTGTGATGCGCTATTCGAAGGGCAGCTTCAACAACGGCGTCGCGCTAACCGCCATGGCCTATTCCGGACACTGGTCCTCAACGGATCAGATCCCGTTGCGCGCAGTCGAGTCCGGCATCATCGATCGCTTCGGAACACTCGATCCGACCGACGGCGGCTCATCTCACCGCTATAGTCTCTCGGGACGCTGGAACCAAACGGATGCCAACTCGCAGACCCGCGTCAGCGCCTATGTCGTGAAAAGCGACATGTCGCTCTTCAGTAATTTTACCTACTTCCTCAATGATCCGATCAATGGTGACCAGTTCCAGCAGAGCGACGACCGTGTGCTGACGGGCGCAAGCGCGAGTAGGACGGTCTTCGGCACGCTGGTTGGAGGCGTTAAGTCGGAAACGACTGTGGGGATCGAGGGTCGTTATGACGACATCGACGTCGCGCTGTTCAACACCGCAAAACGTGCACGTCTTTCAACCGTTCGGGCGGACAAGGTGCAAGAAGGAAGCGTCGGCGTCTTTGCGGAAAACACGCTGCGCTGGACGGATTGGCTTCGCACGACAACCGGCCTCCGCGCCGACCTCTACACCGCCAGCATAGATAGCAACATGCCTGTGAATTCGGGGGACGATACCGATTCTATTCTGAGCCCAAAGTTCGGCCTCGTCCTCGTTCCCTGGGCTGCGACAGAGTTGTATCTCAACGCCGGCACCGGTTTTCACAGCAATGATGCGCGCGGCACCGTCACGACGGTTGATCCCGCGAGCGGCGACCCCGCATCGCCGACACCATACCTCGTGAGATCGAAAGGAGCCGAGATCGGAGTGCGCACCACGCCAAGCTCCTGGCTGACCAGCACGCTCTCGCTGTTTGTTCTCGATTTCGATTCAGAGATTGTGTTCGTCGGCGACGCCGGAACAACGGAAGCGAGCCTCCCAAGCCGGCGGATCGGGGGGGAGTATTCATTGCACGCCAAGTTGCTGCCATGGCTCTCGCTGGATTTTGATGCGGCCTATACCCATGCTCGCTTCCGCGAGGAGGACCCCGACGCTCCGGGCCGATACATTCCGGGTGCCGTTGAAGGAGTCGTTGCCGCCGGACTGTCGTTCGATAATCTCGACAATTGGTTCGGAAGCATAAATGTGCGCTACTTCGGACCGCGCCCACTCATCGAGGACAACAGCAGGCGCTCTGGGTCCAGTACGCCCGTGTCGGCGAGCCTGGGCTACCAATTCAGCGATGGTTTGGTGGTGAGGCTGGACGGCTATAATTTGCTGGACCAGACAGCGAGCCAAATCGACTACTACTACGCATCCCGCCTCCCCGGTGAGCCAGTCGATGGGGTTGAGGACTTCCACTTTCACCCATTGGAGCCTAGATCCTTCCGGCTATCGCTGACCAAGGAGTGGTAATGTACTCGGACTGCCTTGCATGAATTACAGCGGGTTCGGTCCACGGGGATTGTGACTGGGACGTCGACCAAGAGCGAGCGGGCGAGGACAAAGCCGTTGGGATCGCGTCCGGACTTTTTTCAAGCCCGGCCCGTTGTCATTGCAGATCTCGCGCCGGACGATTGATCAAACGCAAGCTGATGGAGCAACGCGGATCAGGCGCGGCGAAAAGGTCGGCGAAGAAATCGCCGTCGCGCTCTCCCAAATCCATCTAAGCTGAAGGCACGCAGTGGAATGCAGTCGCAAAAAGGACACCTCAGCTATTGGCCGAGGTGTCTAGTCGCTCCACAGGTGCAACATTCCTGTAGAGGGGAAGCTCCCTCTCGATGTCCTTTATTTTGAATCAGCGAACGGGCGGAAGCTTCCGCCCGTTCGCGTCTCCTCAAGGAACTTGATAGGTGGCTAGCAGGTGACCGACATAGATAGTCGCCCCTCCTGCTAAAAGCGTCAGGTAAGGGAGGAAGCCGGCGCGACGCGGAATAGGTTGGCCATTTTCTTCCAGATCGATCTGCATCCACCGCGGGAATTTACCCCCGTCGGTCACATAATGGCGGTATGCGAAGATCGGAATGATGCCGGCCACGATAAGAAGGCTGGTCAGCAGCACCCGTTGGCCCCAAAAATCTGCTCCCCAGCCCATGATCAGCAGATTCAAAAAGCCACACACTGCACCCGCTGCCAACAACCAGGTTGAAGCACGGTACTGAACCGCCCCGGGTTTG
>JRYH01004475.1_pt1 | contig 26107 bp, 24 predicted proteins | sample 235351 | NCBI WGS metagenome assembly JRYH01 (sample SAMN03074221, study PRJNA261480) | activated sludge metagenome | biome: Wastewater Treatment Plant; feature: Wastewater; material: Activated sludge; isolation source: activated biomass of a wastewater treatment plant treating wastewater... ...
TGCGGCCGGCCAGCTTGAGGCCTTCGAAGGCCTGCGGGCTGGTGACCTCGTGAACGAGGTGCCGGTCGATGTAGATCAGGGCCGTGCCGTCGTCTTCCTTGCGGACGACGTGGGCATCCCAGAGCTTGTCGTAGAGCGTGCGCGGCGCGAGCGACATGGAACCTGGTCGAAAGTCGGTGGAGAACTGCCGGACCGCATCCTGACGGACGTGTCCGGCGCAGACTGTCGATTATGCCACGCGCGCCCCGCGCCCGACGCCCTCGGCGGCCGCTCAGCGCCGCGCGCGCGCCTGCTCGTAGAGCGGCATGACCCGCGCCGAATAGACCTCCAGGTCCGACAGCCGGGTCTCGGGCGACGGGTGGGTGCTCAGGAACTCGGGGCCGCGCGAGCCGCCGTTGGCCATCATCTTGCGCCACAGCGACATCGCGGCGCGGGGGTCGTAGCCTGCGCGGGCCGCCAGCTCCACGCCGATCCGGTCGGCCTCGGTCTCGTGCAGGCGGCTGTTGGGCAGCCCGAAGAAGGTCTTGTAGAACAGGCCCCCGAGGTCCATCGAAGCCTGGCCGCCCCCGATCGCCATGACCGCGCCGCTCAGCAGCACCTGCGCGCCGAGCTGCTCGGAGGCCCGCTCGCGGGCATGCTCGCGCAGCGCGTGGGCGATCTCGTGCCCGACGATGGCGGCGATCTCGTCGTCGCTCAGGTTCAGCTTGGTGATGAGCCCGGTGTAGACCGCGATCTTGCCGCCCGGCATGCACCAGGCGTTCATCTCGTCGGAGCGGATCACGTTGACTTCCCAGTTCCAGCGCGTCGCCTCGGGCCGGAAGGCGCCGGCCGCCGGGATCAGCCGGCCGGTGATCGCGCGGACCCGGTTGGTGAGCGCGGCGTCGGCGTTCAGGTCGCCCTGCTGGCGTTCCTTGCTCAGCACCTCGCGGTAACTGAGCTCCGCCTGCTCGCGCAGCTGGGCCTCGGAGATCAGCGGCGACATCCGCTGCGTGCGCTCGACCCCGACCGCGCCGCCGGCCGTGGTCTGCACCGACTGGCAGCCGGCAAGGAGCGCCGCCACAGAGAGCGCGCCGGCCGCTGCCGCGCGGGCGGCAAGCGCTGCACGCCCCGCGCGGGCGGATCGATCGGCGACCCGGCCATCCTTCAAGACTCGATTGGAAGGCTTCATCCTGGCGTTTCCTCCGTACGGTCCCCGTTTCTCACCCGGCCATCGGGCGCCCCGGACGGGACGACCCGGCGCAGCGCGAGCCAGCCCAGCCCGGCCGCGAGCCCGGCCACCACGAAGGTAGCGTCCGGAGACACCGCGGTCCAGACCCAGCTGGCCACCAGCACGCCCGCCGAGCCGCCCAGTCCGTAGCCGACCATCACGTAGAGCGCCTGGGCGCGCGCGTGCTGGGGCGGCTCGAACCATTCCTGCAGTGTGGCGATGGTAGCGCTGTGATGGATCCCGAAGGTCACCGCGTGGGCCAGTTGCGCCAGCAGGATGGCCGGCAGCCATCCAGCGGAAGCCCCGATGAGCAGGAAGCGCAGCGCCGCGACCGCCAGGCTGGCGCGCAACAGCGGCAAGGCGCCGAAGCGCTGGAACAGGCCGCGCTGCAGCCAGAAGACGGCGATCTCGGCCAGCACCCCCAGCGCCCAGACCAGCCCGATCGCGGTCTTGCTGTAGCCCCGCGCGGCCAGGTATAGCGAGAAGAAGGCGTAGAGCGCGGCGTGCGCGAACAGCATCAGGAACGCGGACAGGAAGAAGGCCCGCACCCGCGGCTCGGCCAGGCGCTGGCCGATCGAGACCGAGGCCCGCGCACGCGGCGCTGCCGCCACTGCCGGCAGACGAAGCGCGACGAGGGTCAACAGCGCCAGCAGTCCGGCCACCCACCAGGGCAGGCCCGACACGCCATGGCGATCGAGCACCGGCCCGATGCCGACCACGCCGACGATGAAGCCCACCGAGCCCCAGACCCGGAGCCGTCCGTAGCGGCCGGTGTCGCCGCCGACCGCCCGCATCGCCATGGTTTCGGCGATCGGCATCTGGGCCGCGGTGAAGAAGAAGAGCGCCGCCAGCACCGCGAACAGGACTCCGAACCGCAGCCCCGGGGCCGCCGCCAGGGCGGCGCCACCCGGCCAGCCTGCCCAGCCGCTCAGCGCGAGCGCCAGCGCCGAGGCGCAGGCCAGCGCCGAACTGATCCGCAGCAGTCCCGCACCACTCCCGCCGCGATCGGCCAGCCAGCCCCAGAACGGCGGGCCGACGATCCGCAGCACCTGCGGCACAGCCATCAGCAGCCCGATCTGGGCGATCGTCATGCCGATGCCGGCCAGGTACAGCGACAAGTAGGGCGAGAACAGCCCCACATAGGCGAAGTAGGCGAAATAGAGGCCGCCGATCCCCGCGGCATGGCCGGCAGCCCGCGGCATGTCGGGCCCGGGGTCAGCGCACGCGGGTGAATCGGGGCATCGGCGCCCTCAGCGACGCGGATCCGGACCGGCGATCCGCGGCGTGGGCACCGTGACGCCGGCGTTCTGCGCGCGATCGCGCAGCGCGTGGTCGGCCAGCACCAGCGCCAGCATGGCCTCGGCGATCGGCGTGGCGCGGATGCCCACGCAGGGGTCGTGCCGGCCGAAGGTCTCGACCTGGGTGGGCCGGCCCTCCACGTCTATGGACTGGCGAGGCGTGCGGATGCTGGAAGTCGGCTTGATCGCGATCGACACCCGGATGGGCTGGCCGGTGGAGATGCCGCCCAGCACGCCGCCGGCGTGGTTGGAGAGGAAACCCTCGGGCGTGAGCTCGTCGCCGTGCTCGCTGCCGCGCTGGGCGACCGCCGCGAAACCGGCGCCGATCTCCACCCCCTTGACCGCGTTGATGCCCATCATCGCGTGGGCGATGTCGGCGTCGAGCTTGTCGAACAGCGGCGCGCCCAGGCCCACCGGCACGTTCTCGGCCACCACCTCGATCCGCGCGCCCACCGAGTCGCCGTCGCGGCGCAGCTCGTCCATGTACTGCTCGAGCTGCGGCACGATGCCGGCGTCGGGCGCGAAGAACGGATTCTCGGCCACGTGCTTCCAGTCGGTGAACGGGATCGCGATCGGGCCGAGCTGCGACATCCAGCCGCGAATGGCGGTGCCGTAGCGCCCGGCCAGCCACTTGCGGGCGATGGCCGCGGCAGCCACCACCGGGGCGGTCAGCCGCGCCGACGAGCGCCCGCCGCCGCGCGGGTCGCGGATGCCGTACTTGTGCCAGTAGGTGTAGTCGGCATGCCCCGGGCGGAAGGTCTGGGCGATGTTGCCGTAGTCCTTGCTGCGCGCATCCTGGTTGCGGATCAGCAGCGAGATCGGCGTGCCGGTGGTGCGGCCCTGGTAGACCCCGGACAGGATCTCGACCTGGTCCGGCTCCTGGCGCTGGGTGACGTGGCGCGAGGTGCCGGGCCGCCTGCGGTCGAGTTCGACCTGGATGTCGGTCTCGGCGAGTGCCAGCCCGGGTGGGCAACCGTCGACGATGCAGCCGATCGCCGGCCCGTGCGACTCGCCGAAGGTGGTGACCCGGAACAGGTGGCCGAAGGAGTTGCCTGACATGCGAGGGGAGTCCCGAAGAGGTTGCGTGAGGAACCGGGCCGCGCGAGCGCCGCGGGGCTCAGCCCGGCCAGCGCGCGAGCCGCGCCAGCACCCAGGCTTTCGGCGTGGCTGCCAGCATCGCGTCGACCGAGGGCGTCTGCGCGACGCCGAAGACCAGCAGCCGCACGGGAATCGCCAGTTGCGGCATTTTCAGGCCCTGCGCGGCGAGCGTGTCCTTGAGGGCAGCCGAAATGCCGGCCGCGGTCCAGTCGCTCGCCCCCAGCGCGGCCAGCCGCTGCGAGAACCCGGCCACCGCCTCGCGTGCCGGGGCCGTCAGGTGCTTGTCGCGATCGGCAGGCGCGATCGCATTCGGGTCGTGGTCGCCGTAGAACATGTGGGCCAGGTCGGCCAGCTCGTTCAGCGTCTGCGCCCGCTCCTTCAGCAGCCCGCATACGACCGCCAGGTCGGGCCCCTCCCCGGCCAGGCTCACGCCGGCGCGCTCCAGGCGCGGCGCCACCATCCGGGCCAGCTCCGCGTCGGCGGCCTGCTTCAGGTAGTGGTTGTTGAGCCAGCTCAGCTTGTCGAAGTCGAAGCGCGACGGCGAGCGGCTGATGTGCTGGCCGTCGAACCACTGCACGAACTGCTCGCGCGAGAAGACCTCGTCGTCGCCGTGGCTCCAGCCGAGCCGCGCCAGGTAGTTGACGATCGCCTCGGGCAGGTAGCCGTCCTCGTCGTACTGCATGACCGAGACCGCGCCGTGCCGCTTGGAGAGCTTCTGCCCGTCGGGTCCGTGGATCATCGGCAGGTGGCCGTACTCGGGCACCGGCGCGCCCAGCGCGCGCAGGATGTTTATCTGGCGCGGCGTGTTGTTCACGTGGTCGTCGCCGCGGATCACGTGGGTGATCCGCATGTCCCAGTCGTCGACCACCACGCAGAAGTTGTAGGTGGGCGTGCCGTCGGAGCGCGCGATGATCAGGTCGTCGAGCTCGGCATTGTCGAAGGCGATCGGGCCCTTGACGATGTCGTTCCACGCAGTGCCGCCATCGAGCGGGTTGCGGAAGCGCACCACCGGTTTCACGCCCTCGGGGGGCGGCGGCAGCGCCTTGCCGGGCTCGGGGCGCCAGCGGCCGTCGTAGCGCGGCTTCATGCCGAGCGCCTCCTGCTCGGCGCGCATGCTCTCGAGCTCTTCCTTCGTGCACCAGCAGTGGTAGGCGGTGCCCTCGACCAGCATCTTCGCGATCACCTCGCGATAGCGGTCCATCCGCTGCATCTGGTAGAACGGCCCCTCGTCGGGATCCAGCCCCAGCCAGCGCATGCCGTCGAGGATCGCCTGCGTGGCCTCGGGCGTGGACCGCTCGACATCGGTATCCTCGATGCGCAGGATGAAGGTGCCGCCATGATGGCGCGCGTAGGCCCACGCGAACAGCGCGGTGCGCGCGCCGCCGATGTGCAGGAAACCGGTGGGACTGGGAGCGAATCGGGTGCGAACCATGCCGCGGATGTCCGGAGAGAAGGCCGACGAGAAGAAGGCCGACGAGAAGGTCGGGGGCCACGAAAGCCCTCGATTTTACGCGAGCCCCCCTGAAGGCGGCGCCGGGCGGCCTGACGTCGGCGCCGCCGGCCGGGACAGCGCGGGCGATCACCTGGTGGTGCGTGTGCTGCGCGCCCACCCCGGAGTCACGGTCTCGCAGACCCGGGCTCGGCTCGCCGCCGGTGACCTGATCCTGGATTCGGCCGAGGCGGTCTGGCTGGTCGACGGCGATCGAAGGCTGGTCGGCGCCGTGCCCCTGCCACGCCTGCTCGCGGCCGACGGCGCACGGTCGCTGGCCGAGATCGCGATCGCGCCGGTCCCGGCCGTCGAGATGGGCATGGATCAGGAACACATCGCGTCGCTGGCCCTGCACCACGGCCTGAGCTCGGTGGCGGTGCTCGACGCGCGAGGTCACTTCGCCGGCGTGGTGCCGCCGCAGGCGCTGCTCGAGGTGCTGCGCCGGGAGCACGTCGAGGACTTGCACCGATTCGCCGGCATCGGCCTCGAGGACACCCGCGCGCGCGAGGCCATCGAGGCGCCGCCCACCCGTCGGGCCCGCGACCGCCTGCCCTGGCTGCTGGTGGGCCTGCTCGGCAGCATGGCCGCCACCTTCATCGTGGCCGGTTTCGAGGAAGCGCTGCAGTCGCGCGTGGCGATCGCCTTCTTCGTGCCCGGCATCGTCTACCTTGCCGATGCGGTCGGCACCCAGAGCGAGGCGATCGCGGTGCGCGGGCTGTCGCTGAGCCGCCAGCCGCTGCGCCACCTGCTCGCGGGCGAGCTGCGCACCGGCCTGCTGATCGGCGTCACGCTGGCGCTGCTGGCGCTCGCGCCGATCTGGTGGTGGTTCGGCGACGCCCAGCTCGCGCTGGCCGTTGCCATCGCGCTGCTGGCGGCAAGCGCCTGCGCCACCACGATCGGCTTCGCCCTGCCCTGGCTGCTGGCCCGCAGCGGTCGCGACCCCGCCTTCGGCAGCGGGCCGATCGCCACGATCATCCAGGACCTGCTGAGCCTGCTGATCTACTTCTGGACGGTGCAGGCGCTGCTCGTGTAGGGCCGCGCGCGGCGCCGGCCGGTTTGACCGCCCCGCAAGCGATCGAATAGAATCTCGCGTTCCCCGATCGGGGTGCCCTCTCTGGGGCGGCTAGCTCAGCGGTAGAGCACTGCCTTCACACGGCAGGGGTCACAGGTTCGAACCCTGTGCCGCCCACCAGATTCTCTCCAGCGGCAAGCCCTGCCGCGCGTCGGCAAGACACCGACCGACGCCCAGGAGGACGACCTCCCCCACTTCGGGAACATGCCCCGGGACGACCCGGCTCTTTCGTGAGGAGAGCCGCCATGGCCTGGATCTCGTTGCTCGTCGCCGGAATCCTCGAAGTCGTCTGGGCGTACTCGATGAAGCAGTCGCACGGCTTCACGAGACTGCTTCCTTCCGCCGTCACCGTGGTCGTCATGATCGCCAGCTTCGCCCTGCTGGCAACGGCCATGCGCGTACTGCCGCTCGGCACCGCTTATGCGGTGTGGACCGGCATCGGCGCGGTCGGCGCCTTCGTCGTCGGCATCGTGGCGCTCGGCGAGCCGCTCACCCCGCTTCGCGTGCTTGCGGCGTCGCTGATCGTGTCGGGCATCGTGCTCATGAAGCTCGCAAGCGGTGATTGAGGCGGAGGGGCAGGACCCACTCCGGTCAGACCACTACCGCCCGCCCCACCCCGCAGACGTCCATCTCGAACTCCAGGCCGAGCACCGGTGGACGCGCGAAGTGCCAGACCAGTCCGCCGTCCATCGCGCCGCGCGCCGCCAGTTCGTCGCCGACCAGATGGCCGATGTCGTGCACGGTATAGGCCTGGGTGAAGACCGCGTCGCGCCAGCCGACGCCGAGTGCCGCCATCCGGGCTTCCATCGCCTTGACGACAAAGCGGACCTTCTCGCGCAAGGCGTCGGGCGAAGTCTCACCGTAGCGCACGATCCGCTCGCTGTACGGCTGGGTGCCGGGGCGCGCATCGCCGGCCCCGGCCAACATGAAGCTGCGGCCGCCTCCGGCACCGGCGGGCACCGCGTAGCAGAAGGCGAACATGGCCGGTTCGGCCGGTTTTCCGTAGGCCGGGCAGACGTTGGTGCGCGCCACCGGATTGACGCCGTCGCGGTACAGCCCCCAGCGTTCCAGCGTGGTCACGTAGTGCCGGTTGAACTCGACGAACCCCTGGTCGCTGAAGGGCTCGGCGCTTCGAAGTTCGCAATGAGCGAAGGCGGTCGTGGGGCGCCCCATGGACTCCAGGTGCGCCTCGACCGCGGTGAAGGCCTCGGCCAGCGGCAATGGCCGTCGGAACCTGGCCCGCACCAGCTCGTGACCGTCGAGTGCGGCCACGCCGCCCGAGTACTGGAAGAAGCCGGGGATGTAGCGGTAGCCGCCGGCGGGGAAGTCGGTGGTGGCGGTCATTCGGTGGCGCCTCGCTCGAAGGGTTGTACGGGCCGGAGTCCGACGCAGGTCGCTGACGGCTCATGCGGCGATGGCAGCATAACCGCACGGGTTGACCCGCCGGCCGCATGGCGGCATAAGGAGCCATCCCCTCCCCCCGCCCGCTCACGGAGTCTCCAACGTGAATACGACGCCCCGCCGACCAGGGTTTCCCGCCTTCGTCGCGGTCATTGCCGCTGCCCTGGCGCTGGCTTCGGCCGTTACCGCCTCGGCTGCCCCCCAACGCTACGTGATCGAGCCCCTGCACACCTTCGTGACTTTCGAGGTGCTGCATTTCGGCACCTCTACCGTGCGCGCGCGCTTCGATCGCAAGGACGGCCACATCGTGCTCGACCGCGAGGCGCGCACCGGGGAGGCGATGATCACGATCGACACCGCCTCGGTGAGCTCGGGCGTGCCCGATTTCGACAAGCATCTGAAGAGCAAGGACTTCTTCGACGCCGCCAACACCCCTGAGGCCACCTTCACCGGCACGAAGTTCGCCTTCGACGGCGACCGGATCACCGGCGTGGACGGCACGCTGACCCTGCTCGGCAGGACGAACCCGGTTTCACTGAAGGCGCTTCGCTTCAACTGCTACGACAACCCGATCCTCGAGGCCCGGGTCTGCGGCGGCGACTTCGAGACCACGATCCGGCGCAGCCAGTGGGGCATGAACTGGGGCATCGACATGGGAATCCCGGACGAAGTCCGGCTTGCGATCCAGATCGAAGCGGTCCGGCAATGAGCCCGACCGGCAACTGCATGCATCGACGATGTGCAACCGCTACGTGACGCCCGAGCAGGCCGAGATCGAACGTCTCTGGCACATCGGCGCCCAGTCCCCGCTGCCCCCGTGGCCGCGCTCGGTGTTCCCCCGCGCGCAAGGCCCCTTCGTTCGCTGGCGCGACGGCCGGCGCGAGCTGGTGGTGGGGCAATGGGGGCTGATCCCGCATTTCGCGGACAGCGCCACGCTGCGCTACCAGACCAACAACGCGCGCTCGGAGGAGGTCGCCGGCAAGGCGAGCTATCGGCTGCCCTGGGCGCGCGGGCAGCGCTGCATCATCCCCGCGGAATCCTTCGACGAACCCTGCTGGGAGAGCGGCCGCAACGTGTGGTGGCGCTTTCGGCGAGCCGACGGCGCGCCCTGGGGCCTGGCCGGGCTCTGGAACACCTGGCTGGATCGAAAGACCGGCGAGCTGGTCGAGAGCTACACGATGCTGACGATCAACGCCGACGCGCACCCGCTGATGAGCCGGATGCACAAGCCCGACCCCCGGCTCGGGCCGCACGCGCAGGACAAGCGCTCGGTCATCGCGATCGAGCTCGCCGACGTCGACCGCTGGCTCGCCGGCAGCCTGGACGACGCGAAGGCGCTGCTGAAGCTGACGCCGGTCGAGGCCTTCGACGCCGGCCCGGCCACCGACTGACCAGGACTCCCGAATGAAACCCGTCACCCTGCACCACTGCGTGAGCGCCCGTTCCTTCAGGCCGCTCTGGATGCTCGAGGAGCTCGGCCTGCCCTACGAGCTGAAGATGCTGCCCTTCCCGCCCCGCGCGCTGGCTCGCCAGTTCCTGGAGGTGAACCCTGCCGGCACCGTGCCCGCCTTCTTCGATGGGGCCACGCGAATGACCGAGTCGTCAGCGATCTGCCACTACCTGGCGGCGCGCTACTCGCCCGGCGTGCTCGCGGTGGACGTGGCCGAGCCCGACTTCGGACCCTGGCTGAACTGGCTGCACTTCGGCGAGGCCACGCTCACCTTTCCGCAGACGCTGGTGCTGCGCTACGGGCGCTTCGAGCCGAAGGAGCGCCGCCAGCCGCAGGTCGTGGAGGACTACACGAAGTGGTTCCTCGCGCGGCTGCGCACGCTGCAGCCGGTGCTGGCCGAGCGCGAGTTCCTCTGCGCCGGGCGCTTCACCGCCGCCGACGTGTCGGTGGGCTATGCGTTGCTGGTGGCCGAGTACCTGGGCTTCGTGCCGCGCTTCGAGCCGGCGGTTGCCGCCTATTGGGCAAGGCTGCGCACGCGCCCGGCCTTGCTGCGTGCGCTCGAGGTCGAACGCGAGGCCGCCGTGGCGCAGGGAATCTCGCCTGTCCCGGCACCCGCCACGGGCGGACCGGACTAGGGTCCGGTCACACGTTGACGCCTTTCATGCCTTCCGCGGTATAGCGCTCGCCCGCCGCGATACCGGCCGGCAAGGCGGCCGAGATCCGCGCCAGGTCGTCGGCGCTCAGCGACACGTCGACCGCACCCAGGTTCTCGTTCAGCCAGGCCACCCGCTTGGTGCCCGGGATCGGGATGACCTCCGGCCCCTGCGCGAGCAGCCAGGCGATCGCCAGCTGCGCCGGCGTGCAGGCCTTCTCGACTGCGAATCGCCGCACCGTGTCGGCAATGACCTGGTTGCGCGCCAGGTTCTCGCCCTGGAAGCGCGGGTTGGACTTGCGAAAATCGCCCTCGGCCAACTGCCCCGGGTCGGCGATTCGGCCGGTGAGGAAGCCGCGGCCCAGCGGGCTGTAGGCGAAGAAGGACACGCCCAGCTCGCGGCACGCCTGCAGCATGCCTGCCTCGGGATCGCGGGTCCACAGCGAATACTCGCTCTGCACCGCCGCGATCGGATGCACCGCGTGGGCGCGCCGCAGCGTGGCCGGAGAGACTTCGCAGAGGCCGATCGCGCCGATCTTGCCCTCCTCCATCAGCCTGGCCAGCGTTCCGATGGACGCCTCGATCGGCGTGTCCTCGGCGATCCGGTGCATGTAGTAGAGGTCGATCCGGTCGGTGCCCAGCCGTTCGAGCGAGGCCTCGCAGGCGGCCCGGATGTACTCGGGCGAATTGTCGATCCGCCGTTCGTAGGAGCCCGGCTTGCGCACGATCCCGAACTTGCTGGCCAGGTGGACGCGATCGCGCCTTCCCCTCAGGAAGCGCCCGAGCAATCGCTCGTTCTCGCCGAAACCATAGATGTCGGCGGTGTCGAAGGTTTCGACGCCGGCATCGAAGGCCGCCTCCAGCGTGCGCAGCGACTCGGCCTCGTCGGTCGGGCCGTAGAACTCGGACATGCCCATGCAGCCCAGGCCGATCGGGAAGATCTCGCGGCCAGTGAGGCCGATCGGTCGCTTTTCGGTGCTCATCGATGCGTTCTCGCTCGAAGGTTCAGAAGGGCCAGACCAGGCGCAGCATCGGGATGCTGATGGCCACCACCAGGATCTCGAGCGGCAGGCCAAGTCGCCAGTAATCGCCGAAGCGGAAGCCGCCCGGCCCCAGGATCAGCGTGTTGTTCTGGTGGCCGATCGGCGTCAGGAAGGCGCACGAGGCGCCGATTGCCACTGCCATCAGGAAACTGTCCGGATGCGCGCCCAGCTGACTGGCCGCCCCCAGCGCGATCGGGCACATCACCGCCGCGGTGGCTGCGTTGTTCATCAGGTCGGACAGCGTCATGGTCACCACGAGAATGAGCACCAGCGCGATGACCGGATCGCCGCGCGCGACGCCTTCGAGCAGGAAGCGCGCGATCTGGTCGGCCGCCCCGGTCGCTTCCATCGCGCCTGCGACCGGAATCAGCGCCGCCAGGAGCACGATCACCGTCCAGTCGACTGCTTCGTAGACCTGGCGCGGCGGCACCGTCCGGAACACCATCGAGGCGAGCACGCCTGCCGCGAACGACACGGCCGCCGACAGCAGGCCGAACGCCGCCACCGCGATCGACAGGGCCATGATCGCGCTGGCGGTGATCGCCTTGCGCCGGCTCGGGATGCGCAGCGAGCGCTCGGCCAGCGGCACGCAACCCGCCCAGGACGCGAACTGCATCAGCGTTTCCGGTGGCCCCTGCATCAGCAGCACGTCGCCGGCGCGGATGGGCATGGTGCGCAATCTCGCGGTCGATCGCCTCCCCTGCCGGGACAGCGCGAGCAGGTTGATTCCGTGGCGGGTGCGCAACTCGATGTCGCTGGCCGAGCGGCCGGCGATTGCGGCGCCAGGCAGCACCGCCAGCTCGACCAGGGCGATCTCGTCGGCCCGGCCCTTGTCGGGCTTCTTTTCCTCGGGTTCGTCCGAACTTGCCCCGGCAGTCGCCCGCACGGGGCTCGCTGCCCGATCGCTTCTCGCCTTGCCCGCGGACGACCCTCTGCGCGAATCCGGCTCGACCGCGTCCGCCTTGCCATCCGCCGGTTCGCCCTCCTCCTCGTCGCTCGGCGGCCGCTTCGACTCCTCCAGCTTCAAGCCCAGGCCGGACAGGGCCTCCGCCAGCGCCTCGGCTTCGGCCTCGATCACCAGGATGTCGCCCGCCCGGACCCGCCGGTTCGCGCTCGGGGCAGTCACCCTGACCTCGTTTCGCACCAGGCCCACGATCTGCGCGCCCGCCTGCTCGAGTTCGAGCTCCAGCGCGAGCAGGGTCATGCCGTCGGCCTTGCTGTCCTCGGGAATCCGGGCCTCTGTCAGGTAGGCAGCCGTCTCGAAGGCCTCGACGCCCGCCCGCTCGCGGGTCGGCACGAAGCGCCAGCCGATCAGGGCGACGAAGGCCACGCCGCTGGCCGCGACCGCCAGGCCTACCGGGGCGAAGTCGAACATGCCGAAGCCGCTCATGCCGGTCTGCTCGCGGAAACCGGACACGATCAGGTTGGGCGGCGTGCCGACCAAGGTGGTCATGCCTCCCAGGATGGACCCGAAGGCCAGCGGCATCAGCACCTTGCCGGGCGGCAGGGACTGGCGCGATGCCACCTGGATCGCCACCGGCATCAGCAGCGCGAGCGCACCCACGTTGTTCATGAACCCGGACAACAGGGCCGCGAGCCCGGTCAGCGCGGCAATCGTGAGCGTGGGCCCGGACTGGGTGGGGATGACCGCCCGGGTGAGCGCGTCCACGGCCCCGGAGTTGTGCAGGCCGTGACTCAGGATCAGCACGCAGGCGACCGTGATCACCGCCGGATGGCCGAAGCCGGCGAACGCGGCGTCCAGCGGAACGAGTCCGGTCAGGACACAGGCCAGCAAGGCGCCCATCGCCACCATGTCGTGCCGCCAGCGTCCCCACAGGAACATGGCGACGGTGGCGGCGAGAATCGCGAGGATCGTCAGTTGTTCGAAGGTCAAGGGCACGCTCCGCGATGGGCGCCGGCGGCGGCCGGTCCGGATTCCCGGCCGATCCGCCCGGTGCCCGGCCGATCATAGAACGGAACGCCGGGCGCGCAGGCCCCGCCGATTTCGCTTCCGGCCTGGCCTTACCATCCGGCATCCGATCCCTGCCGAGCCAAGGAGTCCGCGGTGAGCTACGAAACGATCCTGTACGAAGTCGAAGACGGCATCCTCACGATCACGCTGAACCGGCCCGAGAAGCTGAACGCGTTCACCGTCACGATGATGAACGAACTGATCGACGCCTTCGACCGGGCCGACGCCGACGACGCGGTGCGCGCGGTCATCGTGACCGGCGCCGGGCGCGCCTTCTGCGCGGGCGCCGACCTGTCGGCCGGCGGCAAGACCTTCGACTACGAGGCGCGCGGCGACCGGCCGGACAAGCAGGGCGTGCCGTTGCTGCCCGACGGCGAACCGGATCTCGGCCACGAGTCCGTCCGCGACGGTGGCGGGCGGGTGTCGCTGCGCATCTTCGAGTGCCTGAAGCCCGTCATCGCCGCGGTGAACGGCCCGGCGGTCGGCGTGGGCGTGACGATGCAGCTGCCGATGGACATCCGGCTCGCGTCGGACAACGCGCGCTTCGGCTTCGTGTTCGCGCGGCGCGGCATCACGCCGGAAGCCTGCTCGTCGTGGTTCCTGCCGCGGATCGTGGGCGTCAGCAAGGCGCTCGAGTGGACCTACACCGGCCGCGTGTTCCCGGCGCAGGAGGCGCTCGCCGGCGGACTGGTTTCCGCGGTGCACGCACCCGACGAACTGCTGCCCGCGGCGCGCGCGCTGGCCCGCGAGATCGCCGACAACGCCGCCCCGGTCTCGGTGGCGCTCACCCGGCAGATGATCTGGCGAATGGCCGGCGCCGACCACCCGATGGAGGCGCACAAGGTGGACAGCCGCGCGATCTGGGCGCGCGGCCGGGCCGCGGATGCGAAGGAAGGCGTGACCGCCTTCCTGGAGAAGCGCCCGGCCGAGTTCCGCAACCGGGTCTCGACGGACATGCCGGCGTTCTTCCCGTGGTGGAAGCCGCGCGACTACGAGTGAGCGCAGCGCGCACGAGCCTCCGCCGCCCGCGCGAGCGAGCGCCGGTCACTCCTCGTCGGGCTTGACCAGCAGCCGCGAGCGGCGCTTCTTGATGACCACCGGCGGCGTGGCGGGCTGGCCGCCCGAAGCGCCGTAGTCGGTCGCCTGGCGCAGGCCGAATGGCGGCCGCGCGGGCATGTCTTCATCGTGGCGAGGCTCGGCGACGTACCCGGCATCGGACCTGGGCCGCAGCATCACCTTGCGCGGCCGGTCTTCCTGGCTGCGCGGCATTCCGCGCTTGGGGCGCGCCAGCGAGCGCTGCACGGTCGCGGTGGCCTGGTGGTAGAGGGCCACGACACCGGTCTCGGTGGCGAGCAGCAGCATGCGCCCGTCGAAGGACTGGATCCGCCCCTGCAGGCGGGTGCCCGAGACGAGGTAGATCTCGACCCGGCTGCGCTCGCGGCGAAGCCGGTTCAGGAACATGAATTGCGCGTTCTCGGTGCGCCCGTCCGCGCGGACGGTGGCGCCCGGCTCGCGATCAGCGGTCTGGGGCATATTCCGACATTCTAAAGCGCATCGGCCGCGCCGGCGACGCGACGGGCCCGGAATTGCCCACGCGAGCCTCCCGCATGCTAGTTTCGCGTTCCGTTCCCGCCAAGAGAAAACGAGGAGACCACCATGAAGACACGCCTCATCGCGGCAGTCGCCGCATCGCTTGCCGCCGCGGCGCTGCTCGCGCCCGCTCCCGTCGCGCTGGCAGCCGATGCATGGCCGGCGAAGACCGTCCGAATCATCTCGCCCTTCCCTCCCGGCGGCTCGGTCGATCCGCTGGCGCGCCTGTTCGCACAGCACCTCGCGGAGCCGCTCGGTCAGAGCGTCGTCGTCGAGAACAAGACCGGCGCCGCCGGCTCGATCGGCACCGCCGAAGCCGCCAGGGCACCGGCGGACGGCTACACCTGGGTCGTGGTGTTCGACACGCACGCGGTCAATCCGAGCGTGATCCCGAACATGTCCTTCGACACCAAGAAGGACCTCGCCCCGGTGATGCTGGTCGGCACGTCGCCGATGGCGCTGGTCGCGCACGTCTCTCAGCCGTGGAACGACTTCGCCGAGATGCTCGCCGAGGCGAAGAAGAAGCCCGGCGAGCTCGCCTTCGGTTCGGTCGGCACGGGCAGCCTGGGCCACCTGGCGATGACTCAGGTCGGCGACATCGCGGGAACCTCGTTCAACCACATCCCGTATCGCGGCGGCGGCCCGCTGATGACCGATGCGAACGGCGGACAGGTGCCGACGGCCATCGGCACCGTCTTCCTCGTCTCGCCGCACGTGAAGGCCGGAAGGCTGAAGCCGCTGGCGGTTACCTCGTCGACGCCCTCCCCGGCGCTGCCCGGCACCAGGACGATGGCCGAGCAGGGCGTGCCCGGCTTCGAGGCGCTCGCGTGGTGGGGCGTGCTCGCGCCCGCCGGTACGCCCAAACCGATCGTCGACCGGATGCACGCCGAGCTGACCAAGATCCTGGCCAAGCCCGACGTGAAGGAAAAGCTGTCGGCGCAAGGCATGGACATCACGGCCAGCTCGCCGCAGGCCTTCGGCGACTTCCTCAACAAGGAGATCGATCGCTGGGCCAAGGTGGTCAAGGACCACAACATCCAGGCCGGGAAATGACGGAAACCCGGACGCACGCATCGAGCCGGCCCCGCATCGCGGTCTGCGACGACTACGAGCGATCGCTCGCCTTCGGCGCCGACTGGGACACGATCCGCTCGCGCGCCGAGGTGGTCGTCTTCGACCGGCCCTTCGGCTCGCGACAGCAGGCGATCGAGGCGCTGGCCGAATTCGACGCGGTCTGCCTGGTCCGCGAGCGCACGCCCTTCCCGGCGGCGGTCGTGGACGACCTGCCGCGACTGAAGTTCGTGGTGTTCACCGGCGAGCGAAACCTGGCGGTCGACCACCTGGCTGCCGCCAGGCGGGGCATCCCGGTCTCGTTCACCCCCTTCGGGCCGAGCAAGTCGTCCACCGCCGAGCTGACCTGGGCGCTGATCCTCGCGGCGACCAAGCGCGTCACCATGGCCGACGCCGGCATCCGGCGCGGGCATTGGCGGGGCGACGCCCACGGAATGCCCTACCCGCTGCCGGCCAACCTCGAAGGCGAGCGGCTGGGGCTGGTGGGCCTGGGCCAGATCGGCGCCCGGGTCGCGGCGGTGGGCCGGGCCTTCGGCATGGAGGTGGTGGCCTGGAGCCCCAACCTCGACGACGCGCGGGCCCAGGCGGGCGGGGCGCGCCGGGTGTCGAAGGAAGAGCTCTTCGAAACCTCGGCAGTCGTGTCGCTGCACCTGGTGCTGTCGGATCGCACCCGCGGCATCGTCGGCGCCGGCGACCTGGCACGGATGCGCAGCGACGCGGTGCTGGTGAACACCTCGCGCGCGGCGCTGGTCGACGAGGCGGCGCTGCTCGATGCGCTGGCGCGCGGTCGCCCCGGGCTGGCGGCGCTCGACGTGTTCGGCGTCGAGCCGCTGCCGGCCGGCTCGCCGATCCTGTCCTTGCCCAACGTCGTCCTCACGCCGCACCTGGGCTACGTGAACGACAAGGTCTTCGCCGCCTTCCGGCAGGGCATGGCCGACGCCTTGTTGGCCTGGCTGGACGGCGAACCGATCCGGCTGGTGAACGCCGAGCAGCTCGCCGCGCGGAACTCGGCCGCGCCGGGAGACGCCGCATGAGGGTGCTGATCACCGGCGCCAGCGGCTTCCTGGGCACGCGACTGGCGCGGGCGCTGGTCGCGCGCGGCAGCCTGGTCGGCCCGTCGGGCCGGCCCGAGCCGATCACCGAGCTGGTGCTGGCCGACCGGCGCGCGCCCGAGGCGCCGGCGCTGCCCGCCGGGTCCGGCATCCGGCTGCGCAGCGTCGAGACCGACGTCGCTGATCCCGCCGCCCCGGCCGCGCTGCTCGACGAGGACGTCGACAGCGTGTTTCCGCTCGCGGCCACGCTGACGGTGGAATCGGAAACCGACTTCGCCCGCGGCCTGGCGGTGAACCTGCACGGATTGCTCGCCTTGCTCGAGGCGCTGCGGCTGCGCGGCAAGGCCCCGCGCCTGGTCTTCACCAGCTCGCTGGCGGCCTTCGGCGGCCCCCTTCCCGAGGTAGTGGGCGACGGCGTGCCGCTCACCCCCCAGACCTCGTACGGCACCCAGAAGGCGATCGGCGAGCTGCTGATCGACGACTACGCCCGCCACGGATTCGTCGATGGCCGCTGCCTGCGCCTGCCGATCGTGATGACCCGCCATGCGGGTGCGCACGCACCGCCGCCCGGCACCGTCATGCCCACCGTGTCCGGAGCGATCGCGGCCATCGTCGGCGACCGACTGCTCGGGCGCGACGTCGTCTGCCCGCTCGCCCCCGACACCCGGATCGCGACCGCGTCGGCCGAACGGGTGGTGGACGCGCTGATCGCGGTTCACGACCTGCCGGCCGCGGCCTTCGGCCACACCCGCGCGATGAACCTGCCCTCGCTGAGCCTCACGCTGGCAGAGCTGGCCGACGCGAGCGCGCGTGCGGCCGAAGGCGCCGGCGTGCGGGTCGGTGCCATGCGCTGGCAACCCGAGCCGCGTTTCCAGCTTGCGGTCGACCAATGGCCGAAGCGCTTCGAGTCGGCGCGGGCGAGCCGGGCGGGCATTCGCGCCGACGCTTCCGCGGACGAGATCGTGGCCGCCTACCTGCGGGACAATCCGCGCGCGCTGGCCTGAGGCGCGATCGCGCTCCCCGAGTCCGTGGACGGGACGGCCGCGATCTCCTGTGAAACGGCGTTCGAGCCGATGACCCGCTCGAAGCTCGCGAGCAGCAGGCGCCGGCCGGCCTCGTCCTGGGCATGCGTTCCGGCCGCAGGCGTTCCGAATCCGCGCTCGAAGCTCTGCGCGACATTCCGAAAGTAGTCGTCGGACGCGGCAGCGTTCAGGGACACGGCGGCGACGGCGAACGTGGCAAGGGTACGAATCATCTCTGCATCCTCCAGTCTGTTGGCTCCCGTCTCCGGACGACCTGTCCGCGCGGGCAGTGACTGGATGCTCCTCCGCATGGCGGCCGAGCGGCACCCCGACATGTGAGGGGAAATCGACCGGTCGAATCGCGCGCTGCTACTCAGCGAGGCGCGGCCCCCGGCAGGTCGCCGAGCAGGAGATCCTGCAGCGCCTCCTTCGATGGCGGGATGGCGAGCTTCTCGTACAGGGCCTCCACGTAGGAGATCGCGGTATTGCGACTGATCCCCATGCGCTGCGCGAGCTCGCTCAGCGAGCAGCCGTCCGCGTAGTGCAGTGCGGCCTCCTGGAGTCGCGGGGCCAACTCCAGCACCTGGATCGACTGCCAGAGCCTGAGCCGCCTCGGCAGGTAGTGCGCGATCAGCAGGCCCACGCGTGGCGGCTCGCCGCCGTGCCCCGCCAGCCAGTTGCCGCGGAACACGAAGCGTCCCCAGTTGTTCGCCCGCTCGAAACCCGGCGGGCGTGCCGGGCGGCCGCCGAGGATCGCGGCAAGGTCCGCGCACATGCGCGCGATGCAGACGGGGACACCGTTCGGGTCGCAGTCCCCGAGGGACTCGGCGTTGGCCTGAGGATGGGTCGCCAGGAACATCAGGCGTCGCGCCTGGGCATCCATGTGCAGGATGCGGCCGCGCTCGTCGAGCACGGCCATGCCCTGGGCGTCGATCCGCTGCGCCAGATCGCCGGCCGATCCCGTCCGGGGCGTGCAGTCGAGCGCGTGCCTGAGGTAGGGCACCACGCTGCGCACGCTCTCAACTTCGGTCGCATCGAAGGGCCTGTCCGAGGGGCCTCGCAGCAAGGTCAGCAATCCGAGCGGGCGATCGCGCCCGCGCACCGCGCAGTTCAGGACGAAGCGTCCGTCGAGCGGGCGGAACACCTCCCGGTACAGGGCAGACTCGACGAAGACCGCCGCGTTGTCGATGCCCATGGTCTGCACGTCGAATCGCCTGACCACCTCGGGATACGGAGGCGTGAGCCGCGGGTTGGCGGTCAGGGCGAAGTCCCGGAAGAAGCGGCCGATGTAGCGCTCGACGCCGCTGAGCTCGCCGTAGTAGTTGTTCGGCAGGCCGCTGGCATCGGACCAGATGAAGTGATTGGATCCGGCCGGCACCCAGCGATGCAGGGCATCGAGAAGCTTTGGCACGACGATGTCGGGCGGCAGGCCCAGACTGCAGAGCTGGCGCATGCCGGCCAGGACGCGCGCATTCGACGATGCGCGCTTCGGACTGGAAATCCCCATGCCGGCGGACCTCCGGAACCTTGGTCGAACGCAGTTCGAGCGGCGATGGCCGAGCCGACGCCGCGCGGTTCTGATAGCGTACTCCTGATTTCTCGCGAACGCCTGTTCACGTCCTTCGGAGCCCCACCGTCATGACCGAACTCGACCGATTCCTGGCCGCCCGCGACCTGCTGATCGAGCACCGGGAGAACCACGAGGAAGCCTTCCGCGCGTTCGCGTGGCCGCAGCTCGAGACCTTCAACTGGGCACGCGACTACTTCGATGCCGTCGCCCAGGGCAACGACGCGCCGGCCCTGCACATCGTCGAGGAATCGGGGACCGAGGCCCGGCTCTCCTACGCGCAGTTGTCCGAGCGCTCGAACCAGGTCGCGAACTTCCTGGTCTCGCTCGGCGCGCGCAAGGGCGACCGGATGCTGCTAATGCTCGGCAACGAGGTGCCGCTGTGGGAGACCATGCTGGCCGCGATCAAGCTCGGCGCGGTGGTGATCCCGGCCACCACCCTGCTCTCGGGCGAAGACCTGGCCGACCGGCTGCGGCGCGGCAAGGTGCGACACGTGGTCACCAACGCCGGCGGCGCGGCCAAGTTCGACGAACTGGGCGCCACCGCCCTCGCCGGGCTCAATCTCGTCCGGGTCGATGCCGACGCCGACGGCGCCTCTGCCTCCGGAGCGAAGTGGACCGCCTACCGCCGCTCGATGCAGGCGCCGACGAGCTTCACCCCGCCCGAGCCGGTGAGCGCCGGCGACCCGTTGCTCGAGTACTTCACCTCGGGCACGACCGCCAAGCCCAAGCTGGTCCAGCACACGCAGCAGAGCTACCCGGTGGGCCACCTGTCGACGATGTACTGGCTGGGCCTGAAGCGCGGCGACGTGCACTGGACGATCAGCTCGCCGGGCTGGGCCAAGCATGCCTGGAGCTGCTTCTTCGCCCCGTTCAACGCGCAGGCCTGCGTCTTCATCTACAACTACAGCCGCTTCAACGGACCCGCGGTGCTCGAGACGCTGGTGAAGCACCGCGTGAACACGCTGTGCGCGCCGCCCACCGTCTGGCGGATGCTGATCCAGGAAGACCTGAAGCGCTGGCCGGTGCAGTTGCGCGAGCTGATCTCGGCCGGCGAGCCGCTGAATCCCGAGGTGATCGAGCAGGTTCGCGCCGCGTGGAGCATCACGATCCGCGACGGCTACGGCCAGACCGAGACCACCGCGCAGATCGGCAACCCGCCGGGCGCGAAGCTGAAACCGGGCTCGATGGGCCGGCCGCTTCCCGGCTACCGGATCGCCCTGCTCGATCCCGACGGCAAGCCGGGCGACGAGGGCGAGATCTGCATCGACCTGTCGCGCCGCCCGGTCGCGCTGATGAACGGCTACGCCGACGACGCCGACAAGACCGCCGAAGTGATGCGCGACGGCTACTACCACACCGGCGACGTCGGCCAGCGCGACGCCGACGGCTACATCACCTACGTGGGCCGGGCCGACGACGTGTTCAAGGCCTCGGGCTACCGGATCAGCCCCTTCGAGCTCGAGAGCGTGCTGATCGAGCACCCCGCGGTGGCCGAGGCGGCGGTGGTGCCGTCGCCGGATCCGGTTCGCGGCTACGTGCCGAAGGCCTTCGTGATCACCGCGCCGGGACACGCGGCCGACGAAACCACCGCGGCGAGCATCTTCCGCTTCCTGCGCGAGCGGCTGGCCGGCTACAAGCTGATCCGGCGGATCGAGTTCAGCGACCTGCCCAAGACCATCTCCGGAAAGATCCGCCGGGTGGAACTGCGCGGACAGGAAACCGGCCGGCCGGCATCGGGGCGGCGCAGCGGCGCGGAATTCCTGGAGGAGGACTTCCGCTGAGCGCGGGAGAACCGGGCGGCGCGGCCTGGCCTCAGGCGCGGCGGCCCCAGCCGATCCAGCCGCTGCCGAGGTTGCGCGACACCCACTCGAAGCTGCTCAGGTAGCCCTCGAGCAGGCTCCACGGCCGCTCGAGCCCCTCGAAGGTGGTCATGTACGGCCGCGCGCGGCGCCGCACCAACGGGTTCAGCGGCGCCGACCACCAGGGCCCGAGCTTCATGCCGGCCGCGACCACCCGCGCCCCGGGGCGCGTGGCGGCGAAGATCCGATCGAGCGCCGGCCTCGAGCGCAGCACGTCGTGAGCGCAGTGGAACAGCACCGCGTCGAAGCTCTCGCCGAACGGCGCCTGCTCGACCGTCGACAGCAGCAGGTCCACGTTGCGCCAGCCCTCGCGCTCGCAGCGCTCGCTCGCCAGCGCGATCATCTCGGGCGAAACTTCCACGCCGACCAGCCGGCCGCCAGGGCCGATTCGTTCCAGGATGGGCGCGAAGCTCAGGCCTGTGCCGCAGCCCACGTCGAGAACGACGTTGCCGGCCTGCAAGGCCAGCCGCTCGATCGTGCGAAGGCGCGCGGGCATGCTGCGCCGGGCCGAGGCGTCGTAGCCGGCCGCGTGCGCCCGATAGCGGGCGATGGCGAGCGCCGGATCGGGACGCTCGGCGATCGAGAACGCCGGATTCGGGTCGTTCGGGTTCTTGGTCGGCATCCGACCATGTTAGGTTAGAACGCAGACGAACAGGAGAAACAGTGTCGATGTCCTTGGAGTCGCTCGATCGCCAGGAGATCCTGGCGGGCCTGCTCGAACCGCGCGCCCGCATCTCGCCCAAGTACTTCTACGATGCGCTCGGCTCGCGCCTGTTCTGCGCGATCACCGAGCTCGACGAGTACTACCCCACCCGCACCGAAGCCGCGATCGTGGCGAACGAGCTTCCAGGCATCGCGTCGAGCTGGGGCCGGTCCGGCTGCACGCTGATCGACCTCGGCGCCGGCGATTGCGAGAAGGCCTCGCGACTGTTCGAGGCGCTCCAGCCCGCCCAGTACGTCGCGGTGGACATCTCCGCGGCCTTCCTGCGGCAGTCGCTCGACTGCCTGCGCCAGCGCTTTCCCGATCTCGAGATGCAGGCGGTCGGCGCCGACTTCTCTCGCGAGCTCGCGCTGCCCGACTCGGTGCGGCGCGCCGCGCGCCTCTTCTTCTATCCCGGCTCCTCGATCGGCAACTTCACGAAGCACGAAGCGCGCGGGCTGCTGGCCCGGTTGCGCGGGCATCTCGGCGATGACGGCGGGCTGCTGATCGGGATCGACCTGGTGAAGGACCGGCGCACGCTCGAGGCCGCCTACGACGATCCGCTCGGCGTGACCGCGGCCTTCAACCTGAACGTGCTGCGCAACGCGAACCGGATCGCCGGCACCGACTTCGACCCGGCCGATTGGCGGCACGTGGCGTTCTACGACGAACCGAACAGCCGGATCGAGATGCACCTCGAGGCCCGGCGCGCGGTCACCGTGACCGCGAGAGCCGGCACCGGCGACCCGCCCGCGAGTTTCGAACGCAGCTTCGCCGCCGGCGAGCGCATCCACACCGAGAACTCCTGCAAGTACCGGCTCGATGACTTCGCGTCGCTGCTCGCGAGCGCCGGCTTTGCGATGCAGCAGGCCTGGACCGACCCGAGACAGTGGTTCGCGGTGATCCTGGTCCGACCGGCGACAGCGGCCTGAGGGATGGCCGACGTGGGCGACGCGCGCCGCTGCGGTCCGGTCGGGCTCGCCCGGGAGCTGACGGCGATCCGCGCCCGCCTTCTGGCCCTGGTCGACGATCTCGACGAAGGCCGGTGGCAGGTGCCGGTTCGCGAGGGCCTGAACCCGTTCGCCTGGGAGCTCGCGCACGTGGCCTGGTTCGCCGAGTGGTGGACGCTGCGCGGTCCCCACCGGCCTGACGCGGACGGCCGCCTGCAGGCCACGCGCCCGCCACGGCACGCAGGGCCCGACGAGATCCTGGATTCCTCGCGGCTCGCCCACGCCGATCGCTGGCGGGTCGGGCTCCCCTCGCCCGGCGAGGTCCGCCGGATGCTCGCGGCGCAACTCGACGACAGCCTCGAGGCGCTGGCCCGCCTGCCGGATCGCGACGACGCGCTGTACTTCCATCGCCTGGCGCTGATGCACGAGGCAATGCACTGCGAGGCGCTCGTCTGGATGCGCGCGGCGCTCGGCTATCCGGCGCCGGTCGTCGCGAGGCTGTCGCCGATGGCGACCGGCGCAACCGGCGCGCCGCCGGTCCCCGTTGCCGGGGGCACGGTGCGGCTGGGCTGCGGGCAGCTTGCGCCGGGCTTCGCGTTCGACAACGAGCGCGGCACCGTCGACGTGGCGGTTGCGGACTTCGACATCGATCTCGCGCCGGTGACCGCCGGCCGTTTCCTCGCCTTCGTGGAGGACGGCGGCTACGCCGATCCGCGCTGGTGGCCCGGCGAGGCCGGCCGCTGGCTCCACGCGCACGGGCGCAGCCATCCGGCGCGCTGGCGCCCGGCCAACGGCGGCTGGGAGTGGCGCTGGTTCGATCGCTGGCTGCCGCTCGATCCCGGCCAGCCGGTGATCCATGTGAGCGCCTGGGAGGCCGAGGCCTGGTGCCGCTGGGCCGGCCGCGCCCTGCCCACGGCCGCGCAGTGGCAGCACGCCGCGTCGCTGGGCCGCCTGCACTGGGGCGACAGCGTCTGGGAGTGGACCGCCGACGCCTTCCTGCCCTACCCCGGCTTCGCGCCGGGCCCCTATCGCGACTACTCGGCGCCGTGGTTCGGCGACCACCGCGAGTTGCGCGGCGCGGCCTTCGCGACCGAAGCGCCGATTCGCGACCTGCGCTACCGCAACTTCTTCACCCCCGGACGCACCGACGTCTTCGCCGGCTTCAGGACGGTGAGCGGGCGCATCGGTTCATGAACCGGTTCGGTTCATGAGCTCAGGCTGGCCGCCTCGGGGAAGTGCGGGATCGAGCCCGGATCGGGCCTGACGCAGGGCCAGCCGAAGCGCTCGCAGATTCTCGCGTGGGCCCGGTCGAGCGCCTCCGCGTCGGCCGCGCCGAGGTTCAGGACCGCGTATCGGTGCGAGCCGAGCCACTTGTACTCCCGCGCGAGACTTCGCCCGCGCTTCGGGTAGAGCGCGAGCCTCGCGCCCGGGTACTCGGCCGCCAGCCAGGCGAGCGCGCCCTCGTCGGGGGCCGGCATCGCTTCGCCGTCGAAGCGCCGGAACACGAAGCTCGACGCCGCGCCGCAGCGCGCCGGCACGCTCGCCGGCATACATCCACTCGTCGACGATCCCGATCACCCGGACTTCGCCGTCGAACACGTAGCCGTCGACATTCACCTGGTGGGCGTCGACCGGTTCCTCGACGATCATCCGCGTGGGGTCGCAAGGCATCGTCACGTAGCGCGCGGCAAGCTGGGCGAAGGGAGCGACCAGCCTGCGGATCACCAGCCGCTCGAAGCGGCCGAAATCGAGGTGCCGCGCCAGTTCCTCCGGACTCCGGACGGTGCGGGCGAGCACCGAGAAGGTGGCCTTGATCGGCTTGATGAAGGCCGGCAGGCGGATCCCGGCGGCCGTCATGACCGCGGCCAGCGCGGCCGGGTCCCGCACCCTCGGGTCGTCGAGCGCCATGGGCAGCGCGGCGGCGGCGATGCTCGCCTCGGGCGCGACCGAGTCCTGGACCTGCCGGGCAAGCAGCTTGTGATGCGCCCGGCACACCGCCGAGGGATCATTGCCGGGCAGGCCCAGGCGCTGCGCCACGACCGCCGCGATCAAGGCCCCGAACTGCTCGTTGTTCGAGACCACTGCGTCCACGCGGTCACGATACCTTCGACAGATCCGCTCGACGAAGGCCCACGGGTCGAAGGCCAGCAGCCTGGCATTGCCGGGAAAACGGAACAGATCGAAGCCTTCCGCGAAGACCTCGATCTCGCCGGCCTCGAGCAACGGCGCGAAGCCCCCGGCGTCCCACTCCTTCTCGAAAAGGAGAAGCAGCCGCAGCGGCCGGTTGCCGGACTGCTGCGGCTGCATGGTTCAGGCTCTCGTCGCTGCTCTGCTGCCCATGCGGCCGACAGCCGCGCCGACCGCGGCCACCACGACACCGATCACGGACAACTGGACATGGCTCAGTCCGAGATCACCGCCGCCAGGCAGCGCGAGCATGAGGCCGCCCGATGCGAGCAGGAGTCGCCCGACGAACGCGAGGGCGCTGCCGCGCAATGACCCGAGCCCGAGCAGATAGCCTTCGAGCGCCGCGGCGAGCAGCAGGATCCCGATGACCGCCGTGATCACCACGACGACGATCTCCCAGGCATCGCCTCGCATGATGAGCGCCGGATTGAGCACGAAGAAGAAGGGAACGATGTACATGATGCTGCCCAGCCGCATCGACTGCAACCCGACCTTGATCGGCGCCGCGCCGGCCAGGCCCGACGCAACGAAGGCCGCCAGCGCCACCGGCGGCGTGATGAAGGACACCATTCCCCAGTACAGCATGAACAGGTGCACCGCCACCGGGTCGAAGCCGGCCGCCACCAGCGGCGGCGCCAGCACGATCGCGAGGAAGATGTAGCAGGCGGTGATCGTCATGCCCATGCCGAACACAAAGCTGGTCAGCGCGCCCATGACCAGCAGCACGTAGACGTTGTTGCCCGCCAGGTAGACCAGGTCGTTGGCCAGGGTGCCCGCCAGGCCGGTGACCGACAGCGCGCCGATGATCATGCCCACCCCGGCCAGCAGCGCGGCGAGTTCGGCCAGCGCGCCGCCGATGCCCAGCAGCAGTTTGCCGAGCTTCGGGAGATCCAGGCGATGCCGCTTCGAGAACTGGTTGATGGCCAGCAGCAGCGCCGTGGCGTAGAAAGGCGCCAGGGCCTCGCGCTGCAACACCAGCAGCATCCAGACCAGCAGCACGAAGACGAAGATGTACTGCCAACCCTCGGCGAAGGTCTTGCGCACCGAGGGCAGCTCCTCGCGCGGCAGGCCCTTCAGACCGTTGCGCGCGGCATAGCCGTCGATCTGCACGAACAAGGCGAAGTAATACAGCAGCGAGGGAATCGTCGCGGCGATCGCAATCGCGGCGTAGGGCTTGCCGAGGAACGAGGCCATGATGAAGGCGGTCGCGCCCATCACCGGCGGCATCAGCACGCCCCCGGTCGACGCGCAGGCCTCCACCCCGCCGGCGTAGGCCGGCGAGAAGCCGGTGCGCTTCATCGCCGGGATGGTCACCACGCCGGTGGTCAGCACGTTGGAGACCACGCTGCCGCTGACCGAGCCCATCAGGCCGCTGGCGAAGATCGCGACCTTCGCCGGTCCGCCGCGCACCGCGCCGAACAGGG
>JRYH01004729.1_pt1 | contig 26105 bp, 27 predicted proteins | sample 235351 | NCBI WGS metagenome assembly JRYH01 (sample SAMN03074221, study PRJNA261480) | activated sludge metagenome | biome: Wastewater Treatment Plant; feature: Wastewater; material: Activated sludge; isolation source: activated biomass of a wastewater treatment plant treating wastewater... ...
AATCGCTTGGCGGAGACGAGGGCGCTCGACTTATTCGCGTAAGCTACTGATTCGACACTATCTTCTCAGTTCGATCTTCGGCGTTACCCGGTTTCTTACCCGTTTCTCCGGCTCTGACACCGCGGCTTGTTCACCCGTTCCGCAGCATCGCTTAGGTCACCGAAGTCTCGCCTGAAGCTCTGCCAAATTCTATACTCGTGATCGGCCTCGTCGCAAGGGCGCGCGCCCAATCCAGCCGCCACTTTGACGTCATCATCACAACGCTCACTCTTCGTAGAGCAATTCCAGCTCGAGCTGCGGAATGGTCTGGTCGACGCTCGCCAGCTTGGAGACCGATACTCCGACTAGCCGTATGCCCACCGTCACCGGATACACCGTGCGGACCAATGCCACGCTGAGCTCCCGCAGCTTGGCTTGCGTCGTGACCGGCATTGAAACCGTCCGGCTGCGCGTGATCAGCCGAAAATCCGCATACTTCACCTTCACCGTGACCGTGTGCCCGTAGGTGGCCGTCTTCTCGCACCACGCCCACACGTCGTCGGCCATGGCGCAGATTCCGGCCTCGATGTCGGTCGCAGCAAACAGGTCGTCCGAGAAGGTGGTCTCGCTGCCCGACGATTTCCGTTCCCGGTTCGCCACCACCGCGCGGTTATCCTCCCCGCGTGCAATGCCGTAGCACCAGGCGCCTGACTTGCCGAAGTGCTCTTCGAGGAAGGCCAGTGTCTGTCGCTTGAGGTCGGTGCCGATATGTATACCGAGCGCCCTCATCTTCTCGGCCGTCACCGGCCCGACGCCATGAAACCGTTCTACCGGCAGGCCCTCCACGAACCCCGGGCCTTGGTTGGGCGTCACCACGAACTGACCGTTGGGCTTCTTCTGGTCAGAGGCCAGCTTGGCGAGGAACTTGTTGTAGGACACACCCGCCGAGGCCGTGAGACCCGTCTGCTCCAGAATGCGTGCGCGGATCTCGGCTGCGGTCCCCGACGCCGTCGGGATGCCGCGCAGGTTCTCGGTCACGTCCAGATAGCCTTCGTCCAAGGACAACGGCTCCACCAGCGGCGTGTAGGCGTGGAAGATCTCCCGGATCTCGTTCGACACCGCCCGATAGACGTCGAACCGCGGTGGCACGAACAAGAGTTCGGGACACTTGCGCAACGCCGTGGCCGACGGCATCGCCGATCTCACGCCGAAAGCCCGCGCCTCATAGCTCGCCGCCGCCACCACGCCGCGCTTGGCGGCGGAGCCGACCGCCACCGGCTTTCCGCGCAGCTCGGGATTGTCTCGCTGCTCAATGGACGCGTAGAAGGCGTCCATGTCGACGTGGATGATCTTGCGCACGGCAGTATTCAACTCCAGATCCCACACAAGCCATCGTTATCGGGACGACGGCCTTAAGAGTATATTCCAAGCCGCACGCGCCACAGTCTCTGACTATGTCTGCCGAGCAAGATGGATTCGTGCCGCGCGCACTCCATCCTCGGGACCTATGTGGTTTGCGGGATCTCGTGCCCGGCAAGCCGACGTTCGATTTCATCGATGGTGAGACGACGGGCGTCAATTTGTGACAGTACTGGATGGGCAGCCGAACCGAAGCGATGCAACCCATAGTGCCCCATCGAGATCGGGCCGATACTTTGCCCGAGCCCTGGAAGGACAAGGACGACAAAGCTCCCATGATGTTGCTCGAGAAGATCGCTTGGGAGTCGTAGGGGACCAGGCGCGATCTGCGTATCCAAGCGTTTCCGGTTGGGCGTGAAGATCGTGAAAAAGACGCCCTGCCGACCGCCGTTGAACAGGAATGTGAAGGCACCTTCGTACGCCAGCCGGTCGATCACCGGATCCGGAGGCAGCGGCGCCAAGATCGAAGAGCCTATGAACGGCAGTGTTGCGCGCCGCTGGGGGTCAGTCTCACGCAAGACGCTGCGCAATGTTTCCTCATACGGGAGTTGAGCAAATGCTGGTCCGAACAAATTGTACCCCAGTCCCAACGCCAGCTTGGCTTGAAACCGCTTTCCGTAATCGAGGTTGATCTGCATCGTGCTTTGCCCCTGCTTCTCGCGCCATATGGGCGCGAGGTGCGCACGATCGCTGCGTGACTGGTCATCCTCGGGCGAGCAGCATTCCACTATTTGTGAGACGTCGGTCCGTGTGAGGAGCCTGAGGGGTGCACGCGGAAAGGCTGTGCGAACAGAGAGGAGCGCGGTCTCGATCCAAAACAGGTTGGGGCGCGAGAACGACATATAAACACGACCCGGATCACGGCGTCTGCGCCGGATCGGATCCCCGCCTGCGTAGGTGCCGAAACGAACCTCGTCATCACGCATATGGAAATGGTAGATCCGCTCGCCGCGCGGACCAATCCATGTTTCACAGATCTCACCGTCATCGAGGGCCACTGGAATGACGCCTGCGTATGCAAGCGGCAGGGGCACGCGTCGGTTTGGATCAAGAAAAGGGAGTGCGGCACTGATTGCCGCCACGCTCATGAAGAAGGACCGCTGAAACTCGCCGTCGACGAACAAACCCACGTTGTTGTTGCAGCGGCCGCAGACGTCCCTGGTCTTGAACACGTCTGGCGCGCTTGCGCCACCCAGGCGTCGCGGCCAAAGATGCTCCAACGTCCGCTCGGATCCGGGCTTCTCGACTCCGCAGTAGATGCAGCGAAAGCCGTCGAGATCGGTCATGGCTGCGTTGCCGCCGATTGCCTGCGATAATCATCGAGCCTGCCTTGCAAGCGGTTCAGGATCTTCTTGTCTGTTACGGGAATGTAGAAGGGCGAACACTTGACGTCCTGCATCAAGGTGGCCGCGATCAGCTGACCGTTCTGGAAGCTTTCGACAAGAATCCATCGCACCAGATAACCCTTGATGGCGTCGGCATAGTAGTATCGCAAGGGATGGTAGAGAAAGTAGAAGCGCCCGATGGAGACACGCTTGCCACCAAGGGGAAGCTCGCTGAGGCCAAACCGACTGCTCTCGCCGGTTAGCACGTTGGTGTAGACCACGGGTGCTGAGAAGCAACTAGGATCAATCAGTGTTGGGCCCGAGAGGGGGCGAGCTTGCCGCCCAACGACGGTGACGTCGATGGCCGTGACGATACCGGCAGGAACGAAAAAACGATCCGGAGGAACAACCGAACCATGCGGCTTGAGCGGGATCCTCATGGATTGACTTTGGTCGAGTTCCAGGTGTGCGCCTGCAACGACTTGTAGGATATCCTGAAGTGTCCGCCCCTCCGACAGGTAGGTCTTTGCGCAACAGTATGCCATCTGGCTCTGCTCGGATGGAACATCCCACACGGTGCCGTCGGTATAGATCAGCGCGATGCGCTCGATAATGTTGATGACATGTGGCTCGCCGATGGTCACCTGGATAGCATCCTTGCGCACCCGCGTCGCATGGCCATCGCGAACAGAAATCAGTTCGGGGCTGGCTGGTAGCAACGAGCCGGCTTGGTCGAATGCGACCGTAAACAGATCGACCCCGTGTCTTTTGGCGATTTTTATGGCGCCATCCTGGAACCCTGCTGCGGTCACGAACACGGCCTTGTTCGCATTCTGATCCCTGGCCTTTTGCGCGAAGGCTTCCATGTCGGAGGTGCCGGTTTTGCGCGTGCGGTTCTTGACCTCAATCAGCACAAGATAGCGCAGCGACCCAAGCTTGAAGCGGACAACGACATCGAACTGACGGTCATTGATGACCTCGTTCCACGTCACGTCCGCGTTTGTCGTCGTGATGGCATGAATGCCGGCAACAACCCGCTCCAGGAATTCGTCATCGCTTATCATTGGCCGACCTTGTGGCGGAAGGGCCTAAGGCTGGCGGACGCCGCCCCTAGACCGCCCGACCGTGGGCTGATTCGCTGGCGAGTCACAGACAAGCCCGATCGCTGACTGACTTGTGTGACTGTCGCGCCTAAGTTGCCAGTTGCCTGCTTTCACTTGAACGATTGACTACGGGGGATGTCTTGACCTGGACCTGCATTGCCGTGCTGCCCAATATCCGCGCCGACGATCCGGTTGAGGGCGGGCGAATTGCCCTGGCTTCAGCGCTAGATGGCCGTGTCGCAGCAGCCGTGACCCGGCACCCGTCGCTTGGAGACTTCCTGTCGCGGTTCTACGACACGCACAACAACCGCATCACCCCCAGCGTCCTGCTCTGGGATACCGCGACCGAGTCTGATCTCCCTCCGTTCGAGGCCGTGTGCGGCTTCCGCGACGCCGTGGCTGTGTCTCACGTCCTGCTTGCACGGGCTGGCACGATGATCGCCAGCTACCCGCCGCCAACCCAGTGGATGGACAGTTTCAGCATCTTCCCCTGGATGCTGACGCGCGACTATCAGGACATCGCGTGCAATACCCCCGCGGTCCGCGGCTTGCACAATATCAAGAGCTTTCGCGGGCAGATCGTACCGGAGCTGGTCGAGCGCTCGCTCAGCGCCCGCGATCTCGACCGGCCGCTTTTCAATGCCCTCATCCAAAAATGGAAAGAGGTCTACTTGCAAGGCGCCGACACTCACGCTCATACAGCGCTGTTTCGTTCGCTCAATATGGCGTTTCGCGCAGGTGCAATCCCAGGTGGGATAGATGCGACGGCCTATGACTACGGCCGATCGCTGGCGCTCTGGGTGTCGGCCTTCGAGATCCTGGCGCACCCCGGCGGGGACGGCAAAGCCGATCTTCTCAAGGTCTATGCGCTTCTCGAAAAGGCGCCCTATGAAATCAGAAAAGTCTCCGACGCCCAATATGGCGCCTATGACAATCGCAACAAGCAGGCAGCGCCAAGGAACCTCGCATGCTGGCTCTATGGTGAGATCTACCAGGCGCGCAACGACTTCCTGCACGGCAATCCGTTGCCTCCGGATCGGCTTCTGATCAAAGCGTCCCACCGTCACCTGCTGAGCTACGCTCCACCGCTTTTCCGCGTGGCCCTGTCTGCGACGCTCGACGTCCGGTGGACGAAGCTCCAGCCACCTCTGACGGACGCGGAGGCAAGCGGACAATGGATCTCTGACCAGATCGATTTTCTGGATTCGCAACGGGTGGTCGAAAAGGCTCTGGCGACAAGCCTTGTGCCGGCGCCGGCTACCCCCTGATGCTTGTACAGCCAGCCACGTTGCGACCGCATGTACCCGGCCCGCAACCTGATCAATCAGGACACGCGCTGCGCTGGCGCGGGGCATTGAAGGCACGCACGTCGGTTGCTCTGGAGTTCGATATACAGGCGTTTTGCTGCGTTGGATCTCAGCACCGCGCTTACCTTAACATCCGAGACTCAACAGGAGGACCGTCCTGGCGGCTCTGCGGCGAGCTCAGATTAAGCCGTTCGACGGTACTGTTACCGGCAAATTCCGAGCAGTGGGAGGTGACATGCGCGAAGAGACTTACATGGCCGAGCGGGAGCGCTTGGTCAGCAGCATCCAACAGAACCATCGGCGCAGGGACGACAAGTTGGCGCTCGCCCGAAAGGAGTCCGACCCTGGACTCAAGCAGATGTACGAACTGGAGGCGCAAAAGGCCCAGGAGCAGATCGACAAGTTCGAAGCGAAGCTGGCTGACCTTGACAGACGTTACGAACGGCTTGAGCAGAGATCCTGACGCGTCGCTGCTGGACTGCGGCAAGCCCTGAAGGGCGACTTCGCCCTGGTATTCGTTGCGTCGCAACATATGTTCGACGATGCGAACATTATCATACGTTCGACAACTCGAACATCTTGACATGTTCGGCCAATCGAACATATCCTATTGTTTGATAGATCGAACATCGGATCGACCCCATGATCATTCAGAACCCGCGTGAGCTCGGCGGCTTTCTGCGCCAGGCGCGTGAGGATACCGGCTTGACCCAGGCTGATCTTGCCGACCAGCTCGGTGTGCGGCGCCAGCGCGTCCTCTATTTGGAGCGCGGCGAAGGCCAGCTACAGCTGGCGTTCGTGTTCTCGGTGATGCGGGCCTTGAATGTAGACTTGAGCCTGACGCGCGCCGCCGAGCCTGTACGCACACGCCGCAAAGCGAACCCGGCGCCTCCCTACTCGATCGACGACATCGCCGACGGCGGCAAGCGCTGATGGCCCGCGTCCTCGAGGTGAGGATCGCCGATGCGCCCGCCGGCCAGGTGATCCAGCGCGCGGGTGGAACCTATCGCTTCGAATACGACAGCGCCTACACCGACGATCCCGCCAGCATTCCGTTGTCCTATTGCATGCCGATGACGCAACGCGTGCATGGGACGCGACCGATCGGGAACTGGATGTGGGGTTTGCTTCCGGAAAACGAGGTCACGCTCAACCGATGGGCGCAGCGTTATCGCGTCTCGGCACGTAACCCATTCGCCCTACTCGCTGCCATCGGCGAGGACTGCCCGGGAGCGGTGCAACTGGCGGCGCCGGGCTTCGATTTCGCAGGCCGCGGCGGCGTGCAATGGATCTCGGCGTCCAATCTCGCGGCGCGTATTCGCGCGCTCCTCCGCGATCCCGGTGCCGGGCGGCTTGCCGAGGACACCGGACAGTTCAGCCTGGCCGGCGCCCAGTCGAAGACTGCGCTTTATCGAACCGGCCAGCGTTGGGGTGTTCCCAATGGGCGCACGCCGACGACTCACATTCTGAAACCCGAATCCCAGCAATTCCCTGGTATCGCTGCCAACGAGCACTTCTGCCTGGAGCTCGCGCGCGCGGCCGGGCTTCCAGCCGTCCGATCGGAAGTCCAGGTCTACGACGGCATCCCGACCTTGATCGTCGAGCGCTTTGATCGCTATCGCGACCGGCGTGACGGGCTCATCAAGCGCATTCACCAGGAGGACTGCTGCCAGGCGCTCGGCGTGCACCCGAGCCACAAGTACCAGGCGCAGGGAGGCCCGGGCGTTCCCGAGATCATGGATCTGCTTCGCTTCACGAAAGCACCGGAGGCCGATCGGGACCGCTTCATGCAGGCGCAGGTCTTCAATTGCCTGATCGGTGGCACCGATGCGCATGCCAAGAACTATTCAATCCTCTATGAGCCCGGAGGTGCCTTCCGCCTGACGCCGCTTTACGATCTCATCTCGTTCCTGCCCTATCATCGCCGCCGGTCCCAGCTGACGCTGGCCATGACCATTGGCGGACGCAAGGCCATCGACGAGATCGGGCGCAGCCACTGGGAGCGCACGGCGGCACGCTGCGGATACGACAGCGGCCGCACCGTCGCCTACGTGAGAGACTTGACGGCCAGCCTGCCCGACCTTGCGGCAACCGTTCGGCGCGCATTGCACAAGTCCGGCGTGCGGCATGAGATCCTGGATCGCTTGGTGGATCAGATTGCGGACAACGCTGGACGTCTTGCGAGGCGGACGTGATTGCCGCCGGATGTCAGTGACTAGGCCCGGATGTCGGCTAGTGGGACAAACCCACTTTCATGGCAACGTCTGCGACGGGCCAATAGCGACCCAAGCAATCTATTCGAACGGTGCATCGCACAAAGTTGAGCCGTCCCAATAGCTGACATCGTCAGGCTTTGGTTGCTGATCATTGCTGCGTCGGCGGTCCGAGTCCGCTTGCGGGTGACAAGCGGACACCTACGGAAATTGCCGAATTGTTGTTGGTTTCCCTTGGCGGGCATCGATCGCGCATTCGCGCGGCGGGTTGTCACGTACGGCGTCGAAAGGTTGATCCGGCACAATTTGAAGTGCAAAAAGAGCACCGGGTGTTCACCGCGTTTTGCAGTGAAACAGGGAATGCGATGGTCGGGCCGCCACGCGGATAGCGTGTACCTATGGATCCGAAATTTCCCACTAGGGCCGTCCCGCGGCCCCAAATTCTCGCTGAGCGTGCCTATCACACCCTCGAACGCTTCCTGCACATCGAAGCAGCCAGCGGCGGCGTCCTGCTGATTGCCGCAACCGTCGCCCTCGTCTGGGCGAACTCACCGCTGTCCGGAAGCTATCATGACTTTTGGCACCTGCCTCTCTCCATAGGACTGGGTGAGCACACGCTCTCGAAGTCGCTGCATTTCTTGATCAACGACGGATTGATGACGATCTTCTTCCTCGTCGTGGGGATGGAAATCCGGCGAGAAATTTACGAAGGCGCGCTGAGCCGGTTTGATCAGGCATTGCTGCCGGTCGCTGCTGCTGCGGGCGGCGTCATTGTGCCAGCGCTGATCTACCTCGCCTTCAACAGCGATCCCGTCCGGGGCCAAGGTTGGGCCGTCCCAGTCGCAACCGATATCGCCTTCGCCGTGGGCGTCCTCGCGTTGTTGGGACGCTCGATCCCGGGCAACGTCCGGGTCTTCCTTTTAGCGCTAGCCATTATCGACGATGTGATTGCAGTGCTGATCATCGCCTTCTTTTATTCTGGCGGCCTCGACTACAGCGGCTTCCTCGTGGCTGTCCTCGGCATCCTGCTGATCCTCGGCCTGCAGCGGATTGGAGTCGGCTCTGCGTTTGTTTACGTCGTGCCGGGCGCTATCGTCTGGATGGGTTTGCTCTTGACCGGCGCCCACCCGACGCTCGCTGGCGTCGTGCTTGGCCTGATGACACCTGTCGTGTCCGTGCCCATGCGCGAGCCTCCGCTCGAAGCTCTTGCGCGCATCGCAGAGGAACTGCGCAAGGGCGATGCGGTTGCCCGCAAAGACACACACTGTTTGGCGATTCCGCTGCGCGCTTTGCGTCTGGCGCGTCGCGAGATGTTGCCGCCCGTGGTGCGGGTTCAAGCGGCGCTGCACCCGTGGGTGGCCTTCGGCATCATGCCGATCTTCGCGTTGGCTAATGCGGGCGTATCCGTGGGAGGTGTCGATCTCTCGTCCGGTGACGCACAATTGATCATGCTCGGCATAGCGGCGGGGCTTGTCCTTGGCAAACCCATCGGCGTCGTTTTCGCGACCTGGCTGATGGTGCGCCTGAAGCTGAGCGAGCTTCCACCGGGCGTGACGTGGCCGGGAGTTTGGCTGATCGGTCTGCTAGCCGGTATCGGCTTCACTATGTCCATCTTCATCGCCATGCTAGCGTTCCAAGGTGAGGCCCATCTGGGCGCAGCGAAGCTCGGCGTGTTGCTTGGTTCGCTGATCGCTGCTGTCGTTGGCCTCGCATGGGGCGCCGTGGGTATTCGGCGCCCGCGAGTGTGAAAAGCGTCCGCGCGCTTGGCCCTTAGCAGAATCTGCCACCTCGACTGGTTCTCCCCAGAAGGAGACATCGAACGCCAGCGATCTCAGCGCCGATCACGTCTTGCCTGACGTCTGCTTTCAGACGAGCAAGGGTTGTGACAGCTCCATCCAGCGCTACGTTCGGACCTCTGTTAGCTAAGTAGGTGCGCGAGCAGATCAATCGGACAATATCCTCCGTGTCGAGCTGGAACCCGTCGTGGCGACGGTATGCTCAAAAGGAACGCGCAATCCATACCGTCGTTGGTTTTCCGCCAAGCGGCTAAAAATGTTGACGTCAGAATCCTCGAACACGGTCTGTATTGCCACCATGCCAAGCATCTATATCGCGAGGTTCCTCCGCGAGGGTCACCGCACGACAACTGGCGCACCAATCCTGGAAAAGCACAGGAATTTAAAGCCTCTCCCAGGTCAGCCACGTCTAGGAGTTGCGCTCGATACCACCTTCATTGATCCAGCGGACATTATCCAGCGGAGGGGGTGGCAGACCGACAATTCCCGTTTCCATGCAATTCTCCAGTAGCAGCTCACGGCCTCATGCCGCGAGCCGCTGTTAGGCTGCGGCACCGCTCCGGCGCGGCAACACCCAGTTGGGACGCGGAAAATGGCAGGTATATCCGTTCGGAATCCGCTCCAGATAATCCTGGTGCTCGGGCTCGGCCTCCCAGAAATCGCCGGCGGGCTCGACCTCGGTGACCACCTTGCCAGGCCACAATCCCGACGCAGCGACGTCCGCGATCGTATCCAGTGCTATGGCCTTCTGCTCCTCGCTGGTGAAAAAGATTGCCGAACGGTAGCTCACGCCGCGGTCATTGCCCTGACGATTGAGCGTCGTCGGATCATGGATCTGGAAAAAGAACTCGAGCAATCGGCGATACGTGGTCTGCGAGGGATCGAAGATGATTTCGATCGCCTCGGCATGGGTGCCGTGATTGCGATACGTCGCGTTCGGCACATCGCCACCCGTGTACCCGACCCTTGTCGAGATCACGCCGGGCTCTTTGCGGATGAGATCCTGCATGCCCCAGAAGCACCCCCCGGCAAAAACAGCGCGCTCCGTCGTCATCAAATGTCCTCCACTTGATCGAGATAATCACCATACCCCTGCGCCTCCATCTCGTCGCGCGGCACGAAGCGCAGAGAGGCCGAGTTGATGCAGTAGCGCAGGCCGCCGCGATCGCTCGGTCCGTCAGGGAAAACGTGGCCGAGATGGCTATCGCCGTGGGTCGAGCGCACCTCGGTGCGGATCATGCCGTGGCTGGTGTCTCGCAGCTCGTTGACGTTCAGGGGCTCGATCGGCTTGGTGAAGCTCGGCCATCCGCAACTCGACTCGTACTTGTCCGACGAAGCAAACAGCGGCTCGCCCGAGACGATATCGACATAAATACCCGGCTCCTCGTTATGGAGAAGGGCACCGGTTCCCGGATGCTCGGTCCCGCTCTGCTGCGTCACCCGGTACTCCTCGGGTGAAAGCCTGGCGATGGCGGCGTCGGTCTTTTTGTAGACAGCCATGATTTTCTCCTCCGAATTCCTGCAACAGAGAATGGGGATCGAGCCGCATGGAGTCCAATACGCCGCGACTATAGTTTCGATGCGGACGCGCCCGAGAGACGCGGCATCGCAACAGTGTGAAATTTCGGTTCGCGAAAAAGTTGCCGGCCTGCAGAGGCCGCCAGCTGAACGTCACGACAAAGCATGGCGCTCTATAAGCATACGGAGCTGCCGCAGCACCACCGCCGTGCCCGATCCCGAAATCGACTGGAAGGCGATCGTGCGAGAGAGATCGAGCGTTTCAACCGGCCGCAAGGTAAGGCCGGGCACGATCGCAGAATGCTCCGGCAGCATGCAGACGCCGGCACCCTCTGCCACGGCCTGTTGGATCAAATCCTCTCGTTCGGATCTGAGGCGCGGGATCATGATAATCGCGCGCGCGCGCAGATGATCGTTCACGCGCATGCGGAATTCGCAGTGGAGCCGATCGAGATAAGGTTGCTCCGACAAATCGGCGAGCGAAACCGCGGTCTGGCTGGCCAACGGATGCCCCTGCGCCATCGCCAGCAACAGCTTCTCGCGGAACATCTCGACGGTGGCGATCTTGGCACTTTTCGTCATGGGATCCGAGGCGAAGCACCCGTCAAGCTGACCTTTCAGCAAGCGCTCAATCCCTTCGTCGCGCGTGATGGGCTCGAGAACCAATTCGAGCATTGGCAACTGGTGCAGAGCCTGCGTCACAAACCCAGTGATCAGCGCCGGCGCAATGGTGTTCACAACGCCCAGTGTCAACGTTTCGCGGCGGCCGCGAACGCGATTGAGGGATAACGCGCGCACCCGCTGCTCACCTTCCGCGAGCGCGGCGAACTCGGAGCGTATGTCGCGTCCGAGAGCCGTCAGCCGGGTGTCCTTTCCATCGCGATAGACCAGGGTTCCGCCTAATTCCTGCTCGAGCCGCTGGATGGCGCGTGTGAGCGTGGGCTGAGACACTCCGCTCCGCACGGCCGCCTCAGTGAAGTTAAGGGTGTCTGCCAGTTGCAGGAAATATCGGATCTGATTGAATTCCATCCGGACAACCGTTTCGCTTTCTCGCTAGCCGCGCGCTGCGTTCAACGCGTCCACGCTCGAGCCGAAGACCCAAAGCCGGCGATAAGAGCCGCCAAGATCACGACGAGTGCTGTGTAGGCGACCAATGCCTGCCATGCGGCTCCGGGAAATCCCACCAGCAGCAAGGTGTCATTGCCACCCGGAATCAAAACCGCACCCGCGCCCATCAGAAGTCCGCCGGTCAGGTGACGCAGAATTCCGTTCCACGTCGGAGCCTTGAGCCGCAATGAGCGCTCGCGAAGCAGGGAGGATGCAAAGCTGCCCAACGGCATGCTCAATATTGCAACGGCTCCCGCTACCGGCAACGTCACTACGGACGCTATGGATGCAGTAATGGAGAATTGCGGGGCAAGGCTGACCAGCATCGCGAAGCTCACTCCAACCAGACCCATCGATAAGGCGAGCAGGGGGAAGTTCGCATCCTGCCGTTTGGTAAGGAAAAATCGAACGGCGAGAAGCGCCACGAGCAGCACGAGGAACGGCACGATGCCCGCCGGCAGAGGCGTACTCAACGGAGGTTGTGCGGGAAACAATTGCGTAAGGGAGTCGACGTAAGTGGCGATGAAAATGCCGACAAAGACCAAGCTGAACTCGACGTCTCCGTTCCCAATGTGGCCAATCGACCCGAAGACGCATGCGCCGCTCACGTAGCTGCCGAGAGCGAACAGGAGCACGCCGGGGATCAGATATTCCAGTGGGAGCCACCCTTTCGGCATAAAGGTCGATGCGTCCAGCACCGCATAGATGAGAGCCGCCCAGATGCCGCTCTCGAGCAGCGCGATCGAACTTGCGGGCCGCTTTCGCGACACCCACTCCGTGGTTGCGATGACGGTGCAAACAGAACCACGGTTGAGCCCGAAGCCGAGCAGGAACGCGAGGGCGGCGATCAGAAGTATGCCGAGCCAATCGGCCCCGACGCCATTCAAGATGGACACTCCAGGAAGGAAATTCGTGATTTCGTTCATCTCACCGCCAGCTGGAACATGAGTTGGCGCCTGGTCTGAGGGCCGGCCCGGCCAACGTCGCAGAGCCTCTGCAGCAAGGCAAAAGTCGGTTTCACGGTGCCGATCATCCGATCTCGACCACCACGCGACCACGTATCTTGCCCGCGAGTATGTCGTCGGCAGCCGGGATCACCTCCGCCAGAGTAATTGACCGGGTCATAGCAGAGAGCTTATCGCGATCGAGGTCGCGAGCGATCCGGTCCCACGCCTGCAGGCGAAGCGCTTTTCGCGCATTGACTGAATCAATGCCGAGCAGCGCAACGTTGCGGAGAATAAAGGGCGCAACCGACGCCGGAAGATCCATGCCGCCAGCCAGTCCGCACGCGGCAACGGCGCCGCCGTACCGGATTTGGGCGAGGAGGCTCGCCAGCGTGGTCGAGCCGATCGAGTCGATCCCCACGGCCCATCGTTCCTTTTCAAGTGGCCGGCTTGGTCTCGAAAGTTCGGTCCGATCGAGGATCTCCACAGCGCCCAGTTCTTTGAGGTAAGAACTCTCGGCCGCTCGGCCCGTCGAGGCGACAACGCGCCAGCCGGCCTTAGCAAGCATCGCAATGGACATCGAGCCGACGCCCCCGGACGCACCGGTCACAAGAGCGGGACCATCGGACGGGCTGCAGCCGTGCCTCTCCAGTGCAAGGAGGGCGAGCATGGCAGTGTAACCAGCGGTGCCGACGGCCATAGCCTGTGCGCATGTCATACCCGCAGGCAAAGGGACGAGCCACTCGCCCGGAACGCGCGCCCTTTCGGCAAAGGACCCTAGGTGGCTTTCGCCGGTACCCCATCCATTGAGAACCACCTGGTCTCCCACCCGGAAATCCGCGTGGCTGGAAGCCTCGACGACCCCGGCGCAATCGATGCCGGGTATCATGGGGAAGCGGCGCACAACCGGGGCCATGCCGGTGATGGCTAGGCCGTCCTTGTAGTTCACAGTCGAATGCGTGACGCGAACCGTTACGTCGCCATCCATCAGGTCGGACTCATCGAAGTCCTTCAACGAGACGGCTTGGCCTTGCACGTTCTTTTCGATGACGACGGCTCGGAAAGTGCTCACGTCGGATCTCCTTCGTATGACATGCCGCGCGGTTCTTCCGACCCTGTGCTCGATAGGTCGCCGGACCGGGGCGAGCGGTCTTCAAGGCTGATCGGACGTGCAACCGCGCCTTGGGCTAATGGCGGACGGGGGCACCCCGGTCGCTAAGCCCCGCTCAGATCAAGTCGCGAAGCTGTTTGAGGAGGGCAGCGATGTTCTTCTCGTGCCGCTTGTAATAGGTCCAGGGACCAATGCGTTGCGAAGTGACCAACTGCGCGCGTTGCAAAGATGCCATGTAGAGAGAGATCGTCGACTGGGAGAGGCCGGCACGCTCCTGAATGATGCTCACGCACACGCCGACGTCCTCAGGATCGACTTCCTGCTTGGGAAAGTTTTTACGGGGGTTCTTCAACCACCCCAGGATTGCTAAGCGGGCGGGATTGTCCAGCGCTTTGAGTGCTTCGTTGATGTCGATGCTCATGTAATCATACGTAGCGATTTTTTGAGATATTGCAATATATAGCTCGATGCTGGGCCGTGGTTTTGTGCCGGCGATCAGTACCAAGCCGGTTTTTCGCCGTCGGTACCAGGTTTGTTTACGCCGATAGAGGCCCGGACGTCCCTGGCCCGGTACTCCACGAGCTTGACGACAAGGTCGGCAACACTCTTACGGGAAACCTCGGTGCCCTTGAAAGGCTCGCCTTTTTGCGTGAGCTCGTAGTCGACCTCGTCCTTATCGGTCAGCCACGCTGGTCTGACAATGGTGTAGTCGAGGTTCGAGGATTCGATGACGCGTGCGGCGGCGCTGTAGGTCTCGAGATAACCGCCGTCGAGCATGTCGTGGTTCCATCGACCGAACGCGCCAGGAACCTCGTCGTAGATGCCGAGTGTAGAAATCCAGATCAGCCGTCGGACGCCTGCAGCCATCAGCGCCGCAACCACCGAACGCGCTTGCTCTTCAATATTGTCGCCTGCGAGATTGGCGTAAACGACGTCGTGACCCCGCGCAGCGTTCTCCAGCCGAGCTGTATCCGTGACATCGCCTTCGATGAGCCGGGTGCGGTCGCCTACCAGGCTTTGCAGGCGCTTTGATTTGCGCAGATAGAGCGTCAGGTCGTTCGCATCGTCCTGACGGAAGTACCGTATGGCGTGCCGTGCTATTTCGCCCGCAGCGCCGAGAATGAGAATCCTGGCCATGATGAAAGTCCTTGTCCCGTTTGTTCCGCGCCGAGCCGCGTCCAGATTTCCGAACGCAGCCGCCGGCGCTCATTGCTGATACGTAAGATAGTCGGTGTAGCCCTTGTCGGTGCCGCCATACATGGTCGCCGGATCAACTGGGTTCAGCGGCCAGTTGTTGGCGATGCGCTTCGGCAGATCGGGGTTTGCAATGAACGGCCGGCCAAAAGCGATGAGGTCCCCCCAGCCCGCCTCGATCACCCGTATCCCGCGCTCTGCGGTGTACTTTCCGGCGTAGAGGATCCTGCCGCTGAAGTTCTGCCGCACGTCGGCGCGGAAGCTCTGGGGCAACTCCGGGGCGTTGTCCCAATCGGCCTCGGCGAGCGAGACGTAGGCGATCCCGATCTCTTCCAGGACCTTGACGGCCTCAAGGTAGGTCTTGTGAGGATCGTCCTCGACCAGCCCGAGATATACGCGATCCTCTTCGGTCGTCGCGAACAGAGGCGCAAACCGCACCCCAAGCCGGTTATTGCCAACGACATCGGCGACGGCTTGCGTCACCTCACGCAGAAAGCGCAACCGATTTTGCAGGGAACCGCCATACTCGTCCTCGCGCCGATTGGTGTGCGCGGAGATGAACTGGTTGACCAGGTAGCCGTTTGCGCAGTGGATCTCCACACCATCGAAGCCGGCATCGAGCGCATTGCGCGCCGCTTGAGCGTAGAGCTGCACCAGTTCCTTGACTTCCGTAGTAGTCAGCGCACGCGGAGGTGAAGGTGGCGCCAGCGCTCCTTGGCCGGGGCCTGTTTCGATGAACACCTTGACGCTTTCCGCGGGGATCGCGGAAGGAGCGACCGGAGCCGCTCCATCCGGTTGCAGCGATGTATGGGAGACTCGCCCGACATGCCAAAGCTGGGCAAAAATTGTCCCGCCTTCGGCGTGGACGGCGCTCGTGACCTTGCGCCAGCCCTTCACCTGCTCGGGACTATGGATGCCGGGCGTCCAGGCGTAGCCCTGGCCGCGAGGCTCGATCTGTGTACCTTCTGTCACCATGAACCCTGCGCCGGCGCGCTGACGGTAGTAGGTGGCCATGAGGTCGTTGGGAACGTTGCCCGGTTGCGAACTGCGCGAGCGAGTGAGCGGAGGGAGAACGATGCGATTCTTCAGGGTGTAGGGGCCCAGTTGAGCACTCTTGAACAGCGCGGAATCTTTCACTTTGCGTCTCCTAAATATCTCGATTGGTCGATGTGACGAGGCGGATAAATGCCCGTCAGAACAGCCCGAACGGCGCGTCGTTGAGACTGACGTAGATGTTTTTCTTCTGGCTGCAGGCATCCAGCATGTGAGCGTGTGGTTGATGAGGCCAACGTAACGATGAATCGCTATATGTCAATATCATAATTCATAGATTCTTTCTCGCAGCCGCTGAACTTCGTCTCGTTGGCGGGCTAATCGTCGCTTGGAATACGGCTGGTTACCGATATCTGGGGTCCTGCGGGCCGATCCCGGCGTTCAAATTCAGCCGCCATACCTTTCGGTCTTGATCGAGACTGCGTTAACTCCCGCCTCGAGCGCACCATCGGCTGCGCCATCGACAAATCCGTTTGATCCGCAGATGAAGACGTCTCCTGGTGTAACGGGGAGGCTGGCGATCAACTCGGCGATCATCGAGCCATCAATGCGTCGCGCAAAGTCCGATGGCCGCTCAGGATGCTCCCGGGTTATTGCCAACGCCACTTTGAGCTGAGGATCGGCCGCTTCCATCGCCAGCAGTTCTTCGGCGAACAGCACGTCGCGTCGGGTCCGGGATGACAAGAGCAGCGCCGTTGGAATGGTTTGCTTGCAAGCTTGTCGTTGCCTGATCATCGCCATCAGGGGGACGAGACCTGAGCCCGCACCGATCAAAAGGACTGGAGCGGTCGCAGATGCGGGCCAGAGAAAGTGTCCCCCCAGCGGACCGCGCATTTCAATCTCGTCTCCTACTGCCGCAATGTCGTGGAAAAACGTCGAGACTTCGCCGTCGGATAGGCGCTCGATGGCAAGCTCGATGATGCCCGAGCTGTTGGGCGCCGACGCGATCGAATAGCTTCGCATCGCCACATAACCGTCGGACGCCGTCAGTCGCACGTCCATATGCTGGCCAGCGATATGAATAAATGGTTCGGCCAGCCCGAAGAAGAAGCTCTTGATACTCGGTGTCCGCGGGACAATGTCGGCAATGGTACATATCTGCCAGGGCACTGGCCGCGATCCGCCGTTAGTCATTCGTGTATCTCTGTTCGCGCCAGGGATCTCCATAGATGTGATAGCCGCGCAGTTCCCAGAAGCCAGGCTCGTCTCGTTGGGTAAACTGAAGACCCGTCACCCATTTGGCGGACTTCCAGAAGTACAGGTGCGGAACGAAGAGGCGCGCTGGTCCTCCATGGTCGCGCGGAAGCGCCTGCCCCTCGTATTTCAAGGCGACCATCGCCTTTCCGGATGCAAGATCGGCCAGAGGCACATTTGTCGAATATCCATCGTAGCTGTGGGCGAGCAGGAAATCAGTGGGATGCTTCACATCGGCATCAGCGAGGATATCGTCGACGAGCACGCCCTCCCAGACGGTATCGATCTTGGACCAGGATGTTACGCAGTGAATATCGCGCCTCATCTCGGTCATAGGGAGCGCGTTAAACTCGTCCCAGTTCCAGACTTTGATGGGCCGAGGGCCGACCTTGAGCGTAAATTTCCAGTCGCTGGTCTCGACATGTGGCGTCGGCCCTGCCGTCAGCACCGGGAAATTATCTACGAGATGCTGGCCCGGCGGAATGCGGCCGGATTCGTTTCCACCCGATCGTCGGCCGGTGAAACCTCTGGTGGCCATGGTAAGCTCCTTTGTGCGTTGTCGCTCGGCCCCACTAATCGGGCTGCTGCTGGATTTCAATCTCTGCCGGCGTTCAAAAAAGGTCGGCATGCAAAACTGCGGATTTATGCGGCCTATTCTGTCTTACTCTCCCGACTATTCGTACGCCTTTTGATTGCTCGTGGACTGGGTACCTCCTGCGGCGAAAGCCGCCATGAGTCTCTTAGCAGTGAGTAGTTGTCCTCCGCCCACACACATAGCCCAGCAAGCGGCACCGCAAGACTAAACCCGAGAGGTGTGAGGTCGTACTCGACCATTGGCGGAACGACCGGGTGCACTTTGCGCGAGACGAGAGCATCATCTTCGAGATTGCGTAAAACCTCTGTCAGCATTTTGGGGGAAATCGCGCCGATCTTTTTTTGTAGATCGGTATAGCGTTTTGTCCCCTGGCTCAGGGCATAGATAACGAGCAACGTCCATTTATTGCCCACGCGCTTGACAACCTGATGCGCCGGGCACTCGACGCTGAACACATCAATTTCCCGAATCCTGGCTAGAGCCCGATCAGCCTCGACATGGCTTGCCTTCGTGCTTCGCTTAGAACGTTGAACCATAGCAATTCCTACCAAATGGTGCGTCTCGCACGAGGACGTGCATTCTTCCCAAGCTCTTGGCTCGTATGTCATCCTTTTGGAAGCCGTCAATGAATTTCGCGTGGACGATGACGACCGGCCTGCATTCGAAACAAGCATCATTGCAGACCAGGGAACTTGTGCAGCGGCTGCGTTCGCGGGCGGTCGCTTCGATCTGAATGACGAGACCATCTGCGAATAGACAGAGCTGCTGCGGCCTGATGTTGGGCGAGCCGCAGTAGCTGACCCACAATGAGGAAGCGATGCACGATCTCAGTGTTAATGGAAGCAAGCTCTCCGTGTCGGCACCCGACGACATGCCATTGTTATGGGTGCTGAGGGACATTGTTGGACTGATGGGCACCAAATTCGGCTGTGGGATTGCTCAGTGCGGTGCTTGCCTGGTGCATGTCGACGGCGAACCGCGGCGCTCCTGTGTGACGCCCATCCGTGATGTCGCTGGCTCCAATGTGACCACCATCGAAGCCGTCGGCGTGACGTCGGAGGGCAAGGCGGTGCAGAAGGCATGGATCGAATTCGACGTCCCGCAGTGTGGATATTGCCAATCAGGGCAGGTCATGTCAGCGGCGGCACTGCTTTCGTTCAACTCGGCACCCACCGACGTCGACATCGATGCGGGAATGGCCGGCAACATCTGCCGGTGTGGCACTTACCCGCGAATTCGCGACGCTATCAAGGCCGCTGCAAGAGATCTTGGCGGAGAGCAACAGTGATTGGCCGCACGCAGTATTTTCGGCAAACCACTTCGCGACGCTCCTTCATCAAGGCTGGCGTGGCTTTCGGCGGTGGCCTTGTAATCGGCTGGGTTCCGGAAGGCTATGCGGCAGGCGATGCCGGCGACCCGTCGCAGCCCTTCTCGCCTAACGCTTTCGTTCGCATCGACACTTCTGGGAAGGTAACGGTCGTGTCACCCGCCGTCGAAATGGGGCAGGGAACTTACACGGCTTTGCCAATGCTCGTTGCTGAGGAGCTCGATGTCGATTTGAGCGACGTCGCCGTCACGCACTCTCCGGCAAGTGACAAACTTTTTGCCAACCCTATCTTTGGCGAGCAAATTACGGGCGGGTCTACTGCAGTGCGCGGATTCTTCAAGCCGATGCGCGAGGCGGGCGCCGCCGCCCGCAAGATGATCGTTGCAGCAGCAGCTGAGCGGCTCGGCGTAGAGGCAGCTGAGCTTTCGACGGACAGGGGTGCAGTTATTCACCCCGGGACCGGCAAGCGCATCGCCTACGGAGAGCTTGTCATTGAGGCTGCAAAGCGGCCCGTCCCTGGCAACGTTGCGCTCAAGAATCCCTCCCAGTTCCGCATCATCGGCACGACGGCGAAGCGCCTTGACACCGCAGGTAAGGTCAATGGCACGACGGTCTTCGGGATTGACGTGAACGTACCCGGAATGAAGATCGCGACAGTGGCCGCCTCCCCCGTGTTCGGCGGCAAGCTGACCTCGGTCGATGAGGCGGCGGCGCTGGCTGTGCCTGGCGTGCACAAGGTCGCGAAGCTCGACAATGGCGTGGCGGTTATAGGCGACCACTACTGGGCGGCAAAGATGGGCCTTAACGCCGCCGCACCTCAGTTCGACGATGGTAAGCATGCTGCGCTGAGCACCGCCGATATCGTGGCGTCGCTGGCCGATGCAGCCACGCGCGACGGCGCAGTCGCGCAAACGACAGGCGATGCTGCAGCGAAGCTCCGCGACACGGCCAACAAGCTTGAGAGGGTTTATGAGAACCCGTTTCTCGCCCACGCCACCATGGAGCCTATCAACTGCACGGTGCACTCGAAGCCGGAGGCTTGCGAAATCTGGGTGGGGACCCAAATCCCGAAGCGAGCGCAAGATGCCGTTGCCAAGATGCTCAGTCTCAGTGCAGAACAGGTCCGAATTCACAATCACTATATCGGCGGCGGCTTCGGCCGGCGTTTAGAGCTGGACTTCATCGTTCAGGCGGTGCTGGTCGCCAGGCAAGTGGATTATCCGGTCAAGGTCGTATGGAGCCGCGAAGAGGACATCCAACACGACATGTATCGGCCCTACTACTATGACCGCATAGCGGGGGCGGTAGATAGCACCGGCAAGCTCGTCGCATGGCAGCACCGCGTTGTCGGTCCGGCTCTTATGGCGCGCTGGTTCCCGCCCTTGTACAAGGACGGTGTCGATTTGGATGCCGTTGATGGCGCTATCGACCTCCTCTACGACATCCCTAACTTCCATGTCGACTATGTTCGCGAAGAAGCGCCGATACCAATGTCCTTCTGGCGCGGGGTGGGGGCAGTGCGCAACGGGTATGTGGTCGAGTGTTTTGTCGACGAACTGGCCGCCGCTGCAAATCAGGATCCTGTCGCCTTCCGGCGGCGCTTGCTGGGCAAATCGCCGCGAGCGTTGCACGTTATGGAACGGGCCGCCGAATTGTCGGGCTGGGGCAGCCCCCTTGAGCCCCGGAAAGGACGGGGAATCTCGCTCATGAAGGCGATGGGCAGCTATATTTCGCAGGTTGCGGAAGTGGCGGTCGATGGCGACGGCCAGGTTCGTGTTGATCGCATCGTTTGCGTGATCGATACCGGGGTCGTCGTCAATCCAGACACGGTCGTCGCACAGATGCAGAGCGGTATCATATTCGGTCTCAGCGCGGTTTTATGGGGCAACATCACGATTAAGGATGGCCGAGTTCAGCAATCGAACTTCGACGATTACCGGGTGATGCGCATCAACGAAACGCCCGAGATCGACGTCGAAATTATCAAGAACAACGAGGAGCCCGGTGGCGTAGGTGAGCCGGGGACCTGTGCGGTTGCGCCGGCAGTCATCAATGCCATCTACGCCGCGACGGGCATTCGCCTGCGCAAGCTGCCAATCGCTTCCGAGCTCTTCAAGTCCGAGCCTCGAATAGGACGCAACTCGTGACGGCTCTGTCCGCGAAGGAAACAACTATGCGAACACTCGTCATCTGCTTCGCCGGTGCTGCAATGATTATCACGACGGGAGTAGTTGGCAACGCGGATCAGAAGCACCTCAGTCAGTTGAAGCTACCATCCAGCTTTTCTGCAATCCCCGACAAAAAGGAACGGTCGATAGCCCTCTTCATCGAAGCGGGAAAGGTGATCATGAGCCCACGCTGTGTAAATTGCCATCCCGCTGGTGATCGGCCGTCTCAAGGCGAGGATGGCCGCCCACACCAGCCGCTCGTAGTGCGTGGTCCTGATGGCCTTGGCGCCATGGGCATGCGCTGCACGTCCTGTCACGGCCCCACGAATTTTGATCCAGGGCAGGTGCCCGGACATCCAAAATGGCACTTAGCACCCATAGAGATGGCTTGGCAGGGAAAGACGCTGGGGCAGATCTGTGAGCAGATCAAAGATAAAGACCGGAACGGCGGAATGACGCTCGATGCCATCATCCATCACATGGCCGAGGACGAACTCGTGGGCTGGGGTTGGCATCCTCGCGTCGGCCGCGTTCCGGCACCCGGAACCCAGAGCGAATTCGGTGAACTCATCCGTGCATGGGTCGAGACCGGAGCCGCCTGTCCGGCTTCCTGAGCATCGGATGGCCAATCACTGTTACAAACGATGGGATCTTCTTCGGGCACGCGCCGTCGGGCCGCGCCGAAGCGCCATCTCCAACTTGCAATCATTGAGACTATGAGGAGCTTGCAACCTCATGCAGAGTGATCTCGTCTATGTCGATGTTCTCGCCGCCTGGCGCCACTACCTCGAGCACGCGATCGGGGCATAGGTCCGATCCTGGAGCTTTTGCAGACGGCCGCCGGGGGATTGAGGAACGCATTTTTTCGAATAAGTGACTTCCGGTATCTCGGCGTTGTGTTCATCGGCCTGCCACCAATGCTGCAACTGCTCCGGTCGCCTCTGGGTCAGTGGCGCTCATTCGACGGAGAGGCTCGGCGTCTGCTTTTCACCTCGATGCCGACCTACACGCATCAACGCAGAGCACTCTCCGACTGAGGGCCGCCGACTTCCGCAATTCGGACAACTCTCCTCAGCGGCAACTTATGCAATAGGGCAGGATCCAACATAATCCCGGCAACAGTCAGGGAAGGACGGCTGGCAACTCGACAATTTGTATCAAGCCACCGCCCGGTCGATTGGCGATTCTGATGTCCCCGCCGTCCCTACGGACGATTTCGCGGGAGATCGTAAGACCCAATCCGGCGCCTGGAATTTTCTGGCCACGCGCCCTGTCGGCACGGAAGAACGGCTCGAACACCTGATCCAACACGTCCGGTGATATGCCCGGCCCCTGATCGGATATTGTAATTCGTGCCATTTCACTTCCCGTCACACTCACGATACCACGCTCACCATGAGTTGCAGCGTTGATAAGGTTTGCCGGATTCGTTCCGCTGAGGCCTAGGCGAGGGAAGTCCTATGTGCTTGATAGGAGCGTCACTCAAATCTCGGTCTTCAGTTTCTTGAACATCTCCTGAACGTACTTTGCCAGCGGGCGTTTGCCGTCCTGCTCAGCCCAGCTGTCGGTGGCAAGCCGCAAGATGCCCATCGATATCATGGCAACAATCCGCCATCGATCACGGTATTCCTTCTTCGGCCAAAGCTCACACAGACCTTCCAGGACGGCCCGCTCAAACTGCTGCATTCTCCCCTTGTTGCGGGCACGTAACGCCTCGCTTTGCCGCACAAGCCGGGCGGTCACGATCATCTTGGCTTCCCGGTGCGGCGCAACAAGCTTCAGCACGGCCTCGCGAACGATGTCGAGTGGCTCCCCAGCAGACCCGCTCTCGACAACCAGCGCCTTGATCTCATGCGCATACCCCTCCACGGACGCGTGCAGGATCTCTTCCTTGCTGTCGAAATAGTAGAACAACGTCCTACGCGAGATGTCGGCTGACGCAGCGATCTCCTCGAGAGTCGTTGCGTCGTAACCCTTGGCAACGAACAACGCCAAGGCAGCCTCCGAGATGCGCTGAAGCGTTTCCTGCCGCTTTCGCTCGCGCAGGCCCTTTGGTTTCGCTGCTGCCTCAACCATCGGCAGTTTTCCCCACAATTCCATCAAGTGCGTAATTACACTATGGTGCCACAATCCGGCCATTGATAAATTTTACACCGCAGTGCAATCTATAGAGACAATACATGGGAACTCTCGTTCATGACAGCTCTGGCGGATCCGGGCCGACAGTCTCTGGCCAAAATGCGCCCGACGCGCGGAGTCGTCGTACGCGCTCTCGCTTTTGCCGTCGTAGGTGTTCTGCCGGCTTGCGCATCGGCTCCGCTTGTTCAGGGCCTCACGCTGTCATCTTATGAGGGGCTTGCTCCATCCGACGGTGTGATCACGAAGTCTCGTGTTCGAGTCAACGCACCGCCAGTGTTGGCGTCGCACACGATCAACATCATACCCACGACATTCTCGGCGGAGGCGGCACCGAAACTCAACGACCAACAGCGGACATTGGTTGCAAATGCTGTCAGCCGTGCCCTGTGCGTCAGCTTGAGCGACCGCTTTGAAGTTGTGACGATTGACACCCCAGCAGATTTGACGGTGAAGACCGTCATTACACACGCCACGGAGACGGACGAATTCGCAGCGGGCCTGTCAGCGGTCGCATCGATCGGATCGAGTTTCGTGGACATGGGCGCTCCCGTCCCCGTACCCCGCATTCCGATTGGCCTAGGAAACCTTTCGATTGAAGCTGAGACGCTTGACACCCTCGGCCAGCAGCAGGCCGCCATGATCTGGGGCCGGGGCGCCACAGCATTCTTCAGCTCACCCAAGGCGTCGAAGGCAAGCGACGCCTACGATCTGGCGGCCGCCTTCGGCGACGATTTCGGATATCTGCTCGTCAAGGCCAAGAGCCCCTTCGAGGGGTTCGATCCCAACCTTCCTTCTTTGCATAAGATCAATTCGGCGATCGGTCTCGCACCCAAGCACGCGGCATGTGAAAATTATGGACGCGCGCCCGGCATCGCAGGAGTCGTTGGTGGCAAGCTTGGCTTACCACCGGAATGGACTGACAATGGCGGCAAGAAAGTTGCCGCGCAGTGATGGAAAGCGGCGGTCAGCTGACATCGCCAAAACGCGGCGTGGGAACCTTTCTTCATCAGCTCAAATCTCCGCTAATGATGCGTTGAATGGCATCCATCACTCGGCCCGAAGACCGCTAAGATTTCCAGCCTGAGATGGATGAGCGAGAGGGTACAGCCAGTCTCTATAAAGCGTGATATCGCTAACAACTTTTTCACGCCTATGGCACCAATCCCCACGGCGATAAGCCCCAAATTGTCGAGCTTGAACCGAGCCAGCTCCCGCGGACCCCCGATCCGCTGCTGTTGGGCGCCCCGCGGCCAAGAGGGCCGCGGTCGGCCCTACCGCGTGGCCCGTTGCGGCCCGGGCCACACGCCCGAGCCCCGCCGGAGGGCGGGTCTCGGCCCATGCGGGTGACGGACCTGGCGCAGAATAAGAACGAAGGACCGCCGATGCGGTCCGCGTGCTCAGTGCTCAACGGTGTTCAGGCCTAAAGCGTCGTCGATCTCGTCCAGGGCGCTCTTTGCCATGCGCTCCCACTGTTCGGTTTCAGCATTGTGGCGATTGATCAGCACGACCTTGGCCGACCCCAACGCTCTGAGCAGTTCCTCTAGTGCGCTCGCGGCTTCGCGCGGGAGACCGGAGTTCACGAAATCAGGCCCGAGACTGTCGGAAAGAGCGTTCAGCTCTTGGATGAGATGTGCGCGCATCGTCAGGTCCTCGTTTCTCTTCAGCGGAGTCCTACCACCCGCCGGTGCTGACTGTCATGTCGTCAACGCCTGCGTCGCGAGCAGGTGACAGAGGGTGGCGTCCCCACTGCCGGCCGGCTGCCGTGGAAACGAGGGAGAGGTGGGCGGCGGTCGCCGTGACGGGCTCGAGGTTGCGAGAGAGAGGCTCTCGCCGGCCCGTCGCGGAGACCCGCGATGTCCAGATCCACTCCCCCAGCCGGTGCCGGTGGCGACCGGCCGACGTTCTATGACGACATCACCAACAAGATCATCGCCGAGCTCGAGGACGGCCGCGTGCCCTGGGTTCAGCCCTGGGGCACGCCGTCGGCGAAGGCCCAGCTCGCGATGCCGAAGAACGCGTCGACCGACCGGACCTATTCCGGCATCAACGTCCTCATCCTCTGGGGCGCCGTCATCGAGCAGGGCTATTCCGGCCAGAGTTGGTTGACCTTCCGGCAGGCCCGGGCCCTCGGCGGCAACGTGCGCAAGGGCGAGCGCGGCATCACCGTCGTCTACGCGGACCGCTTCGTTCCCGACGATGCGAAGCGACGCGCGGCATCCAGCGGCGGCGAAGCGCGCGCCATTCCGTTCCTGAAGCGCTTCACCGTCTTCAACACCGACCAGTGCGACGGGCTGCCCGACGACATCGCGACCGTCGCGCCGCCGCCGCCGCCCGGCATGATCGAGCCGCGCGTCGAGGCGCTGATCAAGGCGACCGGCATCGACTTCCGCATCGGCGGCAACCGGGCGTTCTACGCCCCGGCCCAGGACTACGTGCAGGTGCCACCGCCGGCTGCGTTCTTCGAGCCGATCAACTGGCATCGCACCGCCTTGCACGAGCTCGGTCACGCCTCGGGGCATGCCTCGCGGCTGAAGCGTGATCTCTCGGGATCGTTCGGCTCGCGCAAGTACGCATTCGAGGAATTGGTGGCGTTATCTGGACAGTCTGGCTGTG
>JRYH01002828.1_pt1 | contig 26096 bp, 31 predicted proteins | sample 235351 | NCBI WGS metagenome assembly JRYH01 (sample SAMN03074221, study PRJNA261480) | activated sludge metagenome | biome: Wastewater Treatment Plant; feature: Wastewater; material: Activated sludge; isolation source: activated biomass of a wastewater treatment plant treating wastewater... ...
AACCCAGCCATATCTGCGTCCAGCCGCTACTCGATCCGGTGAAAACCGTGATCAGCGACGCTCCCGCCGCTGCAAGCGCCCGCTATTCAGAGGTTCCTTAACTACGTAGGTTGCCTGACCATAGCCTGCCGGATGAAAATGGTAGCCATCGACCCTGATCCGCCACGTGGCGTAGACATGGCCGTTGCGTTCGATGACGATGTCGCGGTCAGCCATTCGCTCGACGCCAAAGCCACGCATCATAAGCTCAGGTATCTCGTGCATGCGCGCCAGCAGATTATCGGAATTCATCTTCGTATTTACCCATAAGAACAAAGCCTTTATGTCCAAGCCGGTTGTCGATATCAATGATTAACGCTTGAAAACGATACATATCGATTTCAGTGTCCCGAAGAAAACTTCTCAAATTTAAAATATTTGCCTGGCTCGCCTTCGCGGACAGTTCGTAGAACGCGAAGCCCTCCGCCGTCGACCTCGAGATCGAGGCCTATCAAGAAAATGGAATCGTGTACGCGCGATCGCCGCTCGCTCAGCGTCTGTCAGATTTGTGGGCTTCTATCGTGGTCTGCGCACCTTGTTGCCCTCACTCGGCGTTAGAGTTTTGTGCCTCTTCGGCCATTGGCGTGCTGGCTGCGCCGACGGCTTTCATCAGTAAGATCGGGTCCTTGTTCCCGATCGCCCCACCTAGGCAATTTGGGCTTCCTGCCGCTTGCAGGCGGCAGAAGGGGAGGAACGCCCTCCAACGTTCGGAGTGTATCCAAATGAGCAATGATGTCTTGCATCTCGTCGTTTGTGAGATGCATGTCGGGCATGGGGGGATGTGGCGCAACAAGCGCACCGATAATGCGCTCTGCTGTTTGCCCTGGCTTGTTTGCAATATTTGGAAAAGATGGTGGTCCGACCGGCGCCGTCTCATTTCCGTCCGCACTAATGATATGGCACGCCTTGCAGAACTTTTGTGCGAGTTCCAAGCCATTCTCGGCCGACGGAAGCCTCAATTCCTCACCCCTCGACGTCGCAGAAGACGTCGCCAAGAATAATAGGCACGTGAGAGTGGCAAAACAGGTATTGATATGCTTACTTTGACTTTTCGTCGGCATGGTGCCTTCCGTTCTTTTTACTTCATATGCGCCCATATTCGGCCAAACTGGCACACCGTCGCTCAAGTGCGATCTGGCGCCAATTCTGAATGCGGAATGTCATTACTGTATTCCATTGGCATAGGTTAGACGCTGGATGGTCAAGAACTACCACTCATGGTTGGTTTCAGCCCATGACGAGTCTCGGGCCTGGAACCAAACTCTTCAGGAAGCAGTAAATCGCGCGCGGTGTGGCACGGATCCGGCCGGAAGTTGAACGATCCGGGCTACGCCATTTACTAACCGAAAGAAGCACGGCCAAGAGGAGGAAAATCCAAGCGAAGAGGAGATTGAACGATGATCCAACGAACTCTGATTCCATCATCGATTCTGTTGTTTTTGGCGGCAGTGCCATCGCTGGCGGGAGGCGCCGGGCGCGTCTATGTCCCGCTTGGCAGCAGCAATGCCATCGTAATTATCGATCCGCAGGCATTGGCGATAACCGGCAAAATCGAAGGCATCCCAAATGCACATGGCCTTGCCAAAACACCCGACGATCGCTACCTGATCGCGGGTCGCAACGACGAACAAAAGGCCGGCAACTCGGCGCCCCAGAAACCTGCAGAGGTCTCTGCCGACGAACATGCCGCGCATCATGCAAGGCCTGCCGATAGCAGGGGCAAGAACACCGGTGTCTTCAGCACTGTATCCGTCATCCGCCTCAAGGATCGAACTGTCGTAAGACGCGTAGATGCGCCGGGTGCCGTCCATCACGTGGCGATCAATCCACAGGGAACGTTTGCCATAGTGACCCATCCAAATCAGGATGCGGTTAGCCTGATCGATCTGGCAGCCTATGCTGTCACCGCAACCATTGCGACGGGCCCATTGCCCAATTACGCGGTCTTCAGTCCTGACGGACAACACGCCTATGTTTCCAACGCAGGCAATGACACTGTAAGCGATGTCGATGTCGGAAAGAGAATAGTGCTACGCAACATACCGGTGGGTGAAAGCCCCGAGCATCTTGTTCTATCGAAGGACGGCAAGCGCCTCTTCGTGAATAACATCAACAGCGGAACTGTCTCGGCCATAGATGTCGATGCTAATCGGGTGTCACGTACTTACCGTGTCGGCTCCACTCTTCACGGCATCGATCTTTCGGACGACGAAGAGACGCTCTATGTGGCTGTTCTAGGGGATGACCTGGTTGCAGCTGTCGATATTGCCAGTGGTAAGCTGCGCACGACCAAGCTTGGCCCTGCGCCCTATCATTTGGCCGCAATTCGGGGAACTGGGCGCGTGTTCGTCTCAAGCGCACAGGAACCAAAAATCTGGGTGTTAGATGGAACGAGCCTCGAACGCGTTGGCGAGATACCCATCGGAGGCAAGGGGCACCAGATGGTACAAGTCACCGCCGATTGAAGCTGTTGAAATTTGAGGCGGCAGGCATGGATCTGCCGCCAACTTCATGCTTTGGCGCTTTTCCGATGCTGGCACTCCGACAAGGTGCAACCGATGCGCTTGCCATTATGCGAGCATGGGGAAGTGGAACGGCGCCGGTCTCCTTAACTCCCTTGTTGTCGTCTTCCCAAAATTCCAATCGCTGCCAGCACTCCAGTTGCGACTACGATTGCAGCCAGAGTCAAATTCGGTACGTAATATGTCGTGTAGACTTCCCAGCCTAGCAACCGCAGGGCTTCGGACACCTCCGTGTAGATGCCGACAAGATGCCCACCCAGCGTACCGGAGATCCCCAGCAAGACGCTGCCGAGGATGGAGAGCCCAGCCATGATCCACCGGCTAGCCCCGTTCCAAATGGACTCGCCTTGCGTCCACCTGAGAGCGAGCATCAATGCCCAGTACGCGAGGGTCCAAGTTGCCAACAGCATGTGATTGCGCCCGAGCGGGGTCGACGAGATCGCCTCCCACGGCCAGACCAGGAGGCCAATGCCATAAGCAATAGCGCCCGAAGCCAGGCCAACTGCCATCAATGGAACGAGCGCCCGGTCGACTGCTACGGCGAGGGGACCATCAGAGACGGCCCGCAGCAGAATTGCTAGTGTCGCCGTCATGAAAAGGGCGATTGGAAAGTGGACCAGAACGGTGTGATACGCTGCCATAGTCAGGCTCCCTTTCGAGCAAGCAAACCGTTCAGCGCAATTCCGAAGCCTACGATCAGAAGGACACCCGCGATCAACGTCAGCTGCCACTGTAACTTGATAGCATCGGCGAATTCCGCTTCAACGCCATAATGAGCGAGTTGGATTTCACTATGGCGGTACTTCACCGGCACGCCAGCCTTGATCCTGTCGGCGCCGGCATGACTCACACTGTTGAGATGAGGCCAACTCACTTGCCCAGGATAGAACAACACGACCTCTGACCACGCCTGATCCCATTTCGGCGTGTCACCATCAAACCGAGCCGCGACCAATTCGGCATGACGGCCGAGTCCCAACGTTACCGGAAGGGACACGTAGTGCCAGCGGCTGCCAAAAGCATCGCGGTGAACGGAAAACCCGACATTGTAGATGCGCTTGCGGACGAAGATCTTGTCATCGGCCGGACTTCCAGTATCCATGGCACGGGTTAACGTCACGTCCCAGTAACCGTCCTCCCAACGCGCCTTGCCAGACACTTTAATATCGGCACGCGAGCCATCTCCTGATCGTAGCAGGCGGCGCGGGATGGTATCGCCCTCCTGCCATGCATGGTCGGCATCGAAGGGAACCGCAGTGGCCTCACTAATGAAGTACACGTCATCGAAGCCCAGCTTGTGCTCTGTCAAGTCGTCCCATCGGAGCGCCCTCTGGCTCGTCTTTTCCGGATTCAACATGAAGAGGGGTTGCCGTTTTTCCGGGTCCCAGTTGTTGGTGAACGGACCGCGCCCCGCGTCGCCGCCGCGCAACTCGAATACGTATTGGTCGTCCGAGGCGTCAATCGGATTCGACCGGTGCGCCCGCCAGTGCCAAAGGTCAAGAAAGTATCCTGCGTTGCGTAGCGATGCCAATTGATCCTCGGGAATCACTGACGCCCAGTCGTTGATATTGCTCCGAGTTGCCGGCAAGTGTTTCCCAACCTCGGTCTGCTTTCGCTTTTGACCCAAATAGGGATGCGCTTTGACTTCATCGGCCTTTGCTTCGTTGGTGAAAAAGCGCATCCGGTCACCCACGGCGACGTAACCCCCATAACGCGCGAACTCCGGCACGCTGCCGTCATCCACGAACATGGTAACGCGGTCTTCGTAAATGCCTTGCGGCTGCGGACCAGCAACGCTGGCGCCATAGCGCACCCATTTGCCGCCCTCAAATTTCAGCATGTCGTGATAGATTGACGGGCGTGTTGTGGGCCAGCGGTAGCGGAAGAACATGGTGCGCCGGTTGTAGGCGGCCTTCACCTGCAACGGCATAGTCAGTTTTTTCGGGATATAGATGTTGCGAACGATGTCGTTGCTGACGACGCCGGTTCCATGGGTCAGCCACGACAATCCGAGGACACCCACGAAAATCACGACAGAGGCATAAAGCAATTTTGTCTTCATGGCCTGAACTCCTGTCCCATTCTCTGGCCGTCTGCCCCGATACGCAAATGTAATCTTTGGCAAGCGCTTGCCCGAATGCTCATCGCGAACCTGCACCGCATCTGACGATTAGGTGAACCATTCCGATGGTCAACAGCCTTTCAGACAACGTGTAATCGGAGCCAATCGCTGGTGCTGCTGACTGCATTGCGGCTCCCTAGGAGGGTGCCGAACGACTGAGCCCGCTGTGGACCGAGCAGTACCTGCGCTTCGGACCAGGCATCTGTGTAACAACGGAACCGTGCAAGATCCGACAAGGCAGAAACCTGCGAAGGTTCAGCTTTGCTCTTTTCGCGAGAAGACTTCTTCAGCGTCTTTGCGCTTTACAACGAGGCCATCTGGCCAATCCAGCTGGCAATGTACCTGTTGGCTGTCGTTGCAGTGGCGATCTTGTTTTTATCCCCGCCCTGGCAATCCAAGGTTGTTACAGCAGTCCTGGCGTTGATGTGGACTGTCAACGGAGTCGGATATCACTGGCTGTTTTTCACTGACGTGAATCCCGCAGCTTGGATTTTTGGAGCCGCCTTCCTCGGACAAGCCGTTGCCCTTGCCGCGTCTCCCTATATTTTTTCGAATATGAAATTTTCTGTCCTGCGCAATTGGCGATCACTTGCTGGCATAGGTCTCGTGGTGTTCGCAGCCATCGTATATCCCGTTTGGGGGTGGTGGGCAGGCTACAGCTACCCCGCGGCCTCGATGTTCGGCGTGGCACCGTGCCCAACAACCATATTACAATCGGCGTTTTGATTCTGGGCACCTGGCGTGTCGCGCGATGGTTGTTGATTGTGCCGGTTCTGTGGGCGGCTGTGGGTGGCTCCGCCGCCGTTCTCCTGGACGTGCCCCAGGACTATGGATTGATCCTGGCCATGCTGATAGCCATAGCCCTTTTTGTCGAGCCGTGTCGGTCCCGACTCGACAAACCTCTGCATGTTTCCTGGCAGCGCTGAGGGTTGGTGCGCTGACCGAGCCATGCGTGATCGACGGCCCAATCAATGGCGAACTGTTCCAGCCTACGTCGAACGCTTTCTCGTGCCGTCGCTGCTGCCCAAGGACATCGTGGTGATAGACAATCTCGGATCGCATCGGGGCAAGGCGGTGCGCGATGCCATTGTCGGAGCAGGCGCCAGACTTGCGTTCCTGCCGCCATACTCGCCCGACCTCAACCCTATCGAGCAGGTCTTCGCCAAGGTCAAACACTGGATTCGCATGGCGCAGGCGCGCTGCCTCGACACGATCCACGATCGCATCGCCCAGCTGGTCCGCAGCTTGCCGCCAAGGGAATGCGAGACCTACATCCGCAACGCCGGATACGCTTCCACCTAATACTGAAGGAATCTAAACCGCTATCGCGGTAGCGCCCGTATCGAGGGCGGAGCGTGGTGATGGGGAAGTAGTGAAGCATCTACAGTCTTCGGCTATCGTATGCCCAATGCAGTAATGCCTGCCGTTGGCGTCTGCGACACCACAGATCGCCGGGCTCGCAGGCAAGTTGAAGCTGCCGAACATGACGGCGGATCGCCTTCCAGCGTTTGATCTGGCGAGTATCCTCATCCGGCATTCGACGTCCAATGGTGTAGCGGCTGTACCATTGGAACCAGCCACGCGGGTCATCCGGATGGATCCATCCCTTTTTGCGCCACTCCGAGAGCGGCTGGCTGGCATCGACACCGAAGAAGTTGAGTGAGGCATCCCGCATGCCAGTTGCTATCTTGGCGCGCTCGAACCAGATCGGCGGGAACTCCTCCCGGCAATCAGTCATGTACTTGCCGCCGAACACGCCCAGACGCAGCATTTCGGCCGGGCTCAGATCGGGTGTGAATTCCGGGTCGAAGTTGCGGCCGATAGGCTCGACGCATTCGTAGCGGTAGCCTTGCTGCATCCGATCGTTGACTGTGATCGTTCTTCGCACCTCGAACCATCTCCTAAGATCGACCGGCAGGGAATGGCTGAACCGATCCATTCCGCACACGTTACACAACATCTGGTTTCCGGCCCTTGCGCGGCGTGGCCCGCAGGGGAGTCGTTGACCCAACTTCAACGGTGAGCCCTTCAGGATCAAGGTTCCTGCAACCTTTCCCACGTGGGAATCGCATGACGAAGCCAATGGAGGGGTACAAGTGCGCGGCGACCCGCCGTTTGGTGGTCGCGCACCACCGCCAGCAATGTTTTACTGCTCGCGCGATCGCGGCGGTTAAGATTGCGTCCGGGCCGGTGGTGTAAGGAGCGCCAGTCATGGGCGGAGCCGTGTGTTGGCTCAGGTCGCCTGCTACGTCGCTGTGACGTGGCGGGGCCGGCAGTTGATCATCGCTGAACTGAGCGAGCTTTTCCAGGCTCATGTAGCGGGTCCGGCTCGCTGTATCCAGGTCAAACTTTGGCGCTCAGCCAGGGCCGGCGCGCGAAGTCGAGAGCCGAGTCTTGCGGCTCTCCTTGCTTTCATTGGGACCGACTGTAAGAGGCGCTTCTCAGTGGCATGAATGCCTTTACCTTCGAGCAACCGCGGAGACAGGCCTTTGCGGACGCGACCTCTGGGGCAGGAAGCCTAATTTCCCTCATTTTGAAGAGTCGTTCGTCGCCACTTGACCACAGATCGGTGACGTGTTGGGCAGAATGACGTTGTTCTTTTTGACGTAAGTGCGCCAATGGCCGATAAGCCGGTCTCGGATCGAAGGATGAGCAGCGGCGACATCGTTTATCTCGCCGGGATCGGCCTTCAGATCGTACAATTGCCACCCGCCCGGGCCAAACGGCTTACAAAGCCAGAGGAGCTTCCAGTTACCCTCCCGGATTGCGCGATTGCCAAAAAGTTCCCATCCCAGCCAGTCCGACGTTTTACGGACAGCGTTTCGTGAGTTAGTCAGAACTGGCTGAAGGGACTTCCCCTGCATGGAAACAACCACCTTGCCCTCGATGGTTTTCGGGTAGGCCACGTTCGCAGCCTTCAGGATCGTCGCTGGAATGTCCATGACGTGGGTGACGGCATCGGAGATCCGGCCACTGTCTCTCACCCCCCGCCCTGCAATGATCAGCGGAGCGCGGATGCCGCCTTCAGACATAAAGCCTTTGAACATGCGGAATGGGCCAGCACTAACCTGCGCCCAAGCTGCTCCGTACTGGATGAATGTTCCCTTCTTGCCCCATTCTTCAAACTTGCTGTTGTCCCAGGGTGGACCGACGTCCCAGGAGTTGCCTTCGGGTCCGTTGTCGGAGAGGAAGATGATAAGGGTATCGTCGTATAGATTCTTGGCTTTGAGATACTCAATCACCTTGCCGATGTTCGTATCCATGTGCTCGACCATGGCTGCATAGAGTTCCATTTTTCGCGCCGACTGGCGACGGTCCTCGTCTGACAGATCGGCCCAGGCCGGGACATTCGGGAGACGGGGGAAGACAGTGGATTTAGCCCCCAGAACTCCCAACGCTTTCATGCGCTCGATGCGCACTGCGCGTGTGGCCTCATAGCCCTGATCGTAGCGGCCCTTGTATTTGCCGAGCCATTCATCAGGCAGTTGGAATGGATCGTGAGGGGCTTGCAGCGCTAGATAGGCAAAAAACGGTTTCCCATCTCCTCGGTTTTCTTCGATGTTGTCGATGATGGCGGAAGTATAATCGTCGCTCGAATGAAATCCCGGCCGCAGCGCCTTGAGAATCTTCCCGTTCTGCGTATACAGCTGCCGCTCGCCCTTCAGACCCCACATGTCGTCCATGTGGCTACCGCCGCCGGGAATGAGTGTGAGGTCACGCGTGAAGCCGCGGGACGCCGGCCAATGCTCCGGCTCTTCTCCCATGTGCCACTTCCCAGCCATGTACGTATGATACCCGGCATCCCTCAACAGTGCCGATACTGGAGCGACGCGGTCGTTCAGATGCCCCTCATACCCGGGCCTCCCCTTCTGATTGGGGGCCATGAACTCGGCCATGTTGCCGAGACCGGCGAGGTGGCTATCCACCCCGGTAAGCATCATGGAGCGGGAGGGGGAGCATGTGGCGCTCACGCCAAACTGCGTGAAGCGCACGCCGGCCGAGGCCAGGGAATCTATATTTGGAGTGCGGATTTCGCTACCGTAGCTGCCGATATCAGCGATTCCGGCATCATCTGCAACAATGAGGAGAATGTTCGGTAGGGACGTCTTTGCACTGGCCGGAGCCAGCGACAGGACAAGTGCGACGAGACCGCTTGCGATTGCCAGCCCTGCTTGAGCCATGGTGATCCTAAGACTCGGCACGCGGCAATAGACATCTGCCGCGACCACACGCCAGCCCCTGTTCGCTGTGCTGCTCTGGGAGTCGATGGTGTGCGCACGGCGCAGCTCAGGTGTTGGCATGGCGGCTGGCCCTTGAGGTGGAAGACATCGCGAGGATTTCTGGCACGCAACTGATGCGGATCGCAAGCCGCAATCGCAGATCTAGCCCCATTGGGTTGCGCACAACTTGATCTGGATCAGGCAGCGCAATTGGAGGCTGATCGTGTCTTGCTCGGCACACTATCCGGCGAAGGGATGGTGTAATTTCGTAATGATTTCTTGGTCTTCGAATCGGGGTCAGTTTGTGAGGTCAAAGTTAATGACGCCGAGACGCTGATGGGCGCCACGTACGCATCTGGGCAGAAGCTTGGCTTGATAGGTTGAATGGAACCATGAAGCGAACAACAATAATCCTTCTTGCGAGCCTCACAGCTCAACTCGCCGTTCCGTCCAACGATGCACGAGCAGCCGAGGGCGGTTTGGGATTCTATCTCCTGGGCACCAAGACGAGCATGGCGGGCTTCGTACCGCCACCTGGAACCTACCTCGCCGATTTCAACTACTATTATGCAGGCGACGCCAACATCAATTTCAACATCGGTGGCGTCAACGTCACCGGCGGCGTGGACGCTGAGGCGTACATCAAACTCTACAATGCAATGTGGGTGGCGCCCGAGAAGATACTTGGCGGCCACGCGGCCTTCAGTGTTGCGGTTCCCATCGGCTGGAAGAACGTCGCGGTTAATAAGACCGTCGATATCTTGGGTCAGACCCTTGCATTGGGTTTGAAGGATGATGGAACCCACATCGGCGATCCCGTATTGGGCGGATCGCTAGGATGGCATGAGGGCAACTGGCACTGGAGTATCGGAACGCTCATCAATATTCCCTTCGGCTACTGGGAGCGTGGAGACGTCACGAATATGGGCTTCAATCGTTGGGCGCTAGATTTGACAGGGGCCGTGACCTACCTCGACCTGAAAACGGGGATCGAGCTGTCGGGTGCGGCCGGTTTCACGTTCAACGGCGAGAATGACGAAACCGATTACAAGACCGGCACAGAGTTTCATCTCGAAGCCGCAGCCATGCAGCACCTTTCGAAGCAGTTTGCTGTGGGCGTGCAAGGCTACTTCTATCAGCAGGTGACTGGGGACAGTGGGCAGGGCGCGCAGTTCGTGGGTGATTTCAAGGGCCGGGTGATTGCCATCGGACCCGCTATCGACTTCTCGTTCGCATTGGGCAAGACCCATGTCGCGGGCAACCTGAGATACTTCCACGAGTTCGACGTCGAGAACCGCCTCGAAGGCGATGCCGGTTATTTGAACTTCGTGATCCCTCTTTCAGGCGGCAGTGGCCACTGATCGGGAAAGGCAGGATGTTCACATGGCAATTCGAGTGCGGGACTTGGAAAATCAATGTGTGAAATACTGGGCCGATGCGCCGGATGACCAGGGCCCCGAAGGCTGGGGCGGCCGGGTTGGCATAACCTTTATTCTCCCATGACGCTTTCCGCTTAAAGGGATACTCTGCCGATCTCGACTGAGTTAGCGTAACTGCGAGGAATGACTTGCAACCGCTTCGGAGTTACCAGTGACAGAGCGCGGTTTGGCCAGCCGTCGAGTGACACTTCTTCAAGTTTTGTGCCTGAGCGCCGGCTTCCTGTTTCTTGCGAAGAACGTGCTGAGTGGCGGTGTTCTCGCCGAAGTCTCCTATAGCCAAGTCGAAGCGCAAAATTCGCCGCATGCCACTTTTGTCGGCTCGGAACGTTGCTCCGCTTGCCACCCCGGAGAGCATCGCGACTGGCTCTCCTCGCAGCACAAGGCTGCAATGCAGGAGGCTACGGAAGCAACCGTACTGGGGAATTTCGATAGTGCCACGTTCGCAAAGGACGGCGTAGAGAGCACCTTCTTCAAGAAGGACGGAAAATTCTGGGTTCGTACGGACGGCCCGGACGGCAAGATCGCGGATTTTGAGATCCGCCACACCTTCGGCGTCGCCCCTTTGCAGCAATATCTCATTGAGCTACCGGGCGGACGCTTGCAGGCTCTGGGGATTGCATGGGACGCGCGCGCGAAGGACCAGGGAGGGCAGCGCTGGTTTCATCTCTATCCCGACCGCGTTTTGAAGGCCGGCGATCCTCTTCACTGGACGGGGATCGACCAGAACTGGAACTTCCAGTGCGCCTACTGCCATTCGACCAATCTTCAGAAGAACTACGACGCCAGCGCCGGTACTTTCCGCACAACATGGTCGGAGATGAGTGTTGGTTGCGAAAGTTGCCACGGGCCAGCCGCCAAACATCTCACTTGGGCTACGAAATCGTCGGGATGGAGGTCCATTGATACCCATAGCAAGGGCTTCGCGATAAGCCTCGATGAACGCAAAGGGGCGGCTTGGTCGATGGCCGATAATGGGCAGGCCGCGCGGTCGAAGCCGCGGACGACCAGCAAGGAGATCGAAGTCTGCGCGGCCTGCCATGCGCGCCGGCAGCAGTTCTCCGCCGATCCCGATCACATCGGCCGATTGTTCGACAGTTTCCGGCCTTCGCTCATCGAATCTGGGCTCTATCATTCGGACGGACAGCAGTTAGATGAAGTCTATATTTACGGATCGTTCCTCCAGAGTCGGATGTACGCGGCGGGCGTCACCTGTTCCGATTGTCACAATCCGCATTCGGGCCGGCTAAGACATGAGAGAAACTCAGTTTGCACAACGTGCCACGCAGCAGACCGCTTTGATGCTATATCCCACCACCATCACGCCACAGGTGCGCAGGCAGCCAAGTGTACGGCGTGCCACATGCCGCCAACGACCTACATGGGCGTTGATGCGCGTCACGATCACTCGATGCGCATTCCACGCCCAGATCGCTCGATCAGGCTAGGCACGCCCAACGCCTGCACGCAGTGCCATGCCGACAAGACTGCGACATGGGCCAAGGAAGCAATCGCAAGTTGGTACCCCTCACCCAAGTCCGGGGCTCAGGAGTTCGCCGAGGCCCTCGACCTGGGCGACCGCCAGGCACCAAGATCGCAGGCTGAACTCTCCCGCGTTGCACTTGATGACAACGTCTCGGTGATCGCCCGCGCCAGTGCGCTCCAGAGATTGTCCCACTTCGTGGGGTCCGAGATCCTTGATGTCGCGGCACAGGCCCTCAGGATCGGTGATCCCCTGATCAGGACGGCCGCCATTTCCATCATCGCCCAGGCCGACGCCAATATGAGGCAGAGACTGCTCGCGCCTCTGCTGCGGGACACTGCACGAACCGTCCGCATGGATGCGGCCCGCGCGCTCGCGGAAAACGCCGAGGCAGGACTGACGAGTGACGATCGCAGAGCACACGAACTCGCACTTGCCGAGTACGTCGATGCGCAGAATTTCAATGCGGAGAGACCCGAAGCTCAAGCCAATCTGGGCGGCCTCTACCTCGATCGACGCCAATTCAACGAGGCCGAGGCGGCCTTTCGCAAAGCGATTGTCATCGATCCTAAATTCGTCGCGGCAAGCATCTCGCTCGCTGACCTGCTGCGGAGACAGGGAGACGAATCTGCTGCGGCGACCGTTTTGCAGCAGTCCTTGGCAGCAAACCCCGGCTCTGGTCCGCTGCTTCATGCATTGGGGCTCAGCCTCATACGTCAGAAGAGATCCGAAGAGGCGATGCCCTTGCTTGTCGAGGCCGCTCAAGCTTCGCCGGAAGAACCACGCTTCAGCTATGTATTGGCTGTGGCGTTGCATGATAGCGGCCAAATTGCCAAGGCCATGGTCGTCCTGAAAAACACGCTCCTGCGACATCCCTACAATCGCGAACTGCTCTGGGCAAAGGTATCCTACGACATCGAGTTGAATAACATTTCCTCAGCGATCGGGACGGTCGAGCTCTTGAACTTACTCGAGCCAAGGAACCAGCAGGTTCGTAACGTTCTGGAAAGGCTGCGCCGCGGCAATTGATGATCACACGGCGCGTTCGAAGTCGGAAGCGTCAATAGCAACGTGTGATGATGGGACCATACTAATCGACCACTGAACGCAACCCGACGCAGCAGCCCCGATGGCCACGGCTCGACGCGTTGTCCGCCTGGCAACGCATGCGTAACTTAGATCTGATACTTATTGGACCGGTTTGCAAACTCTGCGGGCGTGAGCCCGCCGAAGCTAATGTGCGGGCGGCAGCTTGGCATGCGCATCAAGGAACAGATCGACGAACAGACGCTCGATGGCTAGCCCGTCATGATGGAGCTTGTGGTGGCGGTCCCGGCCGATCTTGCCAGCATGCTCCGGCCCGTTGAGCGTCGACTTGCCGGCGAGTGCGCTGCCCGGCTTGTCGAGAACAGCGGCCAGCGCCGGATCGAAACGTAGCGCGTCGTGGTCGATGAGGTCGTCGTAGCCGACCGCCAGACCGAAGGTAAGCGCTGCCCCGCTGCCACGTTGATTGTTCAAGTGGACATGCTCTTGGCGTAGGCCCAGGGCATCAAGTCGTCGATGCTGGATATTTGAACTTCGTGATCCCCCTGTCAGGTGGCGGCGGTCACCGATAGGCAGCCAACCTCCCCGGGCAAGTTGCGCGCTACGGGATATGCAAGCTCTAATCGGTTAGCATGATTGTGAGGTACGACTTGCAGCCGCGGGGGTGAAAGCCCTGTAAAAGCTTCGGTTTGAGCACCCGTCGAGGGATGCAGGCAATGTGCCTAGCCGCTGCAATCCTGCTTCTGCCCAAGGGCCTGCTCAGCGTCGGCATTCACGCTGGAGAATAATTCCTCCCGCGTGAAACGAAAGGTTCGCCGGATGCTGCGTTCGCGGGGGGTTACATTGTTGCTCCGCTCGCCACGCCCGAAAGCATCGCGATTGGCTCGCTTCGCACCTCAAAGCTCACTGTGATCGGGAACTTGCATGATGCAACTTTCATAAAGCGGAACAGCGGTTGCCCCTGGCTGTGGTCGTGCAAAATAACGTGCGATCCGTTCTTTGATCACCGCAAAGCTGAGGCCATGGATCTCGCGGCCTCACGCTCGAACTGCCGCGAGGAGCGGCCGGACGCCCACGATCGAGATCATTCGTTTGTTGTTGTAGGCCAGGACACAGGCTCATCTCGGCTTTCACGCGCACAAGGCCTCTCGCCAGGAAGTACGTGTGGCCCATCCACGCCTTGATCGTACCGAATGTGTGCTCCACGGTCCTTCGCCGGACAATCATGGCGTCGCTGGAGTCCAGCCTCTTCAACATGGCCTCGATGACGGCCTCGTGCTCCCATCGATTGACGCGTCTTTCCTTGCTGTCGTGCACCGCGTCTGGAGCGCGAAGCTGCCGCACTTGTTTGTCCAATAGCAACGGAGAGTTCTTCCCTCTTCGAGGCGCGTGCAAGAAAGCATCCACATGTGGCACAGAGCCACCATCGCCGCACCGCTGCATTTGTACCCGGTAGTGGCTGATTGGATTCGAGCCTGAAACAGAACAATGGAAACGACGATGAAGCCTGTTAAAACAGCGAGCCTCTTGGGCCTTACGATGCTTTTCGGGCTTGGCGCCGCGACCCTGCCGTCTCATGCCAACGCGCCTCATGCGTTCGTCGCCCCGCCTTCGGTGCTGGCATTTGATCAGAAATCCGCCGGCAATGTGACGATTCGACTACGTGTATCTTCCAGCCAACGGCTATGTCGCCGTGTACCAGAGCGACGCAAGCGGTAACCCGACAGGCAAGCCGATCGGCCATGCACCGATGACCAGGGCGATCACCGCAACGTCAAGGGCCGCTTGATGGACCGCCAAAGTCTTGCGTACGGCTCTGGATCTCGCTCTACGAGGATGCTGACAAGCAACCTTCGTTCGATCCCGGCTCGGGCGACACGCCAGTCTGGTCGAAGGATCGGTTGCCGGAGACTATGTCACCGAGGATAATCCCGTCCGCGTCGTAGACGCTTTCATCGATGAGATTGACCTCCTCGCTCTCGGCTTCACTGGGGTTCAGCCCGCTTCGACCGGTCGCCCAGCCTATCACCCGGCAACGCTGCTGAAGATCTACGTCTACGGCTACCTCAACCGCATGCAATCGAGCCGCCGGCTCGAACGTGAGGCCGGGCGCAACATTGAACTGATGTGGTTGACCGGACGCCTTACTCCGGATTTCAAAACGATCGCCGATTCCCGTGGCTGAGGGACAAGATCGCGGAAATGAAGGCGAAGCTGGTCGATCTCAAGCGGCTGGAGTCAGCTGTTCAAGAGGCTCCGGAACGGCAGATCTCACTCACCGATCCCGATGCGCGAGCAATGGCAACAAGCATGCGTGGGTCAGGTGTCGTCGGATACAACGTGCAAGCGGCCGTCGATATCGAGCATCATCTGATCGTCGCGCACGACGTCACAAACGTAGTTCTGGATCGGACGATGCTTTCTCCAATGGCACGCCTGGCGAAGGAAGCGATGGGCGTCGACAAGATCGATGTGCTTGCCGATCGTGGCTACTTCAGTGGCGAGGAGGTCCTCGCCTGTGAGGCCATCGGCGCAACGCCCTACGTTCCCAAGCCGCTCACGTCGAATGCCAAGGCAGCCGGCCGTTTCGGCAAGGAGGACTTCAACTATTTCGCCGACCAAGATGCCTAACGTTGTCCGGCCGGGGAGAAACGATGGTGTGGCATTGCCAATCGAAGTCGAGCGCCTTGCTCATCGGCTTCGCCGATCGATGGCGCGATCGCTCGACACTATGAACCCCGGAAACTGATCTTTCACCTGGGCGCGCAGGAGTTCCGCAAGCGCCTTGTAGCTCGCCTGCATCGGACTTGAGCGGCGCCAGATCAGTGCAACGTTGCGGTAGAGGTTGCGGTCGATGAGGTCCATCGTCCTGATGTTAGCATCCTTGCTGGCCACGGCCCTTACGTAGAGCCCCGGCAGAAAAGTAATGCCCATACCCATCGCGACCATTTCCCGCAGCGTATCGAGGCTCGTTCCCTCGTAGTCGGTCCGCAGCACCGCTCCGAAGTCTTCGCACAGCGAGGCAACCGCATCATGCAATTGATGGCCAGGACCCAGTGCCAGGATCTGCTCGCCCGACAGATCTGTTCGCCGCACCTCGTCTCTATCGGCAAGTCCATGCCCTGCAGGTACCGCCAACGAGAGCGGCTCCCGGAACAGCGGCTCGATGGTGAGGCTCGCCGAACTGACCGGCAGCAGTGAAATGACGAGATCGTAGATGCCGGCCTCGATCGATTGCGGAAGGCTGGCGGGCAGTTCCTCTCTCACATAGAGCTTCAGGTCTGGAAATCTGTGGCGCAATGCCGGTATCGCCGCCGGCAGCAGGTAGGGCCCGATGGTCGGCGGCAGTCCAAGCCGCACCACGCCGGTGAGCTCTGTCCCCCCGCTGGTTGCCAGGGAGCGGATCTCGGCGGCATCCGCAAGCATACGACGGGCAACGTCCACGATCTGCCTGCCGACGGGCGTAATCGCAACGTGCGACCTCGACCGTTCTACCAATTGCAGGCCGAGGCGTTCTTCCAGCGCCTTAAGCTGTTCGCTCAGTGTTGGTTGGGTCGTATGGGCCCGTTCGGCCGCGCGGCGGAAATGCAGCGTTTCCGATAGGGCGACCAGGTATTCGAGCTGTCTCAGATTGGGCATTTCATAATCCAGCAGAGGAGCCTGTGCACAAAATTGGATGCCATGGGCAGGAAACAGGGCGCCACGCCGTGATCGGAAATCCCGATTGGAACGAGGGCCGCTATCAATTGGCGATTTCAGGGCCGGTCTACAATCTCTTAGCAAGGGACAACGGTCCCTCTCAACACAGGCCAAAGGCGGTCAACATCATGAAATCGCGAGAGAAAATTGAATCAAACCACAGTTCTGATCAATATGCCCAGCACCTATGGACCACCTCTTCTCCGTTCATAGCGTCAGTCCACGGTCACGCTCAGGCACAAGTCCTGAGGCCCGCTGAACCATGCGGCCTGCGCCTGGCCGCGCCGCCCCGCCTGTAATGTCGACGCGGTTGCAGAAACTGCCAGAGATACCGAAAGGAGCATGAAATGTTCGACCTATCCCGCATCACCGAAATGCTCGGCGGCTTTGCCGAGCAGCCCGAGCAGTTCGCACCCGAAGGCGTGATGCAAGGGCTCGCCGACCTCGGATTTGATCCGGCACAGCTGCAAGAGAGCGGCATACAGCACCTGCTGGGCCGGCTCTCCGATCTGGGCGTCGACATCAATGCCATGGATGCCGGTCAGATTGGCGAGCTGGTCACCCAGCTTGGTGAAGGCACCCCGGTCGGCGATCTGATCACTCGCATCACCGGTGATGGAACCACATCGGGATAGCTGTTCCATCAGCCGCATTGAATGCGATTTGAACCATCCATGGAGAGCACAATGAACATGCATGCAGCAAACCTTGCAAAGCTCGATCTGCCAGAACGCGAGCCGCTGGTTGGGGTGAGCGCGCTACAACCCGCACGGGAGGTCATCGACGCCCTGTCAGGGGTCTTTGCCGATACTATCGATGTGGCTCAATTCGCTCGTCACGCACGCTGGAACCTTATCGGTCCCCGGGCGGGCTTTCTCAATGCGATGTTCGAAGAACTATCGCGCATCCTTAACGTTCGTGCGGATCGACTCGCGAATCGAATTGCGTCTCTTGGCGGCACGGTTCACGGCACCGTCGACGCCATCGCCGACACATCCCAGATTGAACCGCTGGAGAGGCAGCCGCAGAGCGAAGCTGAATGGCTTCAGGCCACGAGCTATCGATTGCGACTTCTCGCGGCATCCTACCACGATGCCAGGCGCGACTGCGACCGGCTCGGCGATACCGTTTCTTCCTTCCATCTGGGTGAAGGTGCGGCCGCCGTCGATCACCAGTTGTGGATTGTCGATCGCCATCGCCCCAGAGCTTAGCCGGAAGTCGTCCCCCGGCCAGAGCGCTGGCCCTTGATGCTCCCCCAAGGCATGCGCTCCACAGCCCGGCGGCCTCCGTGCCGCCGGGCAGATTATTGAATGCAATGAAAGGCAACTACCTATGGCTGCGCAAGGAACGAGGAACGGTCCGATCTCGGGTGATGTTTCGGCTGGTCTTCTGCTCATCACGGCGACCGTATTGGCGTTCGTATTCTCCAATACATCGCTGCAATCGCTCTATGGCGCACTGCTCAGCACCAAGGTATCCGTCACCATTGGCCTGTTGAGCATCGACAAGCCCCTGTTGTTATGGATCAATGACGGCCTGATGGCTGTCTTCTTCCTGCTGGTCGGCCTCGAACTGAAGCGGGAATTCATCGACGGAGAGCTGTCGGACCGACGGCGCGCGGCCCTTCCGCTTGTTGCCGCTCTTGGCGGCATCGTCGTGCCTGCCGCCATCTATGTGGCGCTGAATTTCACTGATCCCGCTGCTCTTCGGGGCTGGGCCATTCCCGCCGCTACCGACATTGCCTTTGCCCTGGCCGTGCTGGCGCTTCTCGGGCCGCGTGTCCCCGTCGCACTGAAGGTGTTCCTGCTCGCGGTTGCGATCGTCGACGACCTTGCGGCCATCGTGATCATTGCTCTGTTCTATACGGCAGAAATATCGACAACCTCCCTCGCGATCGCGGTTGCCGGAATTTTCGCACTGTTCACGCTGAACCGCTTCGGCGTACACAGGATAACGCCTTACATCCTGGTCGGCATCGCTGTTTGGGCGTTCCTCTTGAAATCAGGTGTGCATGCGACTTTGGCGGGAGTGGTGACCGCCCTCTTCGTGCCTCACTCAAAGCGGCGCACAACCGACAAGGACACGGTCCTCGTCGCAGCCGAACATAATCTCAAGCCGTGGGTCATGTTCGGCATCATGCCGGTGTTTGCCTTCGCCAATGCCGGCGTCACACTGGGTGAAGCGACACTTGCCGATCTCGTCGGGCCGATCTCGATCGGTATCGCACTGGGGCTATTCGTTGGTAAGCAGCTTGGGATCATGGGCGCAGTCTGGATCGCGGTCCGCACAGGCTTCGCGCGATTGCCGAATGGCACGACCTGGCAGCAGATGCACGGCGTCGCGCTGCTGGCGGGCATTGGCTTCACCATGAGCCTGTTCATCGGCAGCCTTGCATTCGCCGAAGGACGTGAAGCCGCCAGCCTCCGCTTTGGCGTTCTGACCGGCTCGATGCTGTCAGGACTATCCGGGTTTCTCCTCCTCAGGCACGCGCTACGCAGTCATGGGGAAAGCACCAAAACAACACTCCACGAACCACGACCGGCATAAGAGGGAAGAAGAGAATGTGTGCACCACCAGACCTGCTGTCAGGCTATGAACTATTCAGGAACCAGCGCTATGCCGAGGAGGCGGAGCGCTACCGGAAACTCGGCGAAGGCCAAAGTCCGCGCACGATGATCATTGGCTGTGCCGACAGCCGTGTCGATCCGGCGACGATATTCTCGGCGCGACCAGGAGAGCTTTTCGTCGTCCGCAACGTAGCTGCCATCGTACCGCCAAACGAAGACGACGGCGGGCACCACGGCACCTCCGCAGCTATAGAGTTTGCGGTCACGACCCTCAAAGTCGAAAAGATCGTCGTTGTGGGGCACGGCCAATGCGGCGGCATCGCTGCGTCCCTGGCAGCGGCAGAACAGCGTCCGGTTGGCCGCTTCATCGCGCCGTGGGTCGAGCTGCTCGATGACGTTCGTGATGAATTATTATCGCGCACTGATGCCATCACTCCCGAACAGCGGCAGAAGGCGCTTGAACTGATGTCCGTCCGAAAATCGATCGACAATTTGAAGACGTTTTCATTCGTTGCGGAGGCTGTCGCGAGTGGCAAGCTGTCGCTCCACGGCGCCTGGTTCTCGATTGCGGAGGGCCAGTTGCACTGGCTCGACCCCAATCGCGACAAGTTTGCTCCGCTTGCCGCATGAGCACGGATTAGAGCATGACCACCTATCTTCTCCTGGCGGGCGGCCTGGCACTCCTCGTCATCGGCGGTGAACTGCTCGTGCGCGGGGCATCCGACACGGCAGCGCGGCTTGGCATGTCTCCGCTACTGATCGGTCTAACCCTGGTAGGGTTTGGAACATCGACGCCCGAGCTCGTTACCAGTGTCGAAGCCTCACTGATGGGATCTCCAGGTATCGCGTTGGGGAACATCGTCGGTTCCAACATCGCCAACATCCTGCTGATCTTGGGCATATCAGCCCTCGTCGCGCCCATTGTCGTCGATCAGCAGGTCTTGCAGCGGGACGGCGCCTTCGTTCTGGCGACGGCCGTGTTGTTCGTAATCATCGGCTTCCTCGCTCCGTTCGACCGCATCATCGGCGTCCTGCTCCTGTCGCTGCTTGTCCTCTACCTGGTCTACGCATATCGGCAGGAAATGGCGGGCGCGACGGGCGGTCATACGGCCGCGTTCGAAAAGCTCGAAGCACATGATGAGCTTCTCGATGGACACACGCGCGGGGCTGCTGCGGTCGCGACATCACGCAACGGGAGCAGCATTCTGTTCCCGTTGGGAATTGCCGTTGCTGGCTTGGCCGTCGTCATCCTTGGCGGCCGTTTGCTGGTGACAGGCGCTATCGACATGGCCCGACAGCTCCAAATATCGGAGAGCGTGATCGGTTTGACGATCGTCTCAGTCGGAACTTCGTTGCCCGAACTCGTGACGTCTGTCATTGCAGCCCTGCGCCGGCATGGCGACGTCGCTCTGGGGAACATCCTCGGCTCCAACATTTACAACATTCTAGGGATCGGCGGCGCCACTGCCGCGGTCGCACCGACCGTCATCCCGCCCGAGATCCTGCGCTTCGACGCAATGGTCATGGTGGGGGCGTCTATTGCGCTGCTTTTTGTCGCGCGCTCGGGAATGCGAATCGGCCGTTCGGAGGGCGCCACCCTGTTCGCTGGCTATGGCCTCTACCTCTTCTTGATCTGGCCGTCAGGAACTGGTTGAGCCTGCCGACTTGAATACGACCCGCGCAGCGCCATATCGCCGTTGCTATGTCACCAATTTGAAGGAGATTTGAGGATGTCCGAAGCGGGTGTTTACACCCACAGTGCGCAGTTGCGAGAAATTCTACGCACGTTCATCGAACGCCAGTGGTTTCAAAGCTTCATCATAGGTGTGATCGTCGTCAATGCCGTGGTGATTGGTCTAGAGACCTCGCCTGCCATAATGGATGTTGCTGGCGGTCTTCTTTACGTGCTCGACCTTGCCGCACTGGCGATCTTCATCCTCGAAATCGCCGCGAAGCTTTATGTCTATCGCCTGTCGTTCTTCCGCAACCCCTGGAATGTCTTCGATTTCACGATCGTCGCTGTGGCGCTCGTACCGGCCGGAGAGGGTCTTTCCGTACTGCGCGCTCTGCGAATCCTGCGCGCGCTGCGCTTAATTTCCATGGTCCCACAGATGCGTCTCGTTGTGCAGGCGCTGCTTTCGGCCATACCGGCGATGGGCTCGGTGATCGCATTGCTTGCTCTGATATTCTATGTTGCTGCCGTGATGGCGACGAAGCTCTATGGCTCCAACTTTCCCGAATGGTTCGGCACGATCGGCGCGTCGCTCTATACGCTGTTCCAGATCATGACGCTTGAGTCTTGGTCGATGGGAATCGTTCGCCCTGTCATGCAGGCGCACCCATTCGCTTGGGCATTCTTCATACCATTCATACTGATCATCACGTTCGCAGTATTGAATCTTTTCATTGCCATTGTCGTCAACTCGATGGCCAATGCGGCAGCATCTGGAAGTCCAGCCACCGTCGATAGCGTCGACCTTGAACATGTGCCTGATCCAAATTGCCGACCCGAGTGGAGCTTGGCGAGGGAGGAACTCGATCTCGTCTTGCAGGAGCTGAGACTTCTGCGCAGTGAGGTCCACGCCTTTAAAGTTGCGCAGACACCGAGGTGACAGATATTCGATTGGCGTGTGCAAGAGATTGTCGCACCCTGGTGCAGCTAACACTGGTCGTGTCGGCCGTCCGATACTTGAAACCGCGGCTGCGCGTAGAAACCCTGGGCGATTTTGCCGCGCACACATTAAAGACCACACATTTGTTGTGCACCGGCACAATGCCTGTAGTGGGTCTTGGTTGCGTAAAAACGTTTGCGTAGTGGTTAGCTCTGCCTTCGAGCGCCCGGAATGCTCGATCTTAGTAGATTTTTCCTTTGGTGGATGCTTGATCGGCCACTGATGGCCCCTGCAGCGGTGCCAGTGATTCAGTGAGCGCGAAGAAGCGATCGCCCAAGTGGTTATGCGGCTCTGTTCGCTTCTATCAGCGGCTTGACGCCGAGGATGTTGATGACGCGTGTGAGATTGTAGGTCAGCACGGCAAGCGCCATTTCGGTGCCAACCTTCGGCAAGGTCTTCGTCAGAAAGTGGGTTGCTCTCAAGCGCATTTTGATGGTGCCGACCGGATGCTCGACGACCTCACGCCGGGTGCATCGCATCCGGATTGCGGTCAAGGCGTTGTTGCACGGCGTCGAGTACATCTTCATTTTCCCAACGAGCGGATGCAGAAATTCAGGCGCTATTGGACCGACGTCTGCGGGCAATGTGAGCTCCCAGGGTCATGAGTGTGCGTATTGAACATAACACCGCAGCGACCGCTTCACCTCTACTTGCGGAAGAACCCCTGGGACGTCGTTGACGACAGCCCAGGGCCAAAACCGGCCGAAGAGCAATTCATGAGAGGGGCGAAAGCATATCCGGCCCCTCGCCAGAACTGTAGACATTTTCACGTGGGCAGATCAGCCTATGCGCTTGCGACCCGTGATCATGGATACCACGAGATTTTCGCCGTGTTCGAGGCTTGCAACGATGACACCGAGGATGTGCAGGGCGATCAGCACAAGCGTGGCATTTGCGATAGCTTCATGGATTTCCTCCATCATCTTCGAGCCCCAGTAGGCGTCCGTCGTCATGAGGAGACCTGTGACGGTAAGTCCAGTCAAGGCCACTAACAGAGCCAAGATCATGATGCCTCCTGCCGGATTGTGGCCTATGTGGCGCGGTCCTTTGACGAAATTTGCAAACCTCGCATAGCATGAGCCGAAAAAGCCCCACACAAGTCTGAGTGCAGCGAGCACGGCGATGGCGTATCCTGCCCACAGGTGCAACCATTCGATTTCATCGCCCGTCACGAAGGCGGCCGCAAAAAGTGAAACGAGGCTACAGTGAAAGATGCGAATGGGTCCCAGACTTTCACCGTTGCCGGCGGCGCGAGGCCGCCGGCAGTTTCGGATTGGTCACGATGCATCATGATAATCAGCCCTTCTTGGCTTTCCACTCAGTGCCGACGGGATTGCCGGTCGCCGGATCGATGAAGAATTCGATGCGCTTTCCGTCAGTATCACGGGCATAGATTTCCGCGCAGCTCGCCTTCATTTTCGCTTTGACGACTTCGTAGCCGTGGTCCTTCACGTTCTTTTCGATTGCTGCGAGCGTCATCCACTGGGACTCGGGCTCTGCCGTGCACGGCTCACCGTAGCTTTCTGCGAAAGCGCTGGCGCTGAAAGCCGTAAAAATGGCCGTGGCGATGATGGTCTTCTTCATGGGACTGTTCCTTTGGTTTGCTTCTGGCCGCCCGGTCGCGGCTTATATCGAATGTCGTTGATGCCGGATGATCGGACCCTGATGCTTGGCGTCAGCGTCGCGTCACCTCTTGCAGTCGGGATTAGTCTTCCTTGCCCACGACGGAGGCGGTGACCGGATCGAGCTTCAGTTCAGCCTTCTTGCCGTCCTTGTCCTCGACCTTGGCTTCGGCACAACTGTCTTCGAGCTCGATTTTCTTGACCTTGTAGCCCTGCTCGCTCAGCTTCGCCGTCAGCTGATCGATGGTCTGCCATTGCTCCTTCGACGCTTTGGTGCAGGCTTCATCTTTGCTGGCGCGTGCCGATTGACCAAAGCCAACGACACCAACAGCCAGTAGAGCGAGTGTTGCGATAGTTGCGATACTTGCGGCAGTGCGCATGTGGATCTCCGTTTGCTGTATGACCGCTGGATTTCCGGCGGCAGGGTGAGACAATGCCGAAACACGGCTGACCGGGCCGTGACGTGCGGCGTCAGCGTTTCATCATATTGGGTGGTGTAGATTCGCGACCTCAGAATCTGAGTGATTGATCAATATGTTCCAGTGCCGCCCTCCTCGTCGAATTCTCCCGCTGCTCGCCTTGTTTGCACTATGCGGGGTTGCCTCGGCGGATGACGACAACGAAGAAACACGCAAGCGTGACCATCACCGTCAGGATCAATTGCGGGAAGCTGTCGAGCGTAGAGAAATCAAGTCGCTGAGCGATGTTTTGCGTCTCGTCAAGCCAAAGCTTCCCGGCGAAATTGTCGGCGTCGAAGCCGAACGCAAGGCGGGCGGATGAATTTACGAACTTCGTATTTTGGATGATCGGATTGGGCCTGCGTCCACTGGCGCGAATCCGCGATCAGGATCGATACGTCATGAGCACGGCAAACTCGTGTTCCGACTCTAACGCTTGGTTCCCACCCTTGATGGTCCGTAGCTTTGCCAGGGCGCGCGCCTCCTTGTCGAGAATGACGGTGGCGGGCTTGGTCCATACGAAGGGCTTGGGGTCCGCGTTGTGGCATTCAAGGTATTCGCGGATCGCCCGTTCCAACTCGGCCACGCTGTGGAATGCGCCGCGCCTGATGCGCTTCGTCGTGATCTCAGCGAAGAAGCGTTCGACGAGGTTGAGCCAGGAGGCCGACGTCGGCGTGAAGTGCAGGTGGAACCGGAGATGGGCGGCGAGCCATTCCTTCACTTCGGGCGTTTTGTGGGTGCCGTAGTTGTCGAGAACGAGATGCACGTCGAGGCCCTTCTTCACAACCCGGTTGATGCGCCTAAGGAAGCGGATGAACTCCTTTGCCCGATGTCGTGGCAGGCATTCACCGATCACCTTGCCGGTCTTCACATCGAGCGCGGCAAACAGCGTTGTGGTGCCGTGGCGCTTGTAGTCGTGGGTCATCGTGGTCGCACGCCCCTTCTTCAGGGGCAGACCTGGCTGCGTGCGATCGAGCGCCTGGATCTGGCTTTTTTCGTCGACACACAGCACCAGCGCGCGGTCCGGCGGGTTCATGTAGAGGCCGACGACATCCGTCACCTTTTCCTCGAACATCGGATCGCCCGATACCTTGAACCTCTTTACCAGATGCGGCTTCAAGCCCGCATCAGCCCATATCCGTTGCACGGACGTGCGGCTGATGCCGACCGCCTTAGCCATCGTTCGTACGCTCCAGTGCGTCGCGTTCGGCGGGGTTTCGGACGCCGTCATCTGGAGAACCTTGAGCTGCAACTTCTGCGACAGCGGCTTGCGGCCCGGCGGACGCGTCTTGTCGCGCAAGAGCCCGTCCACGCCCTCCTGCGAGAAACGCTCCTGCCAGCGCCATACGCAAGGCTTCGACTTGCCGGTGAGACGGCAGATCGCTTTGACGCTCTCCCCGGCGGCGCTGGCGAGCACGATTTGAGCACGCCACACGAGTTTGGCAGGCGTATTGCGATCGCCGACCAGTACTTCAAGATGGGCGCGATCCTCAGGCGTCACGGTGATATCGGACTTCATGCCGACACCTTGACCGATTTGCCCACCCAAGGGAATCTACCGTCTGTGACGGAACACTAGGGACTCAGTTTGATAGCCCTTTCGGCTATCGCCTTTACGAGGTGTTCGAGAACCTCACGCGCAATTCTACCTTGCAGGTAGCGCTCGTATTGCTGCCGCCCGCGGGTTTGTTTCTTCTTGGATCTACGTTTTGGTTCAAGAGATTCCGCGTCCGTCCAACAGTAGGGCGGCTTGGTAGTTCCCCATCGGTGCAACTGCTGGACGGCTAGGCTGCCTGCCCAACGCAGACCGGCAATTTGCTTTTTCAGCTGGGGCTCGTCTTTTCGCGCTTCCTTCCACCTTGCGCCATACTCTTCCTCAAGGGCGTCGTCGGTGGCACCGACCCACCAAATACACTCAATTAGGGGCTGGAGCACTTGAGCACCGGGCCTAAGCTCGATGAGCGCCGTCTCTGCCGAATGCAATGAACTCCGCGCATTGCTTAGGCAGAGTGCCCATGCTTGTTCGCATGTTTTCACCTTCCAACTCCTCAAGTTCGCGTCTGTCGCACGCAATAGATGACGGCAAAGGCTTTCTAACTGTCAAATTGGGGCAAGGTCTAAGTTGACACTCGCCTGGTTGACAAATCAGTAACGAAAAATCGGGCCTTTCGAGACCGCGAAACAGCGCCCACTTAAGGAACCTCTGAACAAC
>JRYH01000176.1_pt1 | contig 26091 bp, 23 predicted proteins | sample 235351 | NCBI WGS metagenome assembly JRYH01 (sample SAMN03074221, study PRJNA261480) | activated sludge metagenome | biome: Wastewater Treatment Plant; feature: Wastewater; material: Activated sludge; isolation source: activated biomass of a wastewater treatment plant treating wastewater... ...
GTACCAATCGGGGGGAGGGTCAGCGGCCGGCATCGAAGGCGGCTGTGAGCGGCTTGGCCCCAACCGGTGACAGGCAGGGCAGAATGGGCATAGCGTGCATGGTGATGGACGGTGGCGGGCTCTGGCGACGCGCACACTCTGCTTCGACAACAGAATGTTACGCCAAACCAACGGCTTCGTCGTCGTCCATCAGATCGAGACGAGCGGCCCCGTGAATAACAAGGGGCTAACAGGCAGATACAGCGGACCGTTTCCTCTTCCTGTGTAGGGCGACGATCATGCCGTCAAGCCGCCGGCCCAGATGCGAGTAGCGGTGCGTTTCCCGCCAGCGATCCGCATCAGGCTTCATCCTTCGATAGCATTCCGGATCGTTGATAAGTTCCTTTCTCAGCTGCTCTATACCGTTCGCGATATCCACCGCAGTAAGGCCGGGCAGGTCTAGTACCAGCGGAGACACATCCTGAAAGATCGGCAGAGGCGTAACCGCCACCGGTCTGCCGACCGCCAGCCCATAGCGAACAGCCGCGCTCGAGGATTCCCCTGTCTGCTGATAAGGAAACACGATCAGATCGGTGTCTCCCAACCGGCGAAGGCTTTCGTGTACTGAAAGAAAGGATGTATCGAGGCGAACTATGTCCTCAAGTCCTCTTTCCTTGATAAGCGCCTTCGCTCGCATGATCAGCTCGGCGGAGATCAGTACGGGATATTCTGCGTTCATCATCCGCAGCCTTACGGGCAACCCGCGCTCCTTCAGGATCGAGATCGCTTCTATCGTTTCGAGAAGTCCCTTGTGGGGCAGGAAGAAGCCATAGGTCGCCACGGTGAAGACGCCGTCCTCGAGGGTGCGGGACTCGCTGTTGAAATCCAGAATGCCGTGCGGGAAGAGCACCACGTTGTCGACAAGCCCCAGTCCCTTGAGACGATTGAGATCCTCCACAGTATGAACAAGGAGACGCGAACAACGCGACAACGGCTCGCGCAGCAGTTCCAACCGCTTCTGCCTTCCCCATTCCGCGTCGCCCTGCGGATCGGAGGTGGCATGCAGCGTGACGATTACGGTGCGGCCCCGATTGAGCATATACTCTATAAAGCGCCCAAGGGCGTCGAACGAAAAGAAGCCGTAGTTGAACTGAACAATGATGACGTCGAAGTCGTTCTCCTCCACGCTGGCGCGCAGATTTTCGAGATCGTCATGGCCGTTAGTCTGCCAGCAGCGCAGCACATTCTGTCCGTCGGCCTGCTCCAGGGGCTGATTAGCGGGAGCCAGGACGGTGATGTCGGAGGACATGTTGTCGAGAAGGTGCTCGGAGTAGCTGGCGATACCGCAGCGCGTGTTCCAGGCCGAGACCCAGCCAACGCGCGGGCGCACCGACGAAGGCTCGATCACGGCGTGTCTGGTGATTTTCTCAAGCCTTTCCGCCACGTGGATCCATCGGGAGTTGGCCAGTAGGCGTTCCCGCCCGCGATCGGCTCGTTTTCTACGTTTGGCGGCCGGCAGATCGAAGAGCGTTCGCATTGTAGCGGCCAAGTCTTCAACGGACGGGCGCGCCCAGACTGAATCGAACAAGCCGAAATGAGACTGTGCCAGTTCGAACTCGTAATCCACGAGCCAGGCCGTTTCCTCGTCACAAAAATCTCTTTGCCCGCCCCACGCAGTGGTTATGACCGGCAATCCCGACAACATGGCTTCGGCCATGGGCAAACCGTAGCCCTCCGCCTTGCTCGGAGCGACCAATGCGTTACATTGCCGGTAAAGGGATTTGAGGGCGGAATCTGTAAGATCGTCCTCTATGATCAGGACATCGGGATAGGATGGGTTATCCACCTTCGCCTGCCCGAGCCACCCATGGATCTCGTTGTGTGGGTTCGGGAAGGTCTTGATGACCAGTACCACGTCGTCGCCGCTTGAAAAGCTGGATCCGTAGGCCTTCAGCAGAAGGTCAACTCCCTTGCGAGGGAAGCAGGAGGACACGTGCAGGAACCTGAATGACCGCTTCGTGTCCAAGACGAAATCGCCATCGGGCTCGACGCGTTCCCAATGATCGGTGCCGCAGCCGGACACTTCGAGGTGGCAAGCGACACCATGGTCGACCAGGATTTTTTCTACATGCGAGGAGAGACAGGCGACACCGTTGAGGTGGGTATTGAATTCCTCGGCCCATTCCGATGGAAATCCCGTTTCCTCCCAGGCATAGTGGTGCAGGAGGTTGACGGCACCTTCCATATCGAAAACACGCGGAGGGTAGAGATTACGGCTGACGACATCAGAGATTTGCGGCGAAATCCGTTGTGAACGGGCGTGCAGTTCCGCAAGGTCAGGGTTGGCCTCCAGAAACGCCTGTGTTGGAGGAAAGTCACCGGGGCCCTCCGTCGAGTGGAGGGCCACCTCGTGGCCCAGCCCCTTCAAAGCGCGCGCCGTTTCGCGATTGAGAAGTGCCAAGCTGTAGCTGCTGTCGAATGGACCTTCGACGCGCCAAGTGAGCTGCTTGGGTAGTTCGAGAGGCCGTTGCAACCGGCAGGCGGCCGCCATATTGCTGTCGATGGAGCCGGCGAGAGTGATCAGGTCGGCGTCCTCCGGCGCACTGCCCGGACCTTGAACCTTCCCGATCTGACTGATCACGGTCCGGTAGATTTTTTCTTGCGGAACAGCCCTGATCTTGTGCTTGCGCACGGCCTCTTCGACCGCCTCAATGGCCTTCCTGGCAGTGTCGTCCCAGGAAAAGGTTCGGGCCTGCTGTAGGCCGTGCGCAGCGAGGTCGGCTCGCAACGTGTCGTCGAACAAAACCTGAGCGATCTTGCCGGCAATAGAAGCGACATCGAACGGATCGAACAGGGCGTCGCGCCGACCTAGTACTTCGGGCAGGCTGGTGGCGTCCGCGGCGATCGTCGCAGCGCCCGATTGCATGGCTTCCAGCGCGGGCAGACCGAAGCCCTCGTGCCAGGAAGGAAACACGAACAGTTCACACAAATTGTAGAGTTCGACCAGATCGGAATCGGACACATAATTCAAGATGACGAAACGTTCCGGCCTTGCATAGTATTTATCGATCCAGCCGTTCACGGTGAGTCTGTTTTGGGCGTTGCTACACCCGTACACGACCAACTGGTATCTCTCCGCGATCTTNNCCGAATTCACTAATGCCGTCGGGGACGTGGCCCGCTCTGCTCCAACAGGCGCTGAAGCGCTTCACGTTGGGCGGCGTGCTTGGCGGGATTTTCGTCGATCAGGCGTTCGAGATTCTTTCGCGGCTCGCTGCCGCCTGTGGTCAGGAGGAAAGGACGGTTGATATTGAATTTTCGCAGCAGCACTTCGGCCTGGGCGGGAGGAATCTCGACGGGTCGAAAGGTTTGATCTGCCGCTGTGTAGATCGTGTGGACGCGCCCTTTGGGCAAGTCGAGTCGGTCAATTGCCTCGCGACGTGCGCTTTCCGAAATGGCCAGCCACAGATCCGCACGCCTGAGATTCTCTATCTTGTCCGCATACCATTTCTGGGTGCGTTCGTCGCCCAGATAAAGATCCGGATAGATAAACGGGATCAGGTCGTAGAGGATGACTGCGGTCGGGACGCGGAGCGGAAATGAGGATATCGTTCCGACCGCATTCTCCAAGAAGCCCTCGAAAAGGCTCGTGACGAGCACGCAATCCGGCGAAAGGCTTGCCAGAAAAGCTTCCCTTACCTGCGCGCTGGCCTCGCGGCGCCACGTATCAGCCTCGCGACCGTAGAAGGCGGGCCCTACGCCCTCCCATACTACGATGTTGCCGGGTGGAAGCAGGCCTTCCAGCATCTCGTGGATACGGTCGTTTATGTCGGGCAGCAGCCCGCTCAGGACGACAATGACGTCATGTTTCCTGTTCTGGCGCAGGATGGCCTTTACAAGCTCCGTCGTGTAGCGACCAATTCCTCGCAAGGCACTGCTCGTCTGCGCTCCCTGTAGGTCTATTACGATACGCATGGCGATTTCCTCAGCGTCCGTTGGTCGCTGCTCTGAGGTCGGTGTAGATTCGGCGCACACGCGGCGGCAGTCCGGTGGGAGCGATCACGATGTGACCGGGACGAAAAAAAAAGGGGGGGCCTGCAGGCACGCCTATTCCCAGAGTGTCGCGTACGCAACGGTCGAGCCTTGGTAACAGCCGCAATATACGGCTCGCCACGCCGGCCAATCGCGGGCGCGCCAGCACGAACCGGGCGGTCTTTTCGATCGTTCGCTGCGTAAACCGGTGCGGGCGCGATCCCGGCTTGAAGGTGATCCACGCCCTCACGCCCTGGGCAAACCAGCGTCGACCGTGCAACTGCAGGCGAACCGCGCGCGATACGGCGCGCAAGGGCGCGGTGATGCGCCATGATGTCGAGGCGCGCATCGCGGCCAGCGCGGCATCCGTCTCCAGGATGTGACGGTTCAGCCGATCGATCTCCGCCAGATGCGCGGCTATCGGTTCAGGTTCCGCTATACGATGTCTCTTCGCGAGCAGTTCCGTATAAAATTCTGCAGTAGCGTCAGATATAGCCGTCATTGCGGACAAAATGGTAGGAAGCATATTTTGCGGCGTGCTGAAGGGCGTACATGCCGAGGCATCGCCGCGATCAATGTCATAGCTGAATTGCTTGAACCCACGATCTGGCGCCGAGATGGTCAGCAACTTCCATGCTGCGGAGCGATATGGCTCAGGCAATTCGTCCGGATTGAACCACGGGGGACGAAACGGCAGAATAGAACCTAGTTTTCTGTCCAGAACCTCTCTTAGAAATATCAGAAATGAGAGATATATATCTCGCGGCCAAACACAATCCTGACCGTCATCATCAATCGCTCCATAATCGATTAATTTCGCACGGTTGTTTTTGTCCATTATAACATTCCATGGCCTCAAGTCGTTATGATAAAGGCCGGCCTCCTCAAGGAGGATAAGCTGCCTCAATATATCATGGATTACTTTATGCGGATCATAGGGGAGGCTATGGAGTATGCGTCGAATGAGCGGTTCGCCCGCGACAAAATTACGAACGAGCCAGGCCTCACGTTCATTGTTTCCCCAGAGATGCAGATTCGGTGCTGAAAAATTCTCTGGTGGATTGCGCAGGAATGCCACTTCTTTACGAAATTCATTGCTATTATCAATGTATGTATCAGATTTGTCTAAATATATAATCTTTGCGAGAAGATATTTTCCAAAGTAGAATCTTCTGCTCCCTTGATGAACATCTGGAAACGCATCGTTGGATACATCTGTCCATTGCTCAAATTTCTCCAATTTCCCACCAAGAAACCAGTAGTGATTGCTCGCAAAATAGAGCGGCCTCGCAAGAGATGAGAGATGCGTTTTATGGCGGAAAATTTCATGCGAGAATGCAATATTCTTAAGCAGGTCACGAGGAAATTTTGGCAGAGAGATGCCCCAATAAAGTGACTCCTCTGCCAGCGCTAACTCGAATAAGCCTACAGTGGTTTTTTTTCCAATCTCTCCTATAAGAGATTGAGTAAATTCTATTCCTCTATCATGCGCTATATGGTGAAAGACACTGAGCCCCAATACGATATCGTATTGGTTATCTCCAATATTATCAACGCAATCCTCAATTCGGCCCTTTTCAAACGAGACGGTCAGATCCGGGTTTTCGACAGCGATTGCTTGACATAGATTGATATTCTCTCGCAGATAATCGACCCCATGAACCGTAGCTCCGAGTTCCGCCAGCGAAAAGCTGAAAAAGCCCTGCGCACAGCCTAAGTCGAGCACCCGAAGCCGACGACCCAGATACTTTTCGATCTCTTTGTAGACGGTAGTGATGTTTTTGAGACGATCCATGCAACCGCGGGATGCCTCGGCAGAAATCTCGGGATGGTTGAATATGGGCTGATAAGCTTCTGGAAGCTTTCTAACAAGAACATCGATCGACATACGTTACTCTCCGTCTATGATAGAAAATTCTGCGGCCAGATCGCAAATGCCGGTAATATCTAAATCCCGCTCAATTGTCAGAAGCACTGAATCGTAACGTCTATCTAGTGGAATAGTATTTTCCCGTGACCCCGCAGAGATTCCAAATGAAGCGAGGTAGTGGCCGGCGGTCACCGCCATAGGCATCGTGAAACAAAATATCAATTGACTTCCGGACTTTACGGAAATCGGCTTTACAGGTTTGCGGGAGAGAAGCGAATTGGTGCCGTAGATAAAAACGCCATCATGTGCTTTAAGCAAAAATCCAGGTATTACCGAATCATAATCACTCTCAAAAAGAACTGAAAAATAAAAATCTACTCTATCATTGCTTTTCATCGCTGGAGGATAATTTACTCCTCTCGATGTAATAATGTAATCGAGAATTTTAGCCCCACCGTTTCCCCAGCGATACTCCTCTTTGCGGTATCCTGGTCGTGTGTGAAAACGCTCCTCGCGTTCAAGCAATTCAGGTGGAGGAGAGGCAGGCGACGTAGTGGCGATCGGATCAAGGATGGAGTTTCCATGACCGCCGGATATTTCATCAAGATAGTAGTTGCAGGCCTCACGTGGATCGCCATCGAAAGCGAGTTCACCTTTTCGTAAGAGAATAGCTCGATCGCAATGCCGGGTGACGTCGTTTGTTGAGTGGGTCACAATGAGCAGCGATGTTCCATTCTTCTTGAACGAGGCTATCCGCTCGTAGCATTTTGCCTGAAAAAATGCGTCGCCGACTGCCAGCACCTCGTCAACGATCAAAAGGTCCGGCCGCTCCGCCGTCACCAGCGCGAAGGCAAGCCGCGCCTGCATGCCGCTTGAATAGACCCGCAGCGGTTGGTCGAAGAACTCGCCGATCTCGGCGAACGCCTCGATGTCGGGAACCAGTTCCGCAAGCCGCTCCTGCGACAGGCCCATGAGCCCGCCAGCGTAGAAGACGTTCTGCCGGCCGGTGAATTCGGGGTTGAAGCCGAGGCCCAGTTCGAGGATCGCGTTGACTTTCCCCGCGACACGCACGCTGCCGTGTGTCGGGCGCATGGTGCCGGTTATCAGCTTCAGGAGCGTGCTCTTGCCCGCGCCGTTCTGGCCGATGATGGCGACCGCCTCGCCGCGGCCGACGGTGAAGGTCAGGTCGCTGACCGGCCAGAACTCCGCCGCCGGCGTCACCTTCGCCCCGAACCAGCCCGCGAAGCGCTCGAGGTTCGAGCGATAGGTCGCGTAGCGCTTGGCAAGTCCCTCGACGGTCAGCACGAGTTCCATCTCAGAGCGCATCCACCAGTTCCGGGCTCGCGCGCCGGAAGAGAACGAAGGCGAATGTCACCGCGCCCGCCGCGACCAGGGCCGGGACGGCGAGCGTGAGCGGCTGCGGCCAATGGCCAAAGAGAAGCGCGTCCTGATAGATGCGCACCAACGGCGCCATCGGGTTCAGGTCGACGGCCCAGCGGAAGCGCTCCGGCACGATGCTCGCCGGGTAGACGATCGGCGTCAGCCAGAACCAGAGTTGCAGCACGATGGCGACGATCTGGCCGATGTCGCGCACGAAGACGTTCAGCACGCCGAGGATGATGCCGAGGCCGAAGGCGAGCGCCGAAATCAGCGTGATGCCGAGGGGAAGCGCGAGGACCGACCAGCCCGGCACGTGCCCGAAGAACAGGAAGACGAAGAGGATCGCGGCGATCAGCAGCACGTGGCCCGTCAGCGCGCTGCCCCACACGATCACTGGCAGGCACAGCCTCGGAAAGGCGATCTTCTTTATCACTGAAGCTTGCTCGATGAATATGGTCGTGCTGCGATTGAGAATCTCGCTGAAAAGCGTCCACGCGGCGAGGCCAGACAGAAGATAGATCGGATAGGCGGCCTTTACTTCGGTGTCGGGAAGCCGCGCCTGAAGCACCTGCGAAAGCACGATGGAGAAGATCAGCGTCTGCGCCAGCGGATTGAGCAGGAACCACAGCCCGCCCAGCCGCGAGCGCGCAAAGCGGCCCTTCAGCTCGGCGCGGATCGAGGCGAGGATGAAATGCCTATACTCCCACAGGCTCCGCAGCATCGGCGCTACCTCCCGGTTCCCATGCCTATGCCCTTACTTCCGGCGATATCCGAAAATTCTCTGCCGGAACAATCATCTAAGCTGGGTTCGTCAGAAGCGGCGGTCCATGCGCTTGAGGTCTGATTTCCCATGGTTTTCCTCGCGCTTACCGGACCAAAGGGCATAGGCATGCTTGGTGCCTGTTCCGCGTTCGCGAAGATCGCCCAGCCCGCCCGTCATGATCGTTCCCGCCAATAGTTTAGGACGTCGTCCAGCGTCCGTTCCAAGGGGATCACCGGGCTCCAGCCAAGCCGAGCGCGCGCGCGGCTGAAATCGCCCCATGTCCTTTTCACGTCCGCGGGCCGCATCCGCTCCGGGTCGGACCGGACCTCGACCGTCACGCCCGCCCGCTCAATCAGCATGTTGATCATGGCTGCAAGGCGTGTCGGCGTTCCGGAACACAGGTTGAAAACCAGATCCGGCACGTGCGGGATATCGCTCAAGGCTGCCTGCGCATAGGCCCTGACCACGTCGCGAACGTCGAGAAAGTCGCGCTCGGCCTCCAGGTTGCCGACATGCACCACGGGCTCATCGCGGCCCGCGGCGATGCGCGCCACTTGGCGGGCGAAAGCCGGGATCACATAGGTGTCGGACTGGCCAGGGCCGGTGTGGTTGAAGGGACGGAAGCGCACCGCGCGCAGCCCGTCGTGGGACATCTGGCCGATCATCACGTCGGCTGCCGCTTTGGTGGCGGCATAGACGTTCATGGGCTGCAGGGCGGCATCCTCGGTCAGCGGTGCCTGCGCGTCGATGAAGGATGCGCCGTAGGCGTCGGAACTGCCGGCATGGATGAAGCGCGCGCCGGGCGCGTGACGCAGGACCGCTTCCGCTAGGTTCCGCGTGCCGGTCAGGTTGATCTCCCAGGCGAGCCCAGGGTCGTCGCGCGCCTGCGCCGGCGCCGCCACGGCAGCCAGATGCACCAGCGCCGTCGGCTTCACCTCCCGGACGAGCCGCTCGACCGCGTCGCGCTCGCGGATGTCGACGATCGGAACCGATCCCAGGCCCGGAGCCACGATCCCGCCGCCCTGTCCCTCCGTTTCCATATGGCGGACGAGGAAGGAGCCGACGAAGCCGGTGCCGCCGGTGATCAGGACGCGGTGTTCGAGCCGTGCCGCCAACGGACTTTTCCCTTTCAGGCCCGCGCGCCCTGCGCGCGGTAGCGCTCGAGATCGGCGTCGACCATTTCGCGGATCATGTCCTCGAGCGGAATCTCCGCCTGCCAGCCGAGCTTCTCGCGCGCCTTGGCGGGATCGCCGAGCAGGACGTCCACCTCGGCCGGTCGGAACAACTCCGGGTCGATGACAAGATGGTCGTCGATCTTCAGGCCGGCATGCGCGAAGGCGATGGCGCACATCTCGCGCACCGTCGTGGTGCGGCCGGTCGCGACCACATAGTCGTCCGGCGTGTCCTGCTGAAGCATGAGCCACATGGCGCGCACATAGTCCTTAGAATGACCCCAGTCGCGCTTGGCGTCGATGTTGCCCAGCCTGAGTTCCTTCGCAAGGCTCAGCTTGATGCGCGCAACGCCGTCCGTGACCTTGCGCGTCACGAACTCGATGCCGCGCAAGGGTGATTCGTGGTTGAACAGGATGCCGCTGGAGGCGTGCATGCCGTAGCTCTCGCGGTAGTTCACGGCGATCCAGTGACCGTAGAGCTTGGCGACGGCATAGGGGGAGCGCGGGTAGAAGGGGGTCATCTCCGACTGTTGCGGCTCCTGGATGAGGCCGTACATCTCTGACGAGGAGGCCTGATAGAAGCGCGTCTGCGGGCGTTCGAGCCGCAGAGCCTCCAGGATGTGGACGACGCCCAGCCCGGTCACCTCTCCGGTCAGGATCGGCTGCTGCCAGGACGATTTCACGAAGGACTGAGCGGCGAGGTTGTAGACCTCGTCCGGCTTTACATCGCGGATCGTGCGGATCAGCCCGGACAGGTCGAGCAGGTTGCCGTCGACCAGATGCACGTCATTCTCGATCCCCAGCCATTTCAACCGTGTCGTGTTGACGTCGGATGTGCTCGAGCGCCGCACGAGGCCATGCACCTCGTACCCCTTGGAAAGCAGAAGTTCCGCTAGATAGGCACCGTCCTGTCCGGTGACGCCCGTAATCAGCGCTATTTTCGGCATGGTCATCATGATTCTAGTTTATACGTCCATGTTGGTATAAGGTTGAGGGATGATCATCGGGGCCCTACTTTCAGCGCATTGCTACATGTTGGCTGCGGCGAAATCAAATGCTTCTGACCTGTTGACCCTCCCCCTGAACGGGTACCCGAAATAATGTAGACTCCGTTCGTCACCCAAGGGAGACGGACGATGCGTAAGGGTAAGTATTCAGACGAGCAGATGGTGGCGATCCTGCGGGAAGCGGATCGCGATCCGAAGGCCAGTGTCGCCAAGAAGCACGGCATCAGCGAGCAAACGCTCTACACGTGGCGCAAGCGCTTTGGCGCCATGCAGTCGGACGACGTGCGCCGCCTGAAGCAGCTTGAGGCAGAGAACGCGCGGCTGAAGAAGCTGGTGGCCGAGCGCGACCTCGAGATCGAGGTGATGAAGGAGATCAATGCAAAAAAATGGTGAGCGTGCCGGCTCGCCGGTCCCAGGTGGCGTACGCGGTGGTCAAGGGGTTGTCGCAGCGGCGGGCTTGCACGCTGATCGGTGTCGGACGGTCGGCGTTGCGTTATCGATCAACGAGAACGGAGAGGGACGCGCCGGTGCTGGCACGGATGACGGCGCTCGCCGCGCAGTACCCGCGCTACGGCTATCGGCGGATCGCGATCTTCCTCGAACGCGAAGGACACGTCATGAGCTTCGGCCGCTGTCATCGCCTGTGGAAGCAGGCGAAGCTGCAGGTGCCGAGAAGGCGACCGAGAAAGCGCGTCGCGACGGGCCGCCCACGGCCGAATGCGCCGACGGGCGCGAACCAGGTGTGGAGCTACGATTTCGTGTTCGACTGGTGCGCCAACGGCCAGCAATTGAAGTGCCTCACCGTCACAGACGAGTGGACGAAGGAAGGGCTGGCGATCGAGGTCGATGGCCGCATCCGTTCGGGCCGCGTGATCGAGGTGCTGTTGCGTCTCATCTCCGAGCGCGGCGTGCCGCTGTACCTCAGATCCGACAATGGCCCGGAATTCGTTTCTCGCGCGCTGCTGAAGTGGATCGTGGCGCAAGGCATCCAGACGGCGTTGATCGATCCCGGCAAGCCCTGGCAGAATGGATCGACGGAGAGCTTCAACGGCAAGTTCCGCGACGAGTGCCTGTCGCTAGAGTGGTTCCGCTCCCGCGCCGAGGCGAAGGTCGTGATCGAGACGTGGCGGCGGCACTTCAACGAGGTGCGGCCGCATTCGAGCCTCGGCTATCTGACGCCGGCCGCGTTCGCGGCGAGACTGAAGGAGAAAGACGCAGCATCCGTCCCGGCGACGGGCCGGACCGCTGCGGTATGTGGAGCCTCCGCGCTCCGGCCCGTCGCATCACCGTCCCGCAGGGGGCAACCGAAGACAGCAACCAGGGTGGTCGTCTCAAGCTAAGCGTGGCCCGAAGAAACAGGGCAGGTCACACCCACGTGGCGCTCGCGACCGGCTCCGGCCGGCGCGCAGCGCGACACCCTGCGTTCCGATGGGTCAACACAGTGCTCGGCAACATCAAGAGCGCGATCACCGGCACCTACCGCGCAATCCGCAAGAAGCACATGGTCCGCTACCTCGCCGAGTTCGAGTGGCGCTTCAACAACCGTTTCGACCTCGCTGCCATGATCCCCGCACTGGGGCGTGCCGCCGTCGCAACCAAACCGCAGCCCTACTGGTGGCTCAAGATGGCGGACTATGGTGCGTAATCAGGACAGCTCTTTCATGCGCTTTTCTCGATCCGTGTCATCCGGCCTCGCGATTTTTCACGACTATTTCGGCATCCGCGGTGGCGGAGAGCGCCTTGTCCTGACACTGGCGCAGGCAACTCATGCGACACTGGTCTACGGCTACAAAACAGACCAGTCGTTCGACGAGACGTATTTTCCGACCGGCGCCCGTTCGCTCGGCGTCGCTCGTCGCTTTCGAAAGTTCGGACTGCATATTCCGGTTCTGACGGCAGCGTTCCGTCGCCAGCAACGCTGGGCTGCTCGTTTTCCGGTGCGGCTGTTTTCGGGTGTCGTGTCGCCCTTCTCCGCGCCAGATCGATCGGACGGCGGCATCAACATTTATTATTGCCACACGCCGCCGCGTTTCCTTTTCGATCAGCGCGAGAGCATCCTGGCAAGGAAAAGCCCATTGCGTCGCCTGATCGCGCTCCCGGGTCTGGCCTTGTTCGAGCACGGTTACCGACGGGCGGTGCGGCGGATGGACATTATCGCCACGAACTCCGAGAATACGCGTGCCCGGATTAAAAAATATCTCGGTCGGGACAGCGTTGTCATATATCCGCCGATCGATACGGGTCGTTTTTCCTGGACGGGGCAGGGGAGCTATTATCTTTCCACCGCCAGGCTCTCGCCGCTGAAGAGAGTCGATAAGATCGTCGAAGCGTTTCTCGACATGCCGGAGAAGCATCTCGTCGTGGTGTCCGGCGGCGAGGAGGAGGAGCGCCTCCGACGTCTGGCGGCGAACGCACCCAATATTCAGTTCCGGGGGTGGGTCGGTGATGCGGAGCTTGCGGAGTTGATCGGCAGATCCATCGCCACGATCTATCTGGCCAAAGACGAGGATTTCGGTATGTCGCCCGTCGAGTCCATGGCGGCCGGAAAGCCGGTTATCGGAGTTGCAGAAGGCGGTCTCCTTGAATCGATCCGCGACGGGACCACGGGCACGCTTCTTGATCCCGATTTCACGCGCCGCGATATCGTCAGCGCGGTGATGGCCATGACCCCGGAAAAGGCATTATCCATGCGTTTTGCGTGCGAGGAGAGGGCGCGTGAGTTCTCGGAAAGCCATTTCCTTCGCCGGATGACCTCGCTTATCGAGGCCGCCGAGCATCCGGCGCAAAGGTAAATCGTCAAAAAGCGCCGTTCGGCGTGTGCAAGTCGAGCGCCTAGCCGGAGATGACGGGCTTCAGGGTCTCGAACAGGAGACGTTCCTGGGTGCTGGGATCCTCGATGGCGAGGTGGGCCGTGAACCAGTCCTTCAGCATACTGCAGACACGGGCGCGCGGCGCCTGGGCGAGAGCCTTCGGATTGGCGAAGAGCTGCATGTCCGCCTGGGTCCAGCCGAGGCGGCCGAGCTCACCGGCGAGCACGTCGTAGTCGGTCTTCACGGGCGCGGCATGCTCGGCCGGCTGCTTCCGGCCCTCGGCGATCGCGCCGATGACAGCCGAGACCTGGGCCTCGATCTCGGCGCTCTTCGCCGGATCGTCCATGCGCGCGACGATGGTCGGGCTCGATTCGCCTTTCGAGATGAACTCGTAGCAGTCGTCGCCGCTCTCCTGCGAGAGCTGGGTCAGGTTTGCGAGGAAGGCCGCCGCCAGCTCCTTGTGGCGGGGGGTGCTGGCCGCAAGGGCGTATTTGGCATTCTCGCGCCGGAGAGCGACAAGCTCACCCACCAGATAGCGTGTGATCTCGGCCTGTTCCTTGTTCTCCGCAGAGAGGCGTGCGACCTCGGTGACGCGCGCCTGATACCAGTCCGGAAACTCCTGCTTGACGGAGGCCCACATGCCCCGGCTCTGCAGCTTGCGGTCGATGTCCTCGGGCGAGTGCGCCGTTGCGGCGACGGTCTGAACTGCGGCCGTTGTTTCAGGAGCGGTCACTGCAGAAGGCGGAAGGGTGCTGGCTGTCGCCGCGGTTGCGGTCGCTTCGGGCTCCGGTCCCCGTCCCGGGTCCGTGTCGTCGGCCTGCATGTAGGTGAAGACATCGTCCTTGTATTCGCTCGACAGCCAGAACCCGACGCCGATCATGGCGATGAGGCCGGTCGCCACCAATGCGAGCTTGCCGCCACGCCCGGCGGGCGGGGGGGCAGGGCGCTGCTGCGCCGAGAGCTCCGACGGCCGGCGGCTGTCGGTGGTGGTGCGCGAGGCCGCCAAGCCCGCGGGAGACATTGCCGCGCCGCCCGGTCCGGCAGCCGGCAGCGGGCCTGCCGTGCGCACGGTGGGATTGCCGAGCGGCCGCGTGACCATCGGATCGGCCGGGCTCGTCTCGCGCTCCGGGGGCCTGCCATCGTGCGGAGCCGATCCGGACACGGGCTGGGCCTGCGGCCGGGTGGTCGATCCGTCCCGGGGCGCGGACTCGCGGGCGGGCGCTGCGGTGTGGGCTGTTGCAGGCTGAGCCGCCGGGGCCTGGGTGGCTGGAGCCTGTGTGACTGAGGTCTGGGTGACCGAGGCTTGAACCGCTGCGGGTGCGGCTGGCTCAGCCGCGGGTTGTGCCGGCGCGCGGGGAGAAGGCTCGGGTTGAGCAAGCTCCGGGAATACGGAAGATGCGGCCCGCCAGTCGGTGAACCCCTGGCGCCAGACGAGATCGGTCGGCTTCAGGTGAGCGAACTCGACGATCTTCCTGAGCTCGGCATCCGTCACCGGGCCGTGCTGCGTCCCGTCCCGGGCGATGAACCATTGAACGTCTGACGCTGATCCAGTCATGCCCGCTCATACCACGATGTGAGAACGCCGGTCCAAGTCTCCGGGCCGCCCCGAACCTGCCGCTGCCGGCCGACGTTCCCGATCATGACCTCCATGCCGTGCCCCGTCCTTGCCGTGCGGCAACAATCCACAAGATGCATTTTCTGTCTTGCGGAGCTTCGCATGCCGGTCGTGGATCCCCAGATCTTCCCCAGCAATTTGCGCTTTTGAGTCTGATCAACATTGAATCCGGGCTTTTACAGGGCATGTGTGCTGGTTGCGGGCCTGAGTCGCGGCCTGCGTTAAGGCGCCGCCTTCTGGCGGCGTCGGGCCTGGCTTATAAGCCGGCCCGCAATCGCTTGAAATTCGAAAAAAAAGGATCTGACAGAGAGCTATGATGATGGCCATCGAGCGCACCTTCTCAATCATCAAACCGGACGCAACGAAGCGCAATCTCACGGGTGAGATCAATGCTGCGATCGAGAAGTCTGGGTTGCGTATCGTTGCTCAAAAGCGCGTCAAGTGGACCAGGGCACAGGCGCAGGAGTTCTACGCCGAGCACAAGGAGCGGCCGTTCTTCAAGGATCTCGTCGCGTTCATGACCTCGGAGCCGATCGTGCTGCAGGTGCTCGAGGGCGAAGACGCCGTCGTCCGATATCGCGAGATCATGGGGGCGACCGATCCGGAGGAGGCCAAGCGGGGCACACTCCGCAAGCGCTTCGCGCTCTCCAAGAGCGAGAACTCGGTGCACGGCTCCGACAGCCCCAAGTCCGCCTCGCGCGAGATCAAGCTCAACTTCTCGGCCAAGGAGATCGTCGGCTGAACGGCCGGCCCCGATCTCGGACCGGAAGCAAAAAAACGGGCCGTTGCGGGCCCGTTTTTTTGTCGGCTGCCGTGCTCTGGGCGTCGCCTCCCGGAGACGTGTCTGGATCCCGGCCTGCGCCGGGATGACGTGAGGGTTGGCGCGCCTGGGGTTGCTTAAACTATCCGTCACCCGACGTCATGGCGGAGCCATGCTTCGCATGGGCGGTCGGGTCCAGTGACGCCTGCAAGAACGCGGGTCCGTCCCTCCGCGGGATGGATCAGCTCAGCTCGCGAACGCGGAACAGGAGACCGCCGCGCGGCGTCAGGGTCACCGTGGCGTTGATGCCCGGCGGCTGAAGGCCCACGTACTCGGGACGGAAGCGGCGGAGCAGGATCGAGAGCGCCAGTGTGTTCTCCACCTGGCTCATGGCCCCGCCGATGCAGGAGCGCTTGCCGGCGCCGAACGGGATGTAGCTGTACTTCACCTGCTTCTGCGTCTTGTCCATCCAGCGCTCGGGCACGAACGCTTCAGGGTCCTTCCAGAACTTCGGATTGTGGTGGGCGCCGTAGCCGAAAAGCACGATGCGGTCGCCGGGGCTGATCTCCTTGCCGGCGATCTCGTCGGGGCCTGCGGCAACGCGAATGAGGCTCCAGACCGGCGGATAGAGCCGCATGGTCTCCTGGATCACGGCGCGCGTGTACTGGAGCGCCGAATAGTCGGCGGCGGTCGGTTCGCGGTCGCCGCACACGACCTCGCCCTCGCGGCGGACGCGCTCGGCGGCCTCGGGATGGGTGGCCGTCAGGTACATGGCCCAGGCCAGCGTCAGCGCCGTGGTCTCGGTGCCGGCCCACAGATACTGCTTGATCTCGTCGGTGGCCTGCGCCCGGTCGAACTCGGGAATGCTCGGATCGGCGACGGCGGCCTCGATCATGTTGAGCAGCGTCCTCTCGCGCTGCTCGCGCGGATCGGCGGCGAACACGGCGGGCGGCACGCTCCACCACGTCTCGACGGCCTTGGCGGTGTCCTCGTCGCCGACCTCGAACAGGGCGTCGGCCTGGCGTTTCAGGCGGATGTCCTTGTGGTTGGAGACGTCGGTGTAAGTCTTCACGCACTTGAAGACGAAATGCGGGTTGAACGGCATCTCGCGGTCGAAGAGCGCCTTGCAGATCATGTCGGCGGCGAGCGTCCACGTCTGCTCGACCATCTCGAAGGTCTCGCCGGTCTTGGCGAGCTCGCCCCAGTTGGCCATCTTGGTTTTGATGGCGTCGATGAAATACGGGATGTAGTCGGCGAACGTGTCGGGGTGGAAGGCCGGCTGCTGGGGCATGCGGATCTTCTGCCAGAGCGCGCCGTCGTGCGTGATCATCGACTTGCCGAAGATCGGCTTCAGCCCGTCGAAGTACTTCACGTAGTTGTCGACCTTGGTGACCAGCACGTGCTTGAAATACTCGGGCTCGGTGACGAGCACGACGCGCTGGTTGGCCATGTTGACCGGGATCACCGGACCGTAGCGCTCCGCCATCTGCATCAGGAGCCGCATCGGGTTCTCCGGATCCTTGAGCAGCGGGCTCAGGTTGAACCAGATGCTGCTCTCGTCGCCGAGGCCGAGGTTTGAGTGCTGCTCAGTCGGGTCGGGTGTCATCAAAAATGCCTCCGGATCGGTCCGGGCTTGGAGCTGGCTCCGGCCCGACCGTCAATACGTCTCTCGGCGACGGCCGCCCTGGCGCGCCCGACAGCTTCCTTGGCGCGCCGGACATTGGCGCGACCCTTCTCTGCCCCTGGGGGCCTGCGGCGTTCCGCTTCCAGGCGGTCTGCTGCCGGTCTTCGAATCCGCCCTTGGCCGCTTGAGTCCTATCACAGGAACCCCAGGGGGTGGTGTTCCCGCGGCTACTCCAGGCGAGAGTTGAATAACTCACCTTACCGCCTCGATTTTCCGACTGTCCATGCGGCAGCGTCACTCTGCGACATGCGGTCGATCCGGCCGGCTCGTCCTGTTTCAGTAGCGGTCGTTCAGCCGGCAGGCGAGAGAAGCGGTTGCTGTTGGTTAATCTCAATATTACCAAATGGTTGCATGTCTACTTTATCTCCGGCCAGCCGGGCCTGGTCGCGCGCCACCAGGGCCAGGGCGTGGGGGTAGAGCCGGTGCTCGGCGGCCAGCACACGCTGGGCGAGCGCCTCGGGTGTATCGTCAGGGCGCACCGCGACGGCCGCCTGGGCAATTATCGGGCCAGCATCCATCTCGCTGCTCACGAAGTGGACTGTGCAACCTGAGATCCTCACGCCCGCCGCGAGCGCCTGCTCGTGCGTGTGCAACCCTTTGAAAGCCGGCAGCAGGGAGGGGTGGATGTTGATCATGCGCCCCCGCCAGCGCTCGACGAACGGCGCCGTCATGAGCCGCATGAACCCCGCGAGCACGACGAGGTCGATGTTCGAGATCTCGAGGACGCTTTGGAGCTGGCCCTCGAAGTGCGCGCGGTTTTCGTAGAGCGTGTGGTCGAGGGCGAGGACCGGGAGGCCCTGGGCCTTGGCCCACGCGAGGCCGGGTGCCTGGGGGCGGTTCGAGACCACGAGCACGATCTCGGCCGGATAGTCCGGCGCGCGGGCGGCGTCCACGAGCGCCTGCATGTTGGAGCCGCGGCCCGAGATCAGGATCGCGACGCGCTTCCTGGCCGGTGCCGTCCTGTCGGGTGGTGCTGTCCCGTCGGCTGGTGATGTCATGCCGGTTGATGTCATGGCGTGCTTCCTGGACTCCCTCCGACCGAGGTGGGATCGCCGCCGCCCTCACCCGTGCCGCTCCGTAAAAATCGAAAAAAACCTAGCACGCCGCGGCGCCGGCGTGGCAGGCCGGTTCCGCTCACGGCGCAGGACGGGCGTCGAGCAACTCGGGCCGGTACTCGAAATGCATGGTGTCGAAGTGGGACCACCGGCCGCCCCAGATGAAGCCATGCGTCTCGAAAATGCGTACGATCTCGAGGGGGATCCGGTTGCGATAGGCGTCCTGGCTCCTGGCGCCGGTCTTGCGCCACAACCAGTAGTCGCTCTCCCGGGTGTTGATGTCGACGGCGAAGCCGTAGGCGTGACCGCTTCGCCGCGTGGTGGCTGCGATCGCCCGGCAGGCATAGGCGCCGGCCGCGGGAATGAGGAACGTGTCGAACGTGGCGGGGAGCGCGTCGAGCTCGTCGGACACCCTCTTCAGCTTCTCGTGGATGCCGTTCACGGTGGTGACACGCAGGCGGCCGCCCTTCTTCCGCGGCAGCCAGTCGATGGTGGCGAGCTTGTCGGAAACGCCGCCCCGCTTGCAGTCGCCGTACATCTTGAGGAAGAACGCCTCATTGCGGATGCGGCCGGGATCGAAATGCTCCGGTGGCGGCGCGATGGGCGCGCCGGCACGCGGGTAGACGTAGGCGAACTGATCCTCGATGTCCGGGATCTCGAGCAGGGCCTCAGGGCTCTTGTCTTTCACACCGTCGTTGAACGGCATGCGCGTGCCGTCCTTCCAGACCAGCGTGGTGCCGTCGAGGCGGTCGAGATGGTCGGGATAGGCTGCAATCAACCGCGCGGCCTTGGCCCGCATCTCCTGCGTATCCTGGTTGTCGCCTCGGGCCGGAAGGTCTGCCGCGGCTACGAGCGACAGCACGACGGCGAGGCCCCGTATCAGCGTTCGGAAGCGGGGCCGGCGTGCAGGACCGGTCGCGGCTGTCATCGCCATTGCAGCGTCCCATGATCCCGGCGCGCGCGGCGGCGCCGCCTCAGTCCGCGAATTTCAATCTGCCCTTATAGGTCACCGCCCAGGCGTCGCCCTTGCCCTTGGCGCTGCTGCGTTCACCCGCCGGCGGCGTGATCTCGCCGATCACGACCGGCGCCTCGCCGGCAGCGGCCAGGCTCGCCATCACGGCCTCGGCGCCGCTTCGCGCAACGACGGCGATCATGCCGACACCGCAATTGAACGTGCGCAGCATCTCGGCGTCGGGGAGGCGGCCGGCGCGGGCGAGCCAACCGAAAACCGCAGGCGCCTGCCAGCTCGAGAGGTCGACCGTGGCGGCGACCGTCGGCGGGAGCACGCGCGGCAGGTTCTCGGACAGTCCGCCGCCGGTGATGTGGGCGAGCGCCTTGATCGGCCCGCCCCTGGCGCCTCCGGTCGCTTGCAGGGCCGCCAGAACCGGCTTCACGTAGATGCGTGTCGGCACGAGCAGCGCGTCGGCGAGCCTGGTGTCGGGCGCGAAGGGGGCGGGGGCGTCCCACCCGACCTTCTCCTCGGCCGCCAAGCGCCGGACGAGCGAATAGCCGTTGGAATGGACGCCCGAGGAGGGGAGCGCGATGATGACGTCGCCGGCCGCCACGTCGGGGCGGGGCAGGATCTCGCCGCGCTCGACGGCGCCGACCGAGAAGCCGGCGAGATCGTAGTCGCCGCCCTGATAATGGCCCGGCATCTCGGCGGTTTCGCCGCCGATCAGCGCGCAGCCGGCCTGACGGCAGCCTTCGCCGATGCCGGCGACGACCGCCGTAGCGGTTGCGACGTCGAGCTTGCCGACCGCGAAGTAGTCCAGGAAGAACAACGGCTCGGCCCCTTGCACGACGAGGTCGTTGACGCACATGGCGACGAGGTCGATGCCGATGGTCGCGTGCCGGCCGGTGTCGATGGCGATGCGCAGCTTGGTGCCGACGCCGTCGTTGGCGGCGACGAGGATCGGATCGCGGAAGCCGGCGCGCTTCAGGTCGAACAGGCCGCCGAAGCCGCCGAGGTCCGCATCGGCCCCGGCGCGGGAGGTCGAGCGGGCGATGCCCTTGATGGCCTCGACGAGGGCGTTCCCCGCGTCTATGTCTACGCCCGAGTCGCGATAGGTGATGGGCTTGGCTGACGCGTCCGCTGGCTGGCTCATAGGTCCTCGGAGCTCGGGAGATCCCTACTTTCGCCCGAATGTGCACGGGAGATGGGGCCTCCTACCAGCTTGAGGGCGGGTCGGCAACGGACAGGGCATGGGCACCAGGATGAAAGTGACGGCGCGCCGCAGGGCTTCTGCGATCCTCGCTCTTCTCGCGCTGGCGCCCGCCGCCGCCCTCGGTGCGCAGAGCAAGGTCTTCACGATCGCCAACTACCCGGTCGAGGCCACCGCCAAGGATGCCGTCGCCGCCAAGGAAAAGGCGCATGCGGAAGGCCAGCAGGCGGCGCTCGGCGCGCTCTTCAAGCGCCTCGTGCCGGTGACGTCCTACAACCGCATCGATCGCCTGAAGTCGATCCGCGCCGCCGATCTGGTCGATGGCGTGGCCATCCGGTCGGAGAGCAATTCGAGCACCCGCTACATCGCGAGCCTCGACTTCTCGTTCCAGGCCGACGCCGTGCGCTCTCTTCTCAGCCGCGAGGGCGTGCCGTTCATCGAGGAGCAGGCCCCGCGCATGGTGCTGGTTCCGGTGATGGCGGAAACCAAGGACGGCGCCACCCGCTATACCGCCGCGAGCGGCGACTGGGCCGCGGTCTGGAAGGGGCTCGACCTCGAGAATACGCTGACGCCGCTCAAAATTGCGCCGCTGCTCCCCACCATCCCACAGGATGCGATCTCCGCCGCGCTTGACGGCGACGATCGCTTCGAGCGGGCCGTGACCGGTGCGTATGCATCGGACTTCGTGCTCTTTGCGGTGGCCGACGTCGATCCAGCCGACAAGATGCTGAACGTCGCGCTCGCGGGCATCGATCCGGCTGGCCTCGTGTCCTGGCGGCGCGGCTATCGGATCGGGGACGGGGACATAGGCTATGCCATGGAGCTTGCGGCCGTCGTGAGCCAGGGCGTGCTAGAAGGGCGGTGGAAGGTCGCGAAGTCTGAGGACGCCATGGGCGGCGGAGGATCGCCCGGTGCGGGCGGCAACGAGGTGCACCTCGCGGTCGAATTCGCGAGCCCGGGCGAGTGGGACGACCTCAGGGGCCGGATCCTCGATACGCCGGGGATCGACGACGTGCGGATCGAGGCGGTGTCGGCGCAATCGGCGAATGTCTCGGTCCGCTATCCGGGCGGCGGCCTGGGGCTGGCGACGGTCCTCTCCCGGCAGGGGCTCGTGCTCACGGATGCCGGCGGGACCTGGATCCTGCGGTCGGGGTACTGAAAACACTGTTAAATTTGGGGACCCGGACGTGTACGGCTGAAAATTTGCCTGTTCGCCCAAATATCAGGCGGGATAAACTGCGGCACCGCCGATTTTCCCTTCGTCCGTCCAGGCTTCCGTCACTTGAACCTCCCCAACCTCATCACCCTCGGCCGTGTCATCCTGGTGCCGATCGTGTTCTGGCTTCTGGTCTCGGGCGAGACGCAGGCCGCTTTTTTCGTGTTCCTGCTGGCCGGCGTCTCGGATGCGGTGGACGGCTTCATCGCCAAGCACTTCGATCAATCGACGGAGCTCGGCGCCTACCTCGATCCGCTCGCGGACAAGCTTCTCATCGTGTCGATCTTCGTGGCGCTCGGCGTGCGGGGAGCGTTGCCCTCGTGGCTCGTCATCGCGGTGGTGTCGCGGGACATCCTGATCGTGCTCGGCGTCATGCTGTCGTGGCTGCTCGACCATCCGATGCGGATCTCGCCGTTCGTCGTCAGCAAGGCCAACACCGTGGCGCAGATCGTCCTCGCGGGAACGGTGCTCGCCGACGACGGGTTCGGGCTCGGGCTCGAAACGTTCAGAATTGCGCTCGTGTGGATTACGGGCGTGCTCACGGTGGCCTCGCTTGCGGCCTATCTACGCGCTTGGCTACGGCATATGTCCGGGTAGAGTCGCGGCAGCAGGCAGCAGGCAGCAGGCAGCAGGCAGCAGGCAGCAGGCAGCAGGCAGCAGGCAGAAGCGGGCATGCGGGCTCGGAACCCGATCGGAGACAAAGATGCGCGCGGAGCGGCAGGTGGTGTTCTGGGTGACGGCGGCGGCGCTGCTCATCCTCACGATCGCGACTCTCAAGGAGATCCTGCTGCCGTTCGTTGCGGGCATCGCGATCGCCTACTTCCTGAGCCCGCTCGCCGACAGGCTGGTGGCGCTCGGCTTCAACCGGGTCCTGGCATCGCTCCTGATCGTCGTCGCGCTCGGCGTCGTCCTGGTCGCGGCGCTCGTGCTCGTGGTGCCCGTGATCCTCGCGCAGGCGCAGGATCTGGCGGCTGCGCTCCCGGGCGAGATCGCGCGTCTGCGCGAGGCGGTCGAGACCTGGGCCCGCGAGCGGCTCGGGCCGAGTTATGGCGAACTCGACGGCCAGATCGACAAGGCGTCGAACGCGCTCGCCGAGAACTGGGCGAGCGTCGTCGGCTGGGCCGCGACATCGATCTGGAGCCGCAGCCTGGCCATCGTCAATTTCCTGGCCCTCATGCTCGTCACGCCGCTCGTCGTGTTCTATCTCCTGATCGACTGGCATCCGATGCTCGAAAAGGTCGACGGCTGGCTTCCGCGCGCGCACGCAGCCTCCCTGCGCACGCTGGCGTCCGACATGAACGATGCGGTCGCCGCCTTCGTGCGCGGGCAGGGCACGGTGTGCCTCATCCTCGGCGCCCTCTATGCGCTGGCGCTCTCTGCGATCGGCCTCAACTACGGACTCCTGATCGGCCTCGCGACGGGGCTTCTTGCGTTCATTCCCTTCGTCGGCTGGGCCTTCGGCTTCCTGACCGCCACCGCCGTCGCCGCGATCCAGTTCTGGCCCGAGATGCTGCCGATCCTGCTCGTCGTCGGCGTGTTTCTCGGCGTGCAGGCGCTCGATGCCGGGTTCCTGAGCCCGACCATCGTCGGCTCGAAGATCGGCCTGCATCCGGTCTGGCTCATTTTCGCTCTCTTCGTGTTTAGCTATCTGTTCGGGATCGTGGGTACGCTGGTCGCGGTGCCGCTCGCGGCTGCGCTCGGCGTGCTGATCCGTTTCGCGCTCGACGTCTATCTCAAGAGCCCGGTCTACCAGGGCTCGACGGAGACGGCGGCAACGCCGGAGACGCAACCATGACGCTCCGCGCCAAGGCTGAGCCCGAGCAGCTCGTGCTCGCGCTGCCACATCGCCCGGCCCGGGAGGCCGAAGACTTCCTGGTCAGCCGCTCCAATGCGGCCGCGGTCGATCTCGTCGACAGGTGGCCGGGCTGGCCGCTTCCGACCGCGCTTGTCGTCGGGCCGGCGGGGGCCGGCAAGAGCCACCTCGCCAACGTGTGGCGCCTGCGCTCGGGGGCGCATCTGCTCACGGCGTCGCGCCTCGACGAAGCGGCCGTACACGCCTTCGAAGCGCGGCCGGCGCTCGTGGTCGAGGATATCGACCGCGGGATCGGCAGCGAGCAGGTGCTGTTCCATCTCATCAATCTGGCGCGCGAGAGGGTGGGCTCCATCCTCATGACGTCGCGGGCGGCACCCGGCGGGATCGACATCGCGCTGCCGGACCTCCGCTCGCGCCTCAGGGCCACGCCGCTGGTGCACATCGAGATGCCCGACGAGGCGCTTGTCCGCTCGGTGCTGGTCAAGCTCTTCTCCGACCGGCAACTCGCGGTCGAGCCGCATGTGGTCAGCTATCTGGCGCTGCACATGGACCGGTCGATGGATACGGCGCTCAAGGTCGTGGCCGCGTGCGACAGGCTGTCTCTGGCGATCAAGCGCAAGGTCACGCGGGCGGTGGCGGCGACGGCGCTCGCGTCGGTTTCCGAGGACGGAGAGGACGGCGCCCCGGCCGGGCGCGGCACCGGGGCGACCTGACGCGCGGCTATTCATGCCTGAACCGGAACCGCGCTCCGAGCATTCGATGAGACCTATCAATCACGCTTCGGGCTGGTAGGATTCGCAGGCGATCAGGGTGCAGGCGCGGGCAGACCTGAACCTGTCATCATAGTATCGCATTCATCACGGCTTCATCCCTCCCGGATCGCCGCAGGAAGAAACGACATGGCCTTCGCAAAAGGAACGCTTACGACCGACATGCACGAGAGGCAGGGAGAGATTGCCGTGCCCGAAGGGGCCGCGCGGTTCTACAACCGCGAGCTCTCGTGGCTGCAGTTCAACCGGCGTGTGCTGGAGGAGGCACAGAACACGCGCCATCCCGTGCTCGAGCGGCTGAGGTTCCTGTCCATCTCCGCTTCGAACCTGGACGAGTTCTACATGGTGCGCGCGGCGGGGATCTACGGGCAGATCGCGGCCGGGGTGACGACGCTGACGCAGGACGGACTGACGCCGCGCCAGCAGCTCGTCGAGATCAACCGCTTCGCCGCTAAGCTCGTCGCCGAAAAGCAGCGCTGCTGGATCGATATCAAGAAGGACATGGCGGAGGCCGGGATCGAGATCGTCGAGCCCCAGCAGCTTTCCAAGGCGGAGAAGGCGTGGGCCGAGAACCTGTTCATGAGCCACGTCTTTCCGATCCTGACGCCGATCGCGGTCGACCCGGCGCATCCGTTCCCGTTCATCCCCAACCTCGGCCTCACGATGGTCGTCTGGATGCAGAGGAAGAGCGATGCCAAGGCGATGAGCGGGCTCATTCCCATTCCGGGCCAGCTCGAGCGGTTCATCCGGCTGCGCGTGAACGACGGCGAGAAGGGCGGCAGCCTGCGCTTCATTCAGCTCGAGGAGCTGATCGGCATGTTCATCTCGGAGCTGTTTCCGGGCTTCGACGTGAAGAGCCAGGGCGCGTTCCGCGTGCTGCGCGACAGCGACGTGGAGCTGCAGGAGGAAGCCGAGGATCTCGTGCGCTCGTTCGAGACGCTCCTCAAGCGGCGCCGGCGCGGCCATGTGATCCGCCTCGAGCTCGACCAGCGCATGCCGGATCGGCTGCGGAAATTCGTGATCGACGAGCTCGAAGTGGGCGAGGAATCGGTGTTCCTCAAGGAGGGGCTGCTCGGACTCGCCGATACCGCGCAACTGATCGTGGCCGACCGGCCGGACCTCGTGTTCAAGGTCTACAATCCGCGCTTTCCGGAGCGCATCCGCGAGTTCAACGGCGACTGCTTCGCGGCCATCAGCAAGAAGGACATCATCGTCCATCACCCCTACGAGAGCTTCGATGTGGTGGTGCAGTTCCTGCGCCAGGCGGTGGCGGATCCGAACGTGATGGCCATCAAGTGGACGCTCTATCGCACCTCGCGGGAGAGCCCGATCGTGCAGGCCCTCAAGGAGGCCGTGGAGGCCGGCAAGTCGGTGACTGCGGTTGTTGAGCTCAAAGCCCGCTTCGATGAAGCAGCCAATATCCGCTGGGCGCGCGACCTCGAAAAGGTCGGCGTGCATGTGGTCTACGGCTTCATCGAGCTCAAGACGCACGCCAAGCTCGGCCAGATCGTGCGGCGCGAGAACTCGGAGCTCGTCACGTACTGCCACATCGGCACGGGCAATTATCACGTGCAGACGGCACGCATCTACACGGACCTGTCGCTGTTCACCACCGATCCCGTCATCGCGCGCGACGTGACGCGGATCCTGAACTTCGTCACGGGATACGGCGAGCCGGCCGAGCTCGAGTGCGTTGCGGCGTCGCCGCGCGGCATCCGTCACCGCATCCTCGATCACATCCAGCGCGAGATCGCGCATGTGAAGGCGGGACGGCCCGGCGCCATCTGGATGAAGATGAACTCGCTCGTGGACGCGCAGATCATCGATGCGCTCTACGAGGCGAGCCAGGCGGGCGTCGAGATTGATCTCGTGGTGCGCGGCGTGTGCTGCCTCCGGCCGGGCATTCCGGGGTTCTCGGAGAACATCCGCGTGAAGAGCATCATCGGGCGGTTCCTCGAGCACGCCCGCATCTATTGCTTCGGCGAGGGCGAGGGGCTGCCGTC
>JRYH01001892.1_pt1 | contig 26063 bp, 21 predicted proteins | sample 235351 | NCBI WGS metagenome assembly JRYH01 (sample SAMN03074221, study PRJNA261480) | activated sludge metagenome | biome: Wastewater Treatment Plant; feature: Wastewater; material: Activated sludge; isolation source: activated biomass of a wastewater treatment plant treating wastewater... ...
TCGGATGCGCTCGAGAGCATCGTGAACCTGGTGACGGCGGTCGCGGCGCTGGTGGCCATCAACTTCAGCTCGCGGCCGGCAGACAAGAACCATCCGTTCGGGCATCACAAGGCCGAATACCTGTCGGCGGTGCTGGAAGGCGTGCTGATCGTCGTCGCGTCGATCCTCATTTTCCGGGAGGCGGCGAGCGCGCTCTCAGAGCCGCGCACCGTCGAGACGTTCGGTACGGGTGCGGCCGTGAGCGCGCTTGCGACGCTCGTCAACGGCGGGTGGTCGGCGTTCCTCATCCGGCGCGGACGGGCGCTGCGCTCGCCTGCGCTGGTGGCGGACGGATGGCATCTCCTGAGCGACGTGCTGACCTCCGTCGGCGTGATCGTGGGGCTTCTGCTGGCGTGGGTGACGGGGTTCGGCATCCTCGACCCGCTGATCGCCATCGCGGTTGCGCTCTATATCCTCTGGAGCGGCTCGCGGATCGTCGTGGCCTCGATGAGCGGGCTGCTCGACGAGGCGGTGGACAGCGAGATCCAGGCGCGCATCCGCTCGGCCATCGAGCGCAGCGGAGAAGGGGCGCTTCAGGCCCATGACGTGCGCACGCGACAGGCCGGGCGCGTCATCTTCATCGAGTTCCACCTCGTCGTGCCCGGCAGCATGACCGTCGATGCGGCGCACGAGATCTGCGACCGGCTTGAGGCCGCGCTCGAGACCGAGATCGCCGGATCCGAGGTCATCATTCATGTCGAGCCTGAGCATAAGGCCGAGGCGCGCTCCAAGGGGGCGATCCCCCTTTAGCAGGGTGATTTGCGGGCGACATGCGTCCGCTGTTCCCGCCGTGACAGCCAGAGGCGGAGCGACGTGATTGGGTCTAGACTGACGTGTCGCGCCTGCCCGGTCGGCGTGCGCGTCACGCCGCGCCTGCCCTCCTCGTCCGCTCCTTGATGACCCGGAGGGCGACCGGTTTTCGCCGTTCTCGATTTCGGGAGATCGCCTTACGAGAGAGTGTGCCGTCATGAAAGCTGCCTCCGTCCTTCTCTGCGTTCCTCTGCTGTTGCTGCCCGTCTGCGGCGCTCGAGCCGAGCGTCTGCAGCCGGTCGGCTCGACGGTCACGGTCGTCAATCTCGTCACGGCCGCCTACAACCGCGATACGCGGACCCTGCATCAAGGCGATCCGGTCCATCAGGACGAGTTGATCGAGGTCGGCCTCGACGGGTCGGGCGAGATCAAGCTCGACGACGAGACCAAGCTGGCGCTGGGCCCCGGCTCGCACCTCAAGCTCGACACGTTCGTCTACGATCCCGCCAAGACGAAAGGCTCGGTCGTGCTCGATCTCCTCAAGGGCACGTTCCGTTTCATGACGGGCGTGGCCGAGAAGCCTGCGTATGTGATCAAGACGCCGGCCGCCGCCATCACCGTCCGCGGCACAATCTTCGACGTCTACGTGCAGGACGACGGCCTGTCCTGGCTGCTCCTGCTCGAAGGCGCGGTGCAGGTCTGCAATTCGCGCGGCGTGTGCGAGGTGCTGGACGAGCCGGGCAAGCTGATCCGGATCGGCGGAGACGGTGCGGTCGGTAACCCGGTCAAGTGGGCGTCTCTGCCGGGTACGGACAAGGTCGGCTTCGACAACGCGTTTCCGTTCGTCACGCATGCGCCGAGCATCGATCCCGATCCCATTTTCACCCGCGATGTGATCGTGCTCGGCACGCTGCCGCCGCGCGTCAAGCCGCCCAAGCGCGACACGTACGACGACAAGACGGAGAGCAAGCCCGAGACACCGACGTCCCGCCCGACGAAGCGGCGCAAGCGTCCGCCCGTCTACGAGGAGAAGCCCAAATACGAGCGGATCAAACGGCGTAAAAGGCCGCCCAAAAAAGAGAAGACGCGCCGTGCCGACGACAAGGTCCTGAAGAAGGGGATCGGGGCGGCGATCGGTATCGGGATCGGCATCGGCAAGTCTAAGCCGGGCCGGAGCGACCATGGCGGCATGGGCCGCGGCGGCAGCGGCACCTATGGCGGCTCCGGTGGCCGCAGGATCGGCCGGTGAGGCGCCCCCGTGCGTGTGCGCAGGCCCGTCTGCGCTCACGCGGTTGGCGCGCGTTGCGTGTGGTAGTAGCCGAGCAGCTCCTCGATACCGAGGGCGGCGGGATGCGCGGCGGCGAGCGCCTGCGTTCTGGCGCGGCATTCGGTGAGCAGCGCTTCGGCCTGCGGCTTGTCGCCGGCGGCGATCGCCGCCCTCAGCGTCGCGTAGGACGCGGATAAGGCAGCGAACGCGTCGCTCGCTGCCACCGCTTCGTCTCCGACCACGGCGAACAGGCGCTCGGTGCGATCCTTGCCGCGCAAGCGGGCGGCCGGCGCGATCTCGAGGACGGCGAAGCCGGGGGCGGCGTCTACCGTGCGCTCGCCAGCGATGATGGGGACCCCGTAGATCTTGGTGGCGTCCTCGATGCGCGAGGCGACGTTCACGGCATCGCCGAGCACGGAGTAGTCGAAGCGCTGGGGCGATCCGACGTTGCCGACGCAGCAGGGCCCCGTGTTGAGGCCGATGCCGATGCGGATCGGGCGGGCCGCCTCTCCGGCGGCCGCACGGCGCGCCGCCTCCTCCCGATTGAGCCGCGCGAGGCGCGCCTGCATGGCGAGCGCGGCCCGGCAGGCGCTGGCGGCGTGATCAGGATCGGGCACGGGTGCGTTCCAGAAGGCCATCACCGCATCGCCCATGAATTTGTCGATCGTGCCGCGGTGATCGAGGATGATGTCCGACAGCGGCGTGAAGATGCGGTTGACGAGCAGGATCAGTGCCTCGGCCTCCATGCCCTCCGAGAGCCGGGAGAAGCCGCGCACGTCGGCGAAGAGGAGCGTCACCTCGCGCGTCTCGCCGCCGAGCTTGAGGCGCGAGGGATCGGCGGCGAGCTGCTCGACGATCGGGGCGGCGACGTAGTGGCCGAAGGCGCGCTTGATGCGGACGCGGTCGGTCTCGGTCTTGATGTAGGTGAGGAGCGATCCCGCCAGGTAGACGGCCACCAGCGCCAGAGACGGATAGACGGGATCGAACAGGTATCCGGCCCGGCTGAACGCCCACCACGAAGCTGCGGCGACGAGCGCGATGGCGCCGGCGGCGATCATCGCGGCGGCGAAGGCCCCTGCGCGCCGGATGAGGCCCGCGACGAGGGCGCCGGCCGCGATCAGGAACGCCAACTCGGCGCCGGTGGCGAGCGGGGGGCGGACGAGGTGGGCGCCGGACAGCATCTGCTCGAGCGCCTGGGCATGGATCTCGACGCCGGGGATGGACGCCGCGAGCGGCGTCGCCCTGAGATCGAGGAGGCCGGTCGCGCTCGCACCGATCAGGATGTAGCGCCCGGCGATCTCCGCGCGCGGGACATTGCCGTCGAGGATGCGATGGGCGGAGATGAAGCGGCGCGCGTCGTGAGGCGCGAAGTTGAGCCAAAGCTGGCCGTCGGGCTGCGTCGGCAGCACGGTCGCGCCGACGCGCACGGTCTCGATGCCGGAGCGCGCGCCGAACGCGCCTGTGCCGCTGCCGCCCGAGGCGCGAACGAACGCCGTCGTCTCGCCGGTGCCGACGCGGAGCGTCTCGAGGGCGAGGCCGGGGACGAGCGTGTCGCCGAGCACCACGAGCAGCGGCACGTGGCGGACGATCTGGTCGCGGGCGGGAAGCCAGTTGACCGCGCCTTCGCCGGCGGCTTTTTCGGCGAGCCCCGTGAGCGGCGCGATGGCGCCCGGGAAGCGCGGCACGAAGAGGCGCGGATCGTCGCCGGCGGAGGCGAAGCGCGCTTTGGGCGCGCGGGGCGTGCGGGCGGTCGCCGTTTCGCCGGCGAGCCCGAGCACGACGGGGCCCCGTGTCATCGCCTGGGCGAGAAGGTCGTCGTTCGAGGGCAACGTGGCGAGGGCGGCGGCGACGGGCGCGAGGTCGGGCCGGGCCTCGATGTGGCGCGCGAGGGCTGCGGGCGAGAGGCGGTCCGGCTCCGAGAGGATGAGATCGACGGCAATCGCTTTTGCCCCCGCGTCCGCGAGGCGCTCGATGAGGCGGGCGATCTCGGAACGCGGCCAGGGCCATTGTCCGACCGCGGCGAGGGAGGCCTCGTCGATGTCGACCACGCGGACGGGAAACGCCGGATCGGGCACGCGCGGCTTGAGGGCGAGGTAGCTGTCGAAGATCGTGGAGCGCAGGCGCGCGACGGGGGTGGGATCGGCCACCCTGACGACCACCGCGAGCGCCAGCAGGATCGCCGTTACGACGATGTGGAGCGAGGGAGGGCGCAGGGTCATGGCCTCGGCCTTGCTGCTGCGTTGGAGCCTCGTGGCGAGTTTCCCCTCGCGCTCGCCAGCGGCATGCTCAGATGACGACGGTGGCCTTCTGGCCCATGGCGGCCTGGACGGCTTTCAGCGGACGGGCGGCGCGCCACACGTTCTCGATGCGGAACTGCTCGTGCCCGCCGCCGAAAATCGAGACCTTGACGTCGATGTCGCTCGTGCCGAGCCCCAGGAAGCCGAGGCCCAGGACCTTGTGGGCGATGAGATCGTCGCTGAAGCGGGTGAGGCGGATGTGCATGGCCGACCAGCTCTCGGGCGCGCGCCCCATGGCCGAGCCGAAGAGCTGCACGCGCTCGACCTGGGTTCCGCGGATGCGCCAGTAGCTCGTGCGGTCGACGATGAAGACGATGATCGCCCACACCACGAACAGCACGGACGAGATCATCAGGTAGAAGGCGAGGTTCATGTGCAGGAGGAGCGAGGGCGGCCGCGTCCACAGGCTCGGCGTGTTCATCACGACATAGGTGGTGGCGCCCGCTCCCGCGATCAGGAGCACGAGGAGAAGCGCATTGAGCCCGCGCGCGCGAACGCTCGTGGTGATGATCACGAAGAGAAGCAGCACCGTGAAGGAGAGACCCACCCAGGGGCTCGGATGGACGAGGATGGGCTTGGCCCCCTCGCCGATAGCCAGCTCGATCCCCTGAAGATAGGTGAGCCCGGCGCAGACGAAGCCGTAGAACCAGACGATCCACCAGTAGAGAATGTGCGAGTGCTGATAGATGCGGATCTCGGGGCCGCCTTGCGTCGCGGGTGCGGCGGTCTGATCGGGCGTCGCCATGGCGGGATCCTTCCCCTGTTCGGGGACGGACTGTCGCATCGGGCCCGGCGGACTGTCAACGCGAGGGGCGAGGCCGGGCGCGCGTTGTGCCGCCGCTCATGCGGAGGGGAGGACCGTCGCCCAAAGGTCGTAGTCGTCGGCCTCGTCGATGCGGGCCTTGACGATGTCGCCGGGTTTCAGCGGCGCCGTGCTCGTCAGGAAGACGGTGCCGTCGATCTCGGGGGCGTCCCATTTCGAGCGGCCGACGGGGCCGTCCTCGTCGACGGCGTCCACGATGACGTCGATGGTAGCGCCGACGCGTGCGGCCAGGATCTCTTCCGAGACCTCCTGCTGGGCGGCCATGAAGCGGTGCCAGCGCTCCTCCTTCACCTCGTCCGGCACGGCTCCGGGCAGGTCGTTGGCCGGGGCGCCGGCCACGGCCTCGTATTTGAAGCAGCCGACGCGGTTGAGCTTCGCTTCACGCAGCCAGTCGAGCAGTAGGGCGAAGTCCTCCTCGGTCTCGCCGGGGAAGCCGACGATGAAGGTGGAGCGGACGGCGAGGTCCGGGCACACCTTGCGCCAGCCCGCGATGCGCTCGGCGGTTTTCTCCTGATGGGCCGGCCGGCGCATGGCTTTCAGCACGCGGGGCGAGGCATGCTGGAACGGGATGTCGAGGTAGGGCAGGATCTTGCCCTCCGCCATCAGCGGGATCACCGCGTCGACGTGAGGATAGGGGTAGACGTAGTGCAGGCGCACCCAGCCGCCGAGGTTGCCCAGGGCCTGCGCCAGATCGAGGAACCGCGCCTTCAGCGGCGCGCCCTTCCATGGGGATTCGGCATACTTGAGATCGAGGCCGTAGGCGCTCGTATCCTGGCTGATGACGAGCAGCTCCTTGACGCCCGCTTTCACGAGGCGCTCCGCCTCGGTCATGACGTGGTTGGCGGGGCGGCTCTTGAGGTCGCCGCGCAGGCTCGGGATGATGCAGAACGAGCAGCGGTTGTTGCAGCCCTCGGAGATCTTCAGATAGGCGTAATGGCGCGGCGTGAGACGCAGGCCTTCGGGCGGCACGAGGTCGATATAGGGATCGTGCAGGGGCGGCACGACCTCGTGCACGGCCGAGACGACCTGCTCGTACTGGTGCGGGCCGGTGACGGCGAGCACGCCGGGATGAACCTCGCGGATGCGCCCTTCCTCCACGCCCATGCAACCCGTGACGATGACACGGCCGTTCTCGGCCAGTGCCTCGCCGATGGCGTCGAGGCTTTCCTGCTTGGCGCTGTCGAGGAAGCCGCAGGTGTTGACCACCACCACGTCGGCGCCGGCGTAATCGGGGGCGACCTGGTAGCCCTCGGAGCGGAGCTTGGTGATGATGCGCTCGCTGTCCACCAGCGCCTTCGGGCAGCCGAGCGAGACGAACCCCACCTTGGGCGTGGGTTTCGGCGCGCGGGGGAGCGACGGTGTTTCGGCGATTTTTGCGGTCATCGGCTGCTTTCGTGCACGGGAAAGCGGCCTTCTAGCACAGGTCGCTCCGCCGTAAAGGGGAGGCAGCCGGCCGCAGGGGGCGCGATCAAGGCGGCTGGAGCCTTCCTCAGTCGCGCAGGTTGATACGGAGGCCCCCGTCTGGTGCGCTGGGGCAAGGTGTGCTCGCCGTCGCCAAACGCTATCTGGCGGCCGTTGGGACGGAATATTTCTTAGTTGTCAGATCGATGACGTATTTTTTGGGCTGGAGCGTGACCTCGCGCGATTGCGGGGTGGCTTCGGCCGTCTGGCCCCGCACCCGCACCTCCACCTGTCCGGTGGTAGGATCCAGCGAGGCCGAGGATCCGGCGGGTTTTCCATCGATCACCTTTTTAGAGACGACGAGATCGGCGCTGAAGCTGCACCCCCTGTCATGGCCGGCCTCGCAGATTGCCGTCGCCTGCCTGGAGAGCCAGAAGGCGATGGCCTCCGAGTGTGCCGCGAACAGGAACTCCACACGGCGGTTGCGCGCGCGGCTTGCCACGTCGGCGTTGTCGGCCACCGGGACCTTTTCGCCGAATGACACGCGATAGATTCGAACCGCGCCGATGCCGCGCTTGATCAGCTCCTCGGAGACCGCCAGGGCGCGGCGCATTCCAAGTTTGACATTGTAGTCATCCTCGCCAATCGAGTCGGTGTGGCCGGCAACGAACAGGGCGACGTCCGGCGGCTCCTTGCGCAGACTGGCCGCGACCGTGTCGAGAACGGACGCGGCCTGCGGCCGCACGATATCCTGATCGAAATCGAAAAATACTTTCGTCTCGAAGACAACGCGGAGGACGGGGATGTCGACGGGAAGAGCGGCAAGCTTCAAGTCTGCCTTGCCGACGACATATTCGAAAAAGCCCGGCGCCACTGCGTGCTTGTCTTTTGACAGACGGCGCAGTCGCGCCTTGCGATCGTCGTGCTCGAGGGTGACGCTTTCGGCCGGCGAAATGATCGTATAGCCTTCGGGTGGAGACTGCGCGGTCGCGTGGCTCGCAAGCCCGCCGGCAACGGCCGCGACTACGAGGACGCTCCGGATCGTGTCCCGTCGGCAGTGCGGTAGCTCAGAACGCCGCATTCTGTTGCCGTGTCAGCTCAAAGGACAGTTTGTTGTCGGGCGTGTCCTTGATCTCCAGCACGCGATCGTAAGCGGCGCCTTTGATTTTGCTGTCTTCAATCGTGAATTCCAGCTCTCGCACCCCGACAAATGGCATGTCTGGCTGGAATTCAGGCTCGGGATTGGGGTTTGTTGTCCAGATCTGCGCGAACATCTTGTCGCCAGTGAACGTGCACGTCTCGGCCTCGCAGTTCAGGACGCCCGCAAACGGGGTGAAGCGCTCGATGTCGCTTTGCACGGAGATCCACGAGTTCACGAGGCCGCCGTTACGGTCCTGCACAAGGCGCATGCGCATGGGGAACGGATCACCGCCAGGATAGACGACCAGTCCCTGGTAGACCTCGGATCTGACCGGGTTGGCGCCCAGATTGTTGACCGAGCCGCCGCCGTTGAAATCCAAAAGCTGAGCCCGCGTCTTGAGGAAAAACGCGTGGAAGAAGTCGCGGGTAAAGGGGCTCGGACTGCTGTTTCCGGCGCTGACGACGTAAAGCTCGGCGCGCTCGAAGTTGAGGCCGGCCTGCTCGCCTAACGAAAAGCCCTCCTGGCGCGCTGACACGACGTCAGAAGTGGCGGGGAGCGCGAAGCGCGTGAGATCCGAATAGAGGAGGATACGCGGAATGCCCTTCGATAGATCGACGGCCCGAGAGCGCTTGAAGGAGGATACGAGCGAGCTTTCGAGCACGCCCGATCCCCCTGCATCTACGGACTTCGATGTATTCTCCTCTTTGGCGAGGCCGACCAGCGCGGTTCTGATCGCTAGATTGAAGCGTTCGACATCCTTCTGAAGCGCGGCGGCGGGGCTGCTGCCGAAGAAGTCGCCGACCGAGCTCCAGATGCCCTGGTCCGAGGTCGTCTTCGCCCGCTCTTCGGCCGACATTGAGGGAATGCATCCCGTCACCGTCGACGTGAGCCCACTCCCATCGCGACGCGCCACGAGCAGGGTGATCCGTTCGCGCGGAAGGAAATCGCGCTCGAAGCCTGTCCGCTTGAAGTCGATGAGATTGCTGACGAAGCGCCGCCAATCGCGGTTCTCCGGCAAACCGCTCTTCTCGCTTTCTGGGACGATGTGGTGCTCGTCGATAACGATCAGCGTTTGGCGAAGCGCTTGAGGGTAGCCCTGCAGGTTGCAGTATTTCTCGAGGTCGCGCGCGGCAGCGGGCGAGACGAGCCAGGCCATTGTGGCGAGAATGAGCAAGAAGCGCATCGGACTATCCTCAGAGGTACGTCATCTTGATCGCTGTTCGCTGATATTCGTCCGGGGTAAGCGCCGTGTACTTGCCGATCGGATATTCCTCCGCCGCGTAGATGACATGGCTTTGAGGGTTCATCTGCTGGACCAGTTGATTGCGGTATTTCCGCAGGGTGGACAAGACCTGCTGGTCCTTGGCCCTGAGGCGCGTCAGCAACTCCTGGCTGAAGTGGAAATTGGCGCCGCGCTTCTGAAGCTCGTTGAACGCGAGGGCCTGCTCCCGCGCCTTGTCGGAGATCGCTTGTGCCTGTCTCAGGTCCCGGTCGACCTCTTTCTCCAGACGCCGCGAGAGTGCGTTGAGCGCATTCTGCTCCTTCTCGAGCTGGACCTTGAGCTTCGGATATTCCGGTTCCTCATCGTGCGCCCACCAGGCGATGAAGACACCGCAGAGATAGACAATCACATTGAGGAGCAGCGAACCGCCGACAGTCGTGAGTTGGCTGAGGTCGCCTCTTTCCCCAAGCGCGTCCTGGATGGCCATCAGCTCGCCGAGGTGGATTCCGCGTGCGTACCAGACGGCGGAGAGGGCTGCGGCCAATGCAACCGATCCCAGCCCAAACATGCGCCACGCCGGGCCACGGGTGATGTCGTGGTTATGCTCGCCGAAGTAATGCCGCCATTGCTTGAGCAGCGTCCCGTGATAGTGGCCCGCGGCGGCGATGGCGAACGCGACGAGGAGCGTGGCCCCCAACGCGGTGAAGGGAGTGAAAAACTTGACCGATAAGAAGGCCTCGTAGTTCACGAAGGATTCCGTGACGAGGATGGTCAGTAAGGCCGTGATGTAGAGCCAGGGACGGACGACGACGGGTTCACGGCCGCCGAGGTTCGCACGCATCTGTCCGTACGCCTGGTTGAGGCGGTTGACCTCGACAGTCTTCCGCTGAACCTCGGCATAGGCATTGCCGTGGCGCTCGAGGTGATGGCGCAGCACCTCGCGCTTATTGCGCACGAGCTCGAATTCGATTCGTTGCAGCTCCGCATCGAGAAACTGCCCATGTGCCCCGTTCGGGACGGCGTCCTGGTGGAAAGCGTTGCGAACCGCATCGACGGCGGGTTGACGCACGGCGCCGATCCAATCGATCCATTGGGCCATGACCGGGGTGAGATTGGCGGGCTGTGGCCCAGCGACATCCGTTAGATAGACGGCACTCAGCGACAGATCATGCTGCATGTATTCGCTGGCTTTCTCTTCCAGCGGAGTCAGATCGAGCGCCTCATAGGCAAGGAGTGTGGGAGGAATGTCCAGCTTGTAAGCTGGCGGATGGAAAGCGCCGGGGTCCGGCCTGAACTGCGTCATGTGTAAATCTCCGCGCCCACGGGACTATTCTCTTGTCATACTGCCGCGACGGGCTCCCAGTCGCCGGAAGCCGATCGGCAATAAAGCTGTTTGTCAGTCGTCGCGGTGCCTTTGCCGGAGACTTCGATCGTCGTTTCGGCATAGCGGCAGACGCGTGGGCCAGGTGTGGAGGAGGCGACGTTGGCCGATCCGGTCGTGATCGGTGCTTGTTGCATCGGTGCTTGTTGCTTCGGTTTGGCGGGATCTGTGTTCTTCGTCGCGACTGCCGTTGCAGGAAGGCTCTCATTGTATCCGTATACGCGCGTGTGGACGTTGCGGCGCACGCCTTCGCGCTCGTAAGTATCGACTTTGTCCACGCCGTCTGCCACGGCCGTCCGTTCAAGCGCGAGAATCCTCTGCTTATCCTCCTCGTTTGCGACGGCTACCATCACGAGGCAAAGCGCCGAGCCGGCCCCACCGCCGACCAAGGCGCCAGTGGCCGCGCCTCGTCCGCCATTCGCGATCCCGCCGATAACGCCACCCGCGATCGCGCCAATGACGACGGAGCCGACGCAATTCGTCATGGCCCGTTCGACGGCGGTGCCGCTGCCGCCTCCGCCGGGAAGGGAGGCGCAAGCCGATGCATGGAGGGTGATGGCCAAAAGAGCCAGCGCACCTATGAGTTTTCGGCCCGGCCGCGCGAAGGCCGCGGATTCAACGTGATGAGCCACACACAATCCCCCCTCTGACCCTCCGTAAGCGGTACTCCCGCCGGATAGAGAAGTCCATACAAGGGGTCATGTTAGCTCTGGAAAACAGCTTCAAAGCTGTTTGTTATTGCTGTGTTTTCAGTCGCGTGAAAAGGAACGGCAGGTATTCTAGCTATGCCGGCCCGTCGAGGCGCTCGGTCCAGCTCTCCGTCTGGCGGGTCTCGATGCGGCGACGGGCGAGCTTGCGCCAGCCGGAGGCGAGCTCGGGCAGGTCGGCCATCGCTTGCAGCTCGTCGTAGCGATCCCGGTCGCGGTAGAGAAGTCGCGACAGGCGCGACAGGGGCCACTCGGGCTGCGGGCGCTCGAGGAGGACGAGGCGGCTTCCCGCGTCGGCCGTGCCGGTCTCGAGAACGCGGTAGTACCAGCCCGTCCGTCCGCTCGCTTGCGTGCGGAAGGCGATCCTGTCGAGGCCGAAGCGGACGTTGAGCTTCCAGCAGGGCTGGCGGCCCTGGGAGACCTGGAGACGCGCCGATCCGAACGCGACGATGTCGCCGACGTGGACCGTGTCCTCCGTCCAGCCGAGGGTGGACAGGTTCTCGCCGAACGCGCCGGGGGCGTCGAGAAGCGGATGCGGGCCGATCTCATTGCGCCAATAGCCGGCGTAGTGCTCGAAGGCGTAGTGATGCAGCGCCTTTTCCGGGCCGCCGTGATGAGCGAGGTCGGCCTGCGCATCGCCGGTGATGCCGGTGTGCGTGATCTGCCACGGCGGCGCGGCGGCGGCTTTGGCGATCCCGCTCGTGTGTCCCTTGGGGCCGAGCGGTGCCACGCGGCCGGTGAGCACGGTGGGAGAGACGGAAGGCAGCATCGGGTCATTCCAAGCGGACGGCGCACCCCATCCAAGACCAGGAGAGGGCGCGGAAAAACGCGGCCGAATGCAGCAGGGTGGCAGAGGCCGCGAGCTACGCTCTCGTCCGGACGTAGCTGCCGGGCGCATCCTCGATGACGCCGAGGGTCTTGCCCGGCTCGCGCGGAGCGATCCATCCGCCGGAGTACTTCGTCAGCCACTCGATCCAGTAAGGCCACCAGGAGCCCGGATGCTCCTTGGCCATCGCCATCCACTCCTCGAGGGTATCGGCGGCGGCCTTCGTGGCGGTCCAATACTGGTATTTCATCTTATCCGGCGGGTTGACGACGCCGGCGATGTGGCCGGAGCCCGCCAGCACCAGCTCGACCGGACCGCCGAGCATTTTCGAGCCGATGAACACGGATTTGGCGGGCGCGATGTGGTCTTCCTTCGTCGCCAGCTCGAAGACCGGGAGCTTGATCTTCTTGAGGTCGAGCTTCACGCCGGCGAGCGTCATCTCGCCTTTGGCAAGCTTGTTCTCGTTATAGAACTCGCCGAGATAGAAGCCGTGGTTGGCCGCCGGCATGCGCGTGGAATCCTGGTTCCAGTAAAGCAGGTCGAACGGGAACGGCTTCTTGCCGAGCATGTAGTTGTTGACGATGTAGGGCCAGATGAGGTCGCGCGGGCGCATCATGTTGAACACGTTCGCCATGCGCGAGCCATCGAGGTAGCCGCGCTCCGCCATCATCTCCTTGAGGGCGTCGAGCTGGCTGTCGCTCGTGAACAGCAGGAGATCGCCGGCCTTCGAGAAGTCGAGCTGGGTCGTGAGGAAGGTCACGGACCGGAACGGCTCCTCGCCGCGGGCGGCGAGATAGGCGAGCGTCGAGCCGAGCAGGGTGCCGCCGACGCAGTAGCCGACGACGTTCGCCTTTTCCGCGCCGGTCTCGCGCTTCACCGCATCGGCCGCCGTCAGCACGCCTTCGAGCATGTAGTCCTCGAAGGTCTTGTGGGAGAGGCGCTCGTCCGGGTTGACCCACGAGATGACGAACACCGTGAAGCCCTGGTCGACGACGTATTTAAGCAGGCTCTTCGGCGGCGTGAGGTCGAGGATGTAGTATTTGTTGATCCAGGGCGGGACGACGAGGAGCGGAACCTCGTGCACCTTCTCCGTCGTCGGCGTGTACTGGATGAGCTGGAAGACATCGTTCTGGAAGACCACCTTGCCGGGTGTGGTGGCGAGGTTGCGCCCAACCTCGAAGGCCTCCGTGTCCGTCTGGCTGATCTTCAGGAGATCGCCCGACTTCTCCATGTCGTGAACGAGGTGCGACATGCCCTGGACGAGATTGCCGGCATTGGTCTTGAACGTCTCGCGCAACACCTCGGGGTTGGTGAACGGGAAGTTCGACGGCGAGAATGCGCTCGAAAGCTGGCGCAGGTAGAACTCCGCCTTCTGCCGGGACGTGTCGTCGAGGCCTTCCGTCTGCTCGAGAAGCCCTTCGGCCCAATTCGTGGTGAGGAGATAGGCCTGCTTCCAGAAGTCGAAGTAGGGGTTCGACGACCACTCGGGGTCCTTGAAGCGATTGTCGGACGGCTCGGGCTCGACGACGGGCTCGACGTTCTCGCCCAGAAGACGGCGGATCGCGTTGTTCCAGAGCTCGATGTAGGAGCCGACGAGCGAGCCCTGGGCCTCGGCGAGCTTGGAGGGGTCGTTGAACCACAGCCGGGCGATGTCGGCGAGCGTGCCCATCGCCTCGGTGGCCTCGCTCGCGGCCGAATAGGGGCTGATCTTGGCGTCGGGGCGTTCGAGCAGCTCGTTCATCGCCCGTCCACCCTGCTCGAAGACGCGCAGCATGTTGCGCGCGAATTCCTCTGGATTTTCGATCCTGTAGGGCGTGGGCGGGGAAACGGATTTGTGCTCGGTCATGAGGCGATCATCAGGGGAAAGTGCCTATCGTTCAATCAGAATGATAGGCTGTCTAGGTCCCGGCTTCCAGTCGGATCAAAGCATGAGAGAGGCGGCAAATGTGCAAAGCTGCCCCGGCATTTTCCGTGCCACTGGACGCTCACGGCCGGCTCGGATTAAATAGCGCGGACTTGACCCCGCTTCGTTGCCGCCTCACGGGCTCCTGCCGCGCGCCGGGGTGAGTGGAGCGCCGCTCTCAAGGACCGGGGCCGCAACAGCTCATGAGACGCCCGTGATCGAGGACTTCCACCGCATCAAGCGTTTGCCGCCCTATGTCTTTGCCGAGGTCAACCGCCTCAAGGCGGCGGCGCGGGCGCGGGGAGCCGACATCATCGATCTCGGCATGGGCAATCCCGATCTGCCGACGCCGCCCCACATCGTCGAGAAGCTCGTCGAGACCGTGGCGAAGCCGCGCACCCACCGCTATTCCGCCTCGAAGGGCATTCCGGGCTTGAGGCGCGCGCAGGCGGCCTATTACGAGCGCCGCTTCGGCGTGAAGCTCGATCCCGAGACGCAGGTCGTGGCGACGCTCGGCTCCAAGGAAGGCTTCGCCAACATGGCGCAGGCGATCACCGCGCCGGGCGACGTGATCCTGGTGCCGAACCCGACCTATCCGATCCACGCCTTCGGCTTCCTCATCTCCGGCGCCTCGATGGCGCATGTGAAGGCCGGCAACGGCGAGGACTTCCTGCGGTCGGTGGAGCACGCGGTGCGCCACTCGATCCCGAAGCCGATCGCGGTCGTGCTCTCCTATCCCTCGAACCCGACGGCGATGACGGCCGACCTCGACTTCTACAAGGAGGCGGTCGCGCTCGCCAAAAAGCTCGATCTCATCATCCTGTCGGATCTCGCCTACTCCGAGATCTATTTCGACGATACGCCGCCGCCCTCGGTGCTGCAGGTTCCGGGCGCGATGGACATCACCGTCGAGTTCACGTCGCTCTCGAAGACGTACAACATGCCCGGCTGGCGCATGGGGTTCGCGGTCGGGAACGAGCGGCTGATCGGGGCGCTCGCGCGCGTCAAATCCTACCTCGACTACGGCGCCTTCACGCCGATCCAGGTGGCGGCGGCGGCGGCCCTCACCGGTCCGCAGGACTGCGTCGAGGAGATCCGCAAGGTCTACAAGAGTCGGCGCGACTGCCTCGTCGAGAGCTTCGGGCGGGCGGGTTTCCCCGTGCCGCCCCCGCCGGCTACGATGTTCGCCTGGTGCCCGATCCCCGAGCCTTATCGCGCCCTCGGCTCGGTCACGTTCGCCAAGCTCCTGATCGAGGAGGCGGACGTGGCGGTCTCACCCGGCGTCGGCTTCGGCGAATATGGCGAGGGCTTCGTGCGGATCGCCCTCGTCGAGAACGAGCACCGCATCCGCCAGGCCGCCCGGTCGATCAAAAAGTTCCTCGCACATGCACCGGAAACCTTGCATAACGTCATCCCCATCCCGCAGAAAGCCAGCCGTTAAGGCCACTTAAGCCCATGTCAGAGCCTTTGACCCTCGGCGTTGCCGGACTTGGCACCGTCGGCACGGGTCTCATTCAGCTTCTTGCCGCCCATACGCCTCGCCTCGAACGGACCCTCGGCCGGTCGATCGTGGTGACGGGCGTATGTGCGCGCTCGCGCGACAAGGTGCGCGGCGCCGGTTTCGGATCGGCGCAATGGTTCGACGACCCCATCGCGCTCGCGACGGATCCCTCCAATGCCGTCTTCGTGGAGCTGATCGGCGGCGACGACGGGCCGGCGAAGGCGGCGGTCGAGGCCGCGCTCAAGGCCGGCAAGCACGTGGTGACGGCCAACAAGGCGCTGCTCGCCAAGCACGGCGTGATGCTGGCGCGGCTGGCGGAGGAGAGCGGCGTCTCGCTCAATTTCGAGGCGGCCGTGGCGGGGGGCATCCCCATCATCAAGATGCTGCGCGAGGCGCTGGCGGCCAACGAGGTGCGCCGCATCTACGGCATTCTGAATGGCACCTGCAACTTCATCCTGACGAAGATGACGGATGAGAAGCGGGCGTTCTCCGATGCGCTCAAGGAGGCGCAGGACCGCGGCTATGCGGAAGCCGATCCGACATTCGACATCGGCGGGTTCGATGCCGCGCACAAGCTGTCGCTGCTCGTGAGCCTGGCGTTCGGCACGACGATCGCGTTCGATCAGATCTACGTCGAGGGCATTGACCGGATCACCAAGGCGGACATCGAGGCCGCGACCGAGCTCGGCTATTGCATCAAGCTGCTCGGGGTGGCGGTGCGCACGGACGAGGGCATCGAGGCGCGCGTGACGCCGGTGCTGATCGACGAGGAATCGGCGCTCGCCGAGGTCTCGGGCGTCACCAACTGCGTGGGGATCGACGGCGACTTCGTCGGCAACCTGCTGCTGGTGGGGCCGGGAGCCGGCGGTCAGGCCACGGCCTCGGCGGTGGCGAGCGATATCGTCGACATCGCGCGCGGGCTCGTGATGCCGCCCTTCATCCGGCCGACGGCGGCGCTCGAGCCGGCGAAGCGGGCGGGGCTCACCGCGCACCAGGGCAATTACTATGTGAGGATGTCGGTTCATGACCGGCCGGGCGCGATGGCGTCGATCATGCGGCGCATGAGCGACGAGAACGTCTCGCTCGAAAGCATCGTGCAGAAGCGCCCGGGGGCGGTTCATCCGGGCCAGGCGGGCGAGCCGGAGCCCGGCGCGCAGGCGGCGCCGGCCAACGTCATTCTCATCACGCACGACACGACGGAAGACGCGATGCGCAAGGCGCTCAAGGCCATCGAGCTGGATGGCAACGTGGCGGAGCCGCCGCAGATGATCCGCATCGAGGACCTCTGACGCATCACGGGATCAGCATCGAGGAACGACAATGACGAATGACAATGAAGATGTCGGGCTCGACCGGATGCTCGTGCTCGAAGTGGCGCGAGTGACGGAAGCGGCGGCGATCGCAGCGGCGCGCTTGTGCGGGCGAGGCAACGAGAAGGCGGCCGACAAGGCGGCGGTGGACGCGATGCGTCACGAGCTGGGGCGCGTGTCGCTGCGCGGCACGGTCGTGATCGGCGAGGGCGAGATGGACGAGGCGCCGATGCTCTACATCGGCGAGACCGTGGGTAACGGGACCGGCCCCGAGGTCGATATCGCCGTCGATCCGCTCGAAGGCACGACGATCTGCGCCAAGAGGATGCCGAACGCGCTGGCGGTGCTCGCCATCTCGGAGCGCGGCGGCCTTCTGCACGCGCCGGACATGTACATGAACAAGATCGCGGTCGGGCCCGGCTATCCGGCGGGCGTCGTCGATCTCGATGCGCCGGTGGAGGAGAACCTCGCCGCGCTCGCCAAGGCGAAGGGCGTGTCGATCGGCTCCATCACGGCCTGCATCCTCGACCGGCCGCGCCATGCGGAGCTGATCCGTGCCGTGCGCCAGGCGGGGGCTGGCGTGCAGCTCATCCCGGACGGCGACATCGCGGGCGTGATCTGGACGACGGATCCGGCCGAGACCGGCATCGACATCTACCTCGGCTCGGGCGGGGCGCCGGAGGGCGTGCTGGCTGCGGCCGCGCTGCGGTGCATCGGCGGGCAGATCCAGGGCCGGCTGGTGCCGTCGAACGACGAGGAGCGTCAGCGCGCCGAGAAGATGGGGATCGCCGACATCAACCGGAAGCTCGTGCTCGAGGATATGGCTTCCTCCGACGTGATCTTCGCCGCCACCGGCGTGACCTCGGGCTCGCTGCTCGAGGGCGTGCGCTTCCACGGCGACGATACGGCCGAGACCGAGACGCTGATCATGCGCTCGAAGACGGGCACCGTGCGCCGCATCAAGAGCCGCTTCCGCCACGTCGATACGAAGTTCGCCTTGTCGCGTGATTGAGGCGTCGGGCGATTGAGGCGGGGCGCATGTGCCCCGGTGCGTGTCGCGCCGCTGCGCGGGGGTTACCGGCCCTCGATTTTGAGGCCGGGCAGGTCGATGCGCACGTTGGTCTGCTGGCTGTCGTAGTAGAGATAGCCGAGCACGGCGACGGCGATGGCCAGCAGCACGATGACGATGTTCTTCGGGTCGCTCATGGTGAGGGCTCTCTGCGCGAAGACGCGTGCGGTTGATCCTGTGTCCGGGGTGCACCTCTGCCACAGCGGGCGGCGTCCGGCAAGTTGCCGGGGCTGTTGAAAACCTCGCGCGAGGGGTCGCATCGGGGCGTCTTGTGCTGGAACGTTCCGTCCATGAGGGCGAATCGACAGGGCAGGCCGGCATGACGGCAGTTCGGAAGTTGCGTGCCGGTGTCGCGGCCGGGGAGGGCGATGGCGAGGCGTTTCTCGGCGTCGCGCGCTCGGCCCGCGGCTATCGCTGGACGGAGACGCTCGAGCCCGCCCGCGTCAAGGACGCCATCGCCATCAGCCAGCAACACGGCCTGCCGGAGTTGCTCGGGCGCGTGCTGGCCGCGCGCGGCGTGGGGCTCGACGAGGTGCCCGTCTTCCTCGATCCGACGATCCGGGCGCTGATGCCCGATCCCTCGACGCTGACCGACATGGACAAGGCGGCACGGCGGCTTGCGGATGCCGTGACGCGGCGCGAGCCGGTGGCCGTGTTCGGCGACTACGACGTGGACGGGGCGTGCTCGTCGGCGCTCATGAAGCGCTTCCTGGATCATCACGGCACGCCCGCCCGGATCTACATTCCCGACCGGCTGACCGAGGGATACGGCCCGAATGCGGCGGCGCTGGCTCAGCTCGTCGGCGAAGGCGCGAAGCTCATCGTCACCGTCGACTGCGGAACGACGAGCGTCGACGTGCTGGGCGGGACCGCCCGGGGCGACGCGGATGTGATCGTCATCGATCACCATCAGGCCGACGAGGCGCTGCCGGCCGTTCATGCGCTCGTCAATCCGAACCGGCGCGACGATCTCTCGGGCCAGGGCCACCTGTGCGCGGCAGGCGTGGTGTTCCTCACGCTCGTCGCGACGGCGCGCGAGTTGCGGCGGCGGGGAGTTTATGGCGCCGGGCTCGGCGAGCCGCAGCTCATCGGCGATCTCGATCTCGTGGCGCTGGCGACGGTGGCGGACGTGGTGCCGCTCAAGGGGCTCAACCGCGCGTACGTCACCAAGGGGCTTGCCGTCATGCGGGGGCGCGAGAACGTCGGCCTGCGGGCGCTCGCCGATGCGGCCGGCCTCTCGGAGGCGCCGACGGCCTATCATCTCGGCTTCATTCTGGGCCCGCGCATCAACGCCGGCGGGCGCATCGGGGACGCCTCGCTCGGTGCCAAGCTGCTCTCCACGGACAACGAGGTGGAGGCGACCCGCATCGCCATCCTGCTCGACAGGCTCAACAAGGAGCGCAAAGAGATCGAGCAGGCGGCGCTCGAGGAGGCCGTGGCGATGGCGGAGCGGCGGCTCGAGGAGGCGCCGGAGCTTGCGGTGCTGACGGTCGGCTCGCCGGACTGGCATCGCGGCGTCGTCGGGCTGATTGCGAGCCGCCTGACCGAGCGCTTCCGGCGGCCGTCGTGCGTGATCGCCTGGGACAAGGAGGGTGCGGATGGCCTCGTCGCGGGGACGGGCTCGCTGCGCTCCGTTGCAGGCGTCGACATCGGCGCGCCCGTGCGCGCGGCGGTGGCGGAGGGGCACCTGCTCAAGGGCGGCGGGCACGCGATGGCCGCGGGCCTCACGGTCGATCGGGCGAAGCTCGATACGCTGGCGTCGTTCTTTGCTGCGACTCTCAAGGATGCGTCGGCGCGGCTCGCGGCGCGCGCGGTGCTCGCCATCGACGGGGCGTTGACGCCGTCGGGTGCCAACGACGATCTCATCGACCTCTTGGCGCGCGCCGGGCCTTACGGGCAGGGCCACCCGCAGCCGCGGTTCGCGTTTCCGGCGCATCGGGTGAAGTTCGCCAAGCCGGTCGGCACGGCACACATCCGCTGTGTGCTCGAGGCGGGTGACGGATCGCGCCTCGATGCGGTGGCGTTCCGGGCGGCGGGGCAGCCGCTCGGCGAGCTTCTGATGGCCGCGTCGGGCGGGTTCCCGGTACATGTGGCGGGACAGTTGCGGCGCGATACCTGGGGCGGCCGCAACCGCATCGAACTGCAGATCGAGGACGCGGCCGATCCGAGGACGCAATAGCCCGTCGGACGGGCGTCGGAACCCGGAGGATGGCCGCCCCGCTGCGCCGGGAGCGCGTCTGCCGGGCCCGGGGATGCGCCGCTTGCGTCCCCCGCCAAACCTTTCTATACCACCGGCTGCTTCGCGGGGCCGCGCTCCGCGACGGGGTCCCTTCGTCTATCGGTTAGGACGCGAGATTTTCAATCTTGAAAGACGGGTTCGACTCCCGTAGGGACCGCCACTTTTTTCGCTCACGCGCCTGATCGCGCACCTCGCGGTGCGCTGGCGCTCCGCGGGGGCGCGACACGCGTCGCGGGTCGCCTTGCTCCCGGGCCCTTCGGGCCGGAAGTATCATGGTGGCCCTGAGCATGGGCATGTCTTCTCTGCGCAATAAGAATAAGCCGGTGACGCCCGCCGTGGCGGTCCGCCTTGGGAAGCTGTTCGGGCACGGCCCGGGAATCTGGATCAGAATGCAGGCTGCTTACGATACGTGGCACGCCGAGCGAGAAATTGACGTGAGCGGGATCCCCACTTTGAAGGTGGCCTAGCTGGACCCTAGCGTTTGCTTTGTCAGGATGTGTTGGCGGCTGGAGGGGCGCGGCAGTCTGTGCGAAGCATGCTGCGCTACGACTCGCGGTTCGCTTCGCTCCTGGCCCCTTCGGGTCAAGTGTTGGAACAACGTACACTTGGCGGATGTAGCTCCTTTCCGACAGACGCGATGTTTAATCCGGCGATGTGCTGGTGATCGGTGCCGCGACGCGACAATTTCTCCCCCGTTGTGTTTTATCCAGGACGGACCCGGAGGCGGGGGTGGGGTGTTGTATTGGGGTTAGCGTGGTCGAGTGGAAGGAGGAGAAGGAGAGACATCACATGACGACACCCAAAACCCGGGCGCGAGAGGACGGGGAGGTCGCGACGCTCGTTCGCGGCTTTGGATGCCGCCTGCGCGAGGAGATGCCTCTCGCCGATGCCCAGCCGCGCGTGATGATGGTGCTGATCGAGAGGATGCGCCGGGCAGAGTGTGCTCGGCACGACACGGCGAAGGGAGCCGATCCGTCGGACGACCGGGCTGCTTGAAAAGCCGCTGCATCGGACGAGGGACTGCGGGCAGTGACAACGAGGCTTCCGTTCGTGCGGGGCCTCGTGCCCGTGCAGGGGCTACGATCTCAAAAACACTGGCAGGAGGATGCGACGGCGATGCGTGCGCCGGCCTCTGTTGCAACGCGCGTGGGCGCGCAATGGCGATCATCTCGTTTCGGCTCGAGCACGTTCACTCTCAATGGAATNCACGCTCTCGATGCGAGCTGAAATGCTCGCATCTCAAACGATCAGGCTCTAAGGCCCAATCAGGCTGCGTCGGCCAGCTTCTTCAGGCGTGGCAGATCGACGATCTCGAGACCCTCGGCCGTTTCCCGGACGACGCCTTCCTTTTTCAAGGCCAGAAGGGCCGCTCCGAGCCTGTCGATGCTCATATCCAATTTCTCGGCCACGAAGCCGGCCGTCACGTCGTCGGCGATCACCTCGGCCTCGCGTCCTTCCGGTCCGTTCGCGTTCGAAATCGCGATGAGGAAGTTCGCCACTTTCGCCTCCGCCGCTCGTGGCGCCTCGGAGAGCGTCAGGTCGCGCAGATAGTCGAACTCGCGCTCGATCGCCGCGGCCTGGCGAAAGGAAAGGCGATCGTCGCTTTCGAGGGCAGCCGGAAGATCGGTCTCGTCGAGCCGGCTCACGACGGTATCCACCATCGCCTGGGCCGAGGTTACGTGCTCGCGCAAATGCCCGAGGCCGATGATGTCGCCCGGGAATGCGAACTCGATGACGTCGTGGCGTCCGTCCGACCAGAGCATGTAATGGCAGATGGCGCCGCTCTCGACGCGATAGAGAGCCCGCGCGTCGCCCGGATGAAAAAGAAATGCGCCGGTGGCGATGTGCTCGAGGTCACCCTTCGCCGGAGCGTCGGCTCTCGCCTGGGCTTCGTCAGGATTCAGTTTGTCGAATTCCTGACTTTTGCCGTCAAAGATTTTCTCCTGGCAAATACTCGCCATGACACGCAACTCCAAAACATAGACTTGATGTAAGCACGCTTATTGCCTCAATCAAGCCATATTTCGCTGTGCTCCCAGATAGTAAGGGCACTTTTCGCATACTAGAACTATTGCGGCGGCGGTCTGTTCCTCGCGAAACACGTTATCGCCGGCGTAGGATGCCGCAGGGCGCATTTTGTGCTGCGATGCGCCGCTAAGCCCTTTCAATTGCGTTTCTATTTCGTGTCTCGCCGTGCCGTCCGCGGGGCAGGACGGCGGCGCCGTCGTGTCGGGCCGCTCCGGGGCTCTGTGACGCGATCTGTAGAGGAAGATCGTTAAATATTTTCATCTAACATCTTGATTCAGTGTGTAAATGCATCGTTAAGCCATGCCTGGCTTGCGCGTGGACGTGTTGATGTGCGCGGTACCTGAAACCTCTCTGCCGTCGCGGAAGATCTCGCCATTTGGAGCATTCGACGCCGCAGCCGGGCCGATGCTCATGGTTCTTCTTGCGGCTCTCGGCTCCGTCGTCCTCGCCGTGGTGCTGACGGCGGAGGTCCGTGCGGGTGCGCCGATCCTCGTCACGTTGTTTCAGGTGTCGCTCGCCGTGGCGGCCGTGGCGATCGGCATTGCCTGCGACGCCTATGGCGAGCGGCGGCATTTCGAACGGCGGGAGCCCTTCTACCGCGATCTCATCCACGAGCATTTTCTGATCTCGACGTTCGACGCGGAGGGGCGCTTCCAGCGGGCCAACGAGAATTTCCTCAAGCGGACCGGCTTCACGGCGGAGGAGCTTGTGGGGGAGAGGCTCGGAGAGCTTCGCGGCGAGAACCTGTCCGCCGAGGATCGCGCGGCGATGTGGGCCGCCTTGCGGGCGGGCAAGACCTGGTCCGGCACCTTCGGCTATCGCGCCGCCGCGACGACGGAGGATGGGACGGAGACGGTGTGGGTCAAGGCCACGGTCGTGCCGCGCATGCGGGCCTGCGGGGCGCTCGCTTCGGTGACGGTGGTCGGGACGGACACGACGGAGCAGCGGGCGGCGGAACTCGCGCTCGCGGGCACGCACGCCCGGCTCGAAGCCTTCATCAAGAACGTCCCTGCGGCCGTGGCGATGGTCGACCGGGAGATGCGCTATGTCGCGCACACCGAGCGCTGGCTCAAGGACTATCGGCTCGCGCAGACCTCGCTGGTCGGCCTCGACCATTACGAGGTATTTCCCGAGATCCCGGAGCATTGGCGTCTTAAGCACGCGCGCGTTCTCGCGGGCGCCACGGAGCGCTGCGACGAAGAGCGGTGGCGGCGTCTCGACGGGACGGAGAACGTGCTCCGCTGGGAGATGCGCCCCTGGTACGACCGCGACGACAGCATCGGCGGCATCATCATGCTGACCGAGGACATCTCGGAGCGGAAGAGGATGGAGGCGAAGCTCTGGGAGCTCGCGAAGATCGACGGGCTGACGGGGCTGCCCAACCGGCGCCTGTTCAACGAGACGCTGAAGAGCGCCCTCGCCCATGCGTCCGACACGGGCAGCAGTCTCGGCGTCGCGCTCATCGACATCGACCACTTCAAGGAGATCAACGACACGCTCGGGCACGATGCGGGCGACGAGATGCTCAAGATCGTGGCGCGGCGGCTCGAGAGCGCGTTGCAGGGGCGCGGCACCATCGCCCGCCTCGGCGGCGACGAGTTCGCCCTCGTTATCGTGGACGAGAGCTCGGGCAGCGATGTCTGCATCACCGAGGCCATCAAGGATGTCGAGATGGGGCTGATGGAGCCGATCAATCTCGCGGGCGCGCTGCGCTCGTGCTCGGCCAGCATCGGGGTGTCGCTGTTCCCGCAGGATGCCACGGAGCCGAGCGATCTTCTCAAGAACGCCGATCTCGCGCTCTACGAGGCCAAGAACCTCGGCCGCAGCCGCAGCATGCTGTTCTCGGTCGATCTGCGGGCCTCCATCGATCGCCGGGTGGCGTTGCTGGAAAGCGCGTTCGACGCCATCGAGGGCGGGCAGTTCGCCCTTTATTTCCAGCCGATCGTGCCGTCGGCCCCCTCGGAGCCGCTGTCGTTCGAGGCGCTCTTGCGCTGGCATCATCCGATCCATGGCACCATGGCGCCCGGCACGTTCGAGGAGCTTCTCGACGAGCCGCGGATCGCGGCGGCGCTCGGGGAGCGGGTGGTCGATCTCGCGCTCACCCAGGCGGCGCAGTGGCAGGCGGAGGACCTTCCGTTCGGGCGCATCGCCATCAACGTCTCGACCGCGGACTTCGCCTTCGGATGCTTTGCGGAGCGGCTTCAGGAGAAGCTGCTCCGCTTCGGCGTCGCGCCGCAGAAGATCTGCATCGAGGTGACCGAGCGCGTGTTCCTCGGAGCCGGCGCCTCGCACGTGGGCCAATCGCTCTACAAGCTCGATGCCCTCGGCGTTCAGATCGCGCTCGACGACTTCGGCACGGGGTATGCCTCGCTCTCCCACATCAAGGCGTATCCGATCGGGCGTATCAAGATCGACCGCTCGTTCGTGGCGGACATGCAGAACAACCGCGACAGCCTCTCGATCGTCGCCGCCATCATCCAGCTCGGGCGCAGCCTCGACGTCAGCGTCACCGCGGAAGGCGTGGAGGACGAGGGGCAGCTCGTGCTCTTGAGAAGCATGGGGTGCGGCAGCGTGCAGGGGTACTATTTCGCCAAGCCGCTGCCGGCCGACGAGGTCGCGCCCTTCATCCGCATGCGGTTGGCGGCCTGAGCGTAGGCCGCTCGCCGGATCCCCGTATTACTGGGGCGATAGCGCGGGCGGTCGTCAGCGGCAGATGAGAACGGGGACCTTGCTTCCCGTCAGCACCTTGATCGCCTGGCTGCCGAGCAGCATGCGCATGAGGCCGCGGCGGCCATGGGAGGCCATGACGATCAGGTCGCAGCCCTGCTTCTCCGCCGTGTCGATGATGCCTTCGGCGGGGAACTGGTCTTTGACGTGGAGGGTGGTGCAGGCGACTCCCTGCGCCTCCGCCTCCGTTTCGACGGCGGAGAGGATCTGAGCGGCATTAGCCGCGACGCTCTCCTCGTACTCGTGGACCGGGAAGGCCATGGCGACCTCACCGGGCGCGACGGCGACCCAGGGCTCGGTGACGTAGATGGCGGTGACGCGTGCGCCGAGGGGGGCGGCGAGGGCGAACGCCTGCGTCACGGCTTTCTTGGCGAGGTCGGAGCCGTCGGTCGCGATCAGGATGTGCTTGAACATCGGCGTACTCCCAGAGCTGTTCCGTTCTCTCTTCCACTTCGTCTCATCCTTATGCGTCGAGACGGGGACGGGCCTTGACCCTGAGCAACAGGAGGGGCAACCGAAAAGTTCGCCCCTCCGTGAGGCTTTGGCGAGAGAATACGCCGCGATTTTCGCGTCGTTGCCGGTTGCTCTTGGCGCGCGGGTCGGTTAGATCAACGCGATCCCGTGGGGCGCGGTCGCCCGGCCCCGTCGAGTCAGCGTGCGCCTTGGTGTAACGCGCTGATCGATAAGATGTTTTTCGGTTCGCTGCCGTAGCTCAGTGGTAGAGCACTCCCTTGGTAAGGGAGAGGTCGCAAGTTCAATCCTCGCCGGCAGCACCAGTTTTTCCATTTCGGAGCAAGACTTTAGCCTCCTTGGCCGCACGGCGGACACGGAAAAGCCGGTGCGTGGAGAGCCGCACCGGCTTCGGATCCTTTGGGAAGACTGTGACGCTCGGGGCCAGGGTGAGACGCGCCCGGCCCGTTATCCGTCTGCCTTACTTCGCGGCGACCTTGCGCTCGACGGTGGACTTGGAGACCTCGCCGGCGGCGACGAGGGCGTTGATGCAACCCTTGGAGAGATTACGGCCGACGGCGCGCATGCACTTGCGGACGCCCGGAGAGCCGACGGCGTGCTGGCTGCAGTGGGCATAGTAGTCGGAGGCGCAGGCGAGCTTGACGCTGAGGCTGACGGCACCGGCCTGGCTGGACATCACGAGAACGCCGAAAGCAACGGTGGAAGCGAGGATGTTGCGGATCGTGGTCATCTGTCTNNGGAACGGGCTCGGAAAAATCGAAAATCCATAGGAGAAATGCTGATCCGGGCGCTGGCTGCCCGGGCGCGCCCCTCTCGGCGGGATCGGACGCCCGGTGCCGGACGTTGCCGGAGACGCGCTTTTTGTGGGGACGGCGGTCGGGATCGGCGTGCCTCGTTCGTCCTCGGCTTGAGACACGCTCCAGGAGGTTCCCATGAAATACGCCATCCTTTGCTATCACGC